>Ga0256834_1000597_pt1 | contig 25714 bp, 23 predicted proteins | sample 4281140metaG_FD_190536 | JGI IMG/M metagenome (GOLD analysis project Ga0256834, IMG submission 190536) | Hydrothermal vent microbial communities from East Pacific Rise, Pacific Ocean - 4281-140 | ecosystem: Environmental > Aquatic > Marine > Hydrothermal vents | place: Pacific Ocean: East...
ACAACTATAAAACATCGATATGTACTGCAAAATACCCTGCCGCGCTTCATGTCCGGCCTGGTAATTCTGCCAGTAAACACGCTCCTGTTTTCCTGCTGCTAGAGTTTTTTATACCGGACAACTTTGCTGGCAAACCCCGATCCCGGGTTCAGGCTGGTGAAGCTAATCTGCAACAGTTTCCAGATAAGTTAAAGAGTTGGCCGCGCTATGTTTTTGGGATTTTATCTGAACCCTTTGCCCTGGCGCTGGTCTGTTTGTTGATAGCTGCTGTAAATACTGCCATCCTTGAGGCCGGTATCCGAGGATGATTTGGAGAAAAGATTATGAAAAGAGCGCTAGGGGTTGTTGCTGTATCGGGAATGCTTGTCCTTTCGGGCTGTACGGATCCTTCTGACCCAAATCGAAAAACCAAAACCGGTGCAATTGTCGGAGCCGTTGCCGGGGCTGTCATTGGGCATCAGGTAGACCATAAAAGAGGAGCATATGTGGGTGCGGCTCTTGGAGCGCTTGCGGGAGGCGGTGTTGGCTACTACATGGATGAGCAACAAAGGGAGCTTGAAGAACAGCTGGCCCGTGAGCAGGCAAACCATGAGCTGGAAATTCAGCGCATGAAAGATGACAGCCTGAAGCTGACACTGGACAGTGAGGTTTCTTTTGATTTCGACAGTGCTGCCATTAAACATGGATTTCAGGGAACCCTGGACAAGCTTGCCAATATCATCCAGAAGTATGACAAGACGATCATTCATGTGGTCGGGCATACGGACAGTGTTGGTTCGGACGAATACAACCAACGGCTTTCCGAGCGCCGCGCACGGGCTGTAGGTGAGTACCTCATGAATCATGGAGTACAGGCTTCCAGAGTGCAGATGGAAGGGCGGGGCGAAACCCAACCCCGCGCCAGCAACGCCACAGAGGCGGGGCGCCAGCTCAATCGGCGGGTGGAGATCTATTTAAAGCCGGTTGTTGAAGGGCAGGAAAACCGTGCATATGAGCGCCCTGCCACCGACGCTCCCGGTAACCCGTCCAGATACTACTGAAACCCGAGATCCGCGATTGATCGAAGCATATGGAGCCAGTTCTTGATTCGTTTAGCCATACGGAAATTTTTACCAGACTACATGCTATCGAAATCAATACCTAGCCCTCTGCATCTACGGGTAATCGCGGACTTTCGATGAAACAACTGCAACGCAATGTCTGCCGAATAGGGACATGTTTTGGAGTGGAGATTTAAAGGAATGCGGGAATACCGATACGGACGGATAAAGCCTTCCGAGATAACAGATCAGCAAGTCTGGCTGAAACGCCGGCAACTGATAAAGGCAGGTATGGCGGCTGGCGCGGGGCTATTACTGGGTGGCGCAAATGGCCCGGCAATGGCTGCCATTGCCGGGCCTGGCAATAACCGCAAGATTTCCCTGTCGGGAGAAAGTGTTTATGGCAGAACTCTTGTGCCGACAGAATATGAGCATATCACCACCTACAACAATTTTTACGAGCTCGGTTACGGGAAGGAAGCACCGGCGGAAAATGCTGCCGCATTGAAAACCCGCCCCTGGAGTATCAAGGTTTCGGGCGAGTGCAACAAACCCGGCATCATGGATATAGAGGACATCCTGAAACTGGATCAGGAGGAGCGTATCTATCGCTTTCGCTGTGTGGAGGCGTGGGCAATGGTAGTGCCTTGGGTGGGCTTTTCCCTTGGGCGGTTTCTCAAGCGTTTTGGGCCCACGTCCAGGGCGAAATTTGTGGAATTTGAAACGCTGTATGACCCCGAGCACTTGCCTGGCCAGAAACGCACGGTGCTGGACTGGCCATACCGTGAAGGCTTGCGCATTGATGAGGCCATGCATCCGCTGGCCTTTATGGCCACCGGGCTGTACGGCGAGGTGTTGCCGGGGCAGAACGGTGCGCCCTTGCGCCTGGTGGTTCCGTGGAAATACGGGTTCAAGAGCATCAAATCTATCGTATCCATCTGCTTTGTCGAGAAACAGCCACTGAACAGCTGGAATGCTACCGCAGCAAATGAATATGGTTTCTACGCCAATGTGAATCCCAAGGTTCCTCATCCTCGCTGGAGCCAGGAACGCCATCGTGTTCTGGGTAAGGGGGTTTTTGGCGGCAAGGAAGATACCTTGTTGTTCAATGGCTATGCGGAAGAGGTGGCCAGCCTGTACTCAGGGATGGATCTGCGCAAGTATTTCTGATGACAAAGTGGCGGATAGTTGTTTTTCTGGTTTCCCTGCTGCCATTGGCGGCTATGGTCTGGGGGGCTTTACATGACAGGCTGGGCGCGAACCCGGTCGAGGCTCTCAGTCATGAGAGTGGAAGCTGGGCCTTGCGTTTTTTGCTCATCACGCTGGCCATAACGCCTTTGCGCCGCCTCACGGGCTGGCGCAAACCGGTGCTGTTGCGCCGGATGCTGGGGCTGTTCAGCTTTTTCTATGCCTGCCTGCATTTTCTGGTGTGGTTGTGGCTGGATCGGGAATTCGCCTGGGGAGGCATGCTGGCTGATATTGCCACACGCCCTTACATTACTGTGGGTTTTTTGTCTTTCCTGATTTTGATCGCCCTGGCATTGACTTCAAACATGTTCAGCATGCGCCGCCTCGGGCTGCGCTGGAAAGGGTTGCACCGGCTGGTGTATGCGGCGGCCCTGCTTGCCATCCTGCATTTCATCTGGCTGGTAAAGGCTGATTTGATGCAGCCGCTGATCTATCTGGGAGTCTTTGTGGTGCTGATGTTGCTGAGGCTTCCCCGTAAAGCAGTGATGAGGAAGCCTCGGCGTATGGTCAAGAAGCAGGCGGTCGCGTAGGCAGCTCAAGCGTCGATGCGCCGGTACTTGATGCGGTGAGGCTGGTCAGCAGCTTCGCCTAGACGGCGTTTCCGGTCTGCCTCGTAGTCTTCGTAATTGCCTTCGAACCACACCACTTTTGAATCACCTTCAAAGGCGAGGATATGGGTGGCGATGCGATCCAGGAACCAGCGGTCGTGGGAGATGACCACGGTGCAGCCAGGGAAGATGAGTAGCGCCTCTTCCAGGGCGCGCAGGGTTTCTACATCCAGATCATTGGTCGGTTCATCCAGCAGCAATACGTTGCCCCCGGAACGCAACAGTTTCGCTAAATGCACCCGGTTGCGCTCGCCTCCGGACAGATCGCCAACCCGCTTCTGCTGATCAGAGCCGCGGAAGTTGAAGTGTCCCACATATGCCCGGGACTGCATTTCAAAACGGCCGACCACGATAATGTCCTGGCCGTCGGAAATCTCCTCCCATACGGTCTTGTTGTCGCTGAGGTTGTCGCGGCTTTGATCTACATAGGCCAGCTGTACCGTTTGCCCAATGCGCAGTTCGCCGGAGCCGGGCTGTTCCTGCCCGGTAATCATGCGGAACAGAGTGGTTTTTCCCGCGCCGTTAGGGCCGATAATGCCGACGATGCCGCCAGGTGGCAGGTTAAAGCTGAGATCTTCGAACAGCAGCCGGTCGCCATAGGATTTGGCCAGTTCGTTCGCTTCAATGACCAAATCCCCCAGGCGCTCGCCAGGGGGAATATAGATTTCATTGGTTTCGTTACGCTTCTGGAATTCCTGGCTCTGTAATTCGTCGAAACGCTGCAGGCGCGCCTTGGACTTCGCCTGCCGGCCCTTGGGGTTGGAGCGCACCCATTCCAGTTCCTTTTTCATTGCTTTGATGCGGGCGGCCTCCTGTTTGGCCTCCTGCTCCAGGCGGGCTTCCTTTTGTTCCAGCCAGGAAGAGTAATTGCCTTCCCAGGGAATGCCGTGGCCACGATCCAGCTCCAGAATCCAGCCGGCAACATTGTCCAGGAAGTAGCGGTCGTGGGTTACGGCAACCACGGTGCCGCTGTATTCATGGAGAAAGCGCTCCAGCCAGGCGATGGATTCGGCGTCCAGGTGGTTGGTGGGTTCGTCCAGCAGCAGCATGTCCGGCTTGGACAGCAGCAGCTTGCACAGGGCGACGCGACGGCGTTCACCACCGGATAGTTTGCTTACATCCGCATCCCATGGCGGCAGGCGCAGCGCCTCTGCGGCTACCTCCAGCTGGCGTTCTATCTGGTGGCCGTCTGCTGCCTGCACAATATTTTCCAGCTCTGCCTGACGCTTTGCCAGGGCGTCGAAGTCTGCATCTGGTTCAGCGTAGGCGGCATACACTTTTTCCAGCTCCTCCACAGCGCCCTTCACTTCACCCAGGGCCTCCTCGATATTGCCACGAACATCCTTGGTTTCATCCAGTTTGGGCTCCTGGGGAAGAAAGCCAATGCGGATGCCGGTTTGTGGGCGGGCTTCGCCGTCAAAATCCTCGTCCAACCCCGCCATGATACGCAGCAGGGTGGACTTTCCTGATCCGTTCAGACCCAGCACACCGATTTTTGCGCCGGGAAAGAAAGAAAGGGAAATATCACGCAAAATGGTGCGTTTGGGCGGCACAATCTTGCTGACGCGATTCATGGTAAAGATATATTGAGCCATGCTGGATTCTCTATAGTTAAGGTGCTTGTTCAGCCGCCATTGTTATGCAGTTTTGCCGCTTGCAGGGTGTTTTCCAGCAAGGTAGCGATGGTCATGGGGCCGACGCCACCGGGTACGGGGGTAATCCAGTCTGCTACTTTGCTGGCAGAGGTGAAGTCTACATCGCCGCAGAGTTTGCCATCTTCCCGGCGGTTGATGCCTACATCAATGACGATGGCCCCCGGCTGTATCCAGTCGCCCGGTACAAAACCGGGCCGACCTACGGCGGAGACCAGGATGTCGGCAGCACGAACCTTGTCGGCGAGGCTTTTGGTGCGGCTGTGACAAACAGTGATGGTGCAGCGCGCCATGAGCAGTTCCAGCGCCATGGGGCGTCCAACGATGTTGGATTGCCCGATGATGACGGCGTCCTTGCCTGCCAGTTCCATGCCAGTGTGCTCCAGCATGGTCATCACGCCTTTGGGCGTACAGGGGCGCAGCAAGGGCATGCGCAGGGCCAGTCGGCCAACATTGTAAGGATGAAACCCGTCCACGTCCTTGGTTGGCAATATGCGTTCAATGACGGTTTCTTCGTCAATCTGACCGGGGAGGGGAAGTTGCACCAGTATCCCGTCGATTTCTTCCCGCTGGTTGAGATCATCAATGAGTGCGAGGAGATCAGATTCTCTGGTGTCGGGTTCCAGCCGGATAAGCTCGGAAAGAAAACCGACTTCTTCACAGGCTTTTTGCTTGTTGCGCACATATATCTGGGATGCAGGATTGTCCCCCACCAGGACAACTACCAGTCCGGGAGGGCGCTGCCCGCTGCCGGTAATTGTGGCAACCTCCTGCTGTATGGTTTTGCGCAGGTTCGCGGCGATGGCTTTGCCGTCAAGGATTTGTGCACTCATGTTTTGTTACCTGGCTCGGGTGCTGCAAAGCGGGAATTTTACCCGCGCCAGGGCGATCTGCCAAAGAGTTTCACCTCATTGGGGGTAAATTGTCTGGGCAGGAGCTGGACAAATATTGTTATTGATAATTCTGCCCCAGTTGGTAAACTACGCGGCTTGATTTTTCCGGAACCCTCTGGAAGATTTTTCAGGGGATTTCATGCAGGAGTTCGTTATGCGACAACCACTGGTGGCTGGAAACTGGAAGATGAATGGTTCGCTGGCAAGCGTCAGGGAACTACTGGCTGGTTTGAAGGCCGGTATTGCTGAAGTAAAGGTGGCAGAAGTTGCTGTCTGTCCTCCCGCAGTTTTTATCCCGGAAGTGCAGGGCCAGCTGTCTGGCACCCCGATCTCCTGGGGCGGTCAGGATCTGTCCGTGCATGAATCTGGCGCCTACACTGGCGAGATCGCCGGCTCCATGCTGACAGATTTCGGCTGTAAATACGTCATTATCGGCCATTCCGAGCGTCGTACCTATCACGGCGAAACGGATCAGCTGGTAGCGGAAAAATTTACCGCAGCCCGCAAAGCCGGCCTGGTGCCCCTGTTCTGCATCGGTGAGACCCAGGAAGAGCGCGAAGGTGGCATCACAGAAGAAGTGGTGGCCCGCCAGATCGATGCGGTTATCGAGCATTGCGGAGTGGATATGCTTGGTGAGGGTGTTATTGCCTACGAGCCCGTATGGGCTATTGGCACCGGCCTGACCGCCAGCCCGGAACAGGCGCAGGATATACATGCCTTTATCCGTGGCCGTGTCGCACAAAACAGCGCCGCAGTAGCAGAAGGCCTGCGTATACTCTATGGTGGCAGCATGAAGCCCGATAATGCTGCAGAGCTACTTGCCAAGGCGGACATCGATGGCGGGTTGATCGGTGGTGCCTCACTGAAGGCGGAAGATTTTCTCGGCATCTGCACGGCAGCCAATGAATAAGGTTTGAGAGACAACAGTCAATGCATACAATTTTGGTAGTGGTTCATCTGTTTCTGTCCATCGGGCTTATCGGCCTGATACTGATTCAGCATGGAAAAGGTGCTGATGCGGGCGCCGCCTTTGGCAGCGGCGCATCGTCCACAGTATTTGGCGCAAGGGGTTCGGCCAACTTTCTTAGCCGGACTACAGGCGTTATGGCGTTGCTGTTTTTTGTTACCAGTTTGACCTTGGCGTGGATGGCAATGGAAACTGCGCGTGATTCCGGCCTTATGATTGATGTTCCGGCAACGGAAAGCCAGTCTGTTCCTGCTGCTGAATCTGATTTGCCGGTGGTTCCTGAAGCTGCGAATGGTTCTGCGGTTCCAGTTGCGCCCGTAGCGCCTATAGCGCCGACAGAGGCTGCGCCAAAGTCAGAATGAATAATTAGAGTTTATGCCGAAGTGGTGGAATTGGTAGACACGCTATCTTGAGGGGGTAGTGGCGCAAGCCGTGCCGGTTCAAGTCCGGCCTTCGGCACCATTTTGATTAAAGCCGGTATCCTGTTGGCGGGTGCCGGTAAATATAATAATAGCTGACGATTACCAAGGCAAAATAAGCAATTGCTTATTGTCAGCGCGAAAGTTTGACCTGAAGTCTGCACTGCAATAGACTGGGTGCGCCTGATAATTCGATAATAATGAATACGCCAGGAGGGGGCTGGTTTCAAGTGCTGGAAAACTATCTGCCAATACTGATTTTCATCGTCATCGGCCTCTTTGTCGGCATCGCCGCCATGGGCATGGGGTTCATTCTTTCTCCACATAATCCTGATGAAGAAAAGGGTTCTCGCTACGAGTGCGGCTTTGAAGCATTCGAAAGTGCACGCATGAAGTTTGACGTGCGTTTTTATCTGGTTGCCATCCTGTTTATTCTGTTCGATCTTGAAATAGCGTTTTTCTTTCCCTGGGCCGTAGTGCTGGACGAAATTGGCCCGGTGGGTTTCTGGGCGATGATGATTTTCCTCGGTATTCTGGTGCTTGGTTTCATCTATGAGTGGAAGAAGGGGGCGCTGGAATGGGAATAGAAGGGGTATTTGAGGAAGGCTTCGCCACCACTTCTCTGGATACCGTGATCAACTGGGCGCGCACCGGCTCCATGTGGCCCATGACCTTTGGTCTGGCCTGCTGCGCGGTGGAAATGATGCAGGCTGGCGCTGCACGCTATGACCTCGATCGCTTCGGCATCATCTTTCGCCCCAGCCCGCGCCAGTCTGATGTAATGATCGTGGCCGGAACCCTGGTGAACAAGATGGCGCCCGCATTGCGCAAGGTTTACGACCAGATGCCCGATCCCAAGTGGGTGATTTCCATGGGTTCCTGCGCCAATGGCGGTGGTTATTATCACTATTCCTATGCGGTGGTTCGGGGTTGCGACCGCGTGGTGCCGGTGGACGTATATGTTCCCGGTTGTCCTCCTACTGCCGAAGCCTTGTTATATGGCATCGTGCAGCTGCAGAGCAAGATTCGCAGAACCACCACCATTGCGCGTTCCAAGGTTGAGGAAACGGCATGAGCATCGAAGATAAACTCGACGATCTGGAAGAGGCCCTCGAAGAACAGCTGGAAGAGAATCACGAGGAGTGCAAATGGATACGCGCCAACGGAGAACTGACCCTGGTTGCACCCCGCGAGCAGTTGCTGGCTGTGATGCAAATTCTACGCAGCCATCATGATCTGGGTTTTGAGCAGTGTATTGATGTCTGCGGTGTGGATTATGCCGCTTACGGTCACTCGGAATGGAATGCCGAGGATGCACCAAATACCGGCTTCAGTCGGGGTGCCGAACGCGAAACCGTTACTGATTTTCAGGCGGAAAGTCGCTTTGCAGTGGTTTACCACCTTCTTTCCCTGTCACACAATGTGCGTTTGCGGGTTAAAACATTTCTGGATGCCGATTATCCGGTAGTGGATTCTGTTACCGGGATCTGGAACGGTGCCAACTGGTTCGAAAGAGAGGCTTTCGACATGTTTGGCATCCTGTTCAACGGGCACCCGGATCTCCGCCGGATTCTTACCGATTACGGCTTCATCGGCCATCCCTTCCGCAAGGACTTCCCTCTGGTGGGGCAGGTGGAAATGCGTTATGACGAAGACAAGGGCAGGGTGGTGTACGAACCCGTCACTATCGAGCAGCGTACCCTGGTGCCACGAGTGGTGCGTCACGACTACCGTTATGAAGAAGGCCGCGAGCTGGTGAAGGAAGAGGAACAGGCAGATGGCTGAGATCCGTAACTATACTCTCAATTTCGGCCCTCAGCATCCTGCGGCGCATGGTGTATTGCGCCTGGTTCTGGAAATGGATGGTGAGGTCATTCAGCGCGCCGATCCCCATGTAGGGCTACTGCACCGGGGTACGGAAAAACTGGCCGAGCACAAGCCATACAATCATTCGATTCCCTATATGGATCGTCTCGACTATGTATCCATGATGTGCAATGAGCACGGCTATGTCGGTACCATTGAAAAATTGCTGAGTGTGGAAGTACCGGAGCGCGCCCAGTATATCCGGGTACTGTTTGATGAAATCACCCGGATTCTCAATCACCTGATGTGGCTGGGAGCGCATGCCCTGGATGTGGGAGCAATGACCGTTTTTCTGTACGCATTCCGTGAGAGGGAAGACCTCATGGACTGCTATGAAGCGGTGTCCGGCGCACGCCTGCATGCTGCCTACTACCGGGTTGGCGGTGTCTACCGCGATCTTCCGGAGCAAATGCCGCGCTACGAAATGAGCCATCTGGGCAGCGAAAAGGAAATGAAATATCGCAATCAGGCCCGTGAAGGCTCGTTGCTGGATTTTATCGAGGACTTTACCGAACGCTTCCCCGGCTATGTAGACGAATACGAAACCTTGCTTACAGACAACCGTATCTGGAAACAACGCCTGGTTGATATCGGTGTTGTCACCCCTGAACGGGCGCGGCAACTGGGTTTTACCGGCCCCATGATTCGTGGCTCTGGCATTGCCTGGGATTTGCGCAAGAAGCAACCCTATGCGGCATACGACAAGGTGGATTTTGATATCCCCATCGGCAGCAATGGCGACTCCTATGATCGCTATCTGGTGCGTATTGAGGAGATGCGCCAGTCCAACCGCATCATGAAGCAATGCGTGGACTGGCTGAAGAACAATCCGGGGCCGGTAATGGTGGGTGACTACAAGGTTGCGCCTCCACCCCGGGAAAAAATGAAAGACGACATGGAAGCCCTGATTCATCATTTCAAACTGTTTTCGGAAGGCTACAGCATTCCGGAAAGCGAGGCTTATTTTGCTGTGGAAGCGCCCAAGGGGGAATTTGGCTGCTACATCATTGCCGACGGCGCCAACAAGCCTTATCGACTGAAAATTCGCGCTCCGGGTTTTGCCCATATGGCGGCCATGGATGAAATGACCAAGGGGCATATGCTTGCAGATGTGGTGGCTGTTATCGGCACCATGGATGTTGTTTTTGGGGAGATCGACCGCTGATGACCCTTCGTTGTGAACCCTGGGCTCGCGCAGACAAGCGGGCAGACAAGGAAACCCTGTTCTCGCCGCAGATTCGGGCAGAAATCGACCAGTGGGTAGCCAAATATCCGGACGAGTGGAAGCAATCCGCTGTAATGGCATCCTTGCGTATCGTCCAGGATGACAATGGCGGCTATCTGACCCGGGAGTTGATGGACAGAATTGCCGATTACCTGGATATGCCGCCAATTGCGGTATACGAGGTGGCTACCTTCTATTCCATGTACGAGCTAAGCGAGGTGGGTGCCCATAAAATCTGCGTGTGTACCAATGTTTCCTGCATGATTTGTGGTTCGGAAAACATTGTCGATCACCTGGAAAAACGCCTGGGCATCAAGCTGGGGCAGACCACGGAAGATGGCAAGTTTACGCTCAAGGAAGTTGAGTGCCTGGGCGCCTGCGGTGGCGCACCCATGTTCCAGATTGGCAAACAGTATTATGAAAACCTGACCCCGGAACTGGTGGACTCCATCCTCGATAGCCTGGAGCAAGACAATGGCGAATGAAGTCTGTCTGCGCACCCTGCATCTGGATCGCCCCTGGCTGCTGTCCAGCTATGAATCCGAAGGGGGCTACGAAGCTCTGCGCAAGATCCTCAAGGAGAAAATCTCCCAGGAAGATGTCATTGAAACCGTCAAGACCTCCGGCCTGCGCGGACGGGGCGGTGCAGGTTTTCCTACCGGCCTGAAGTGGAGCTTTATCAATCGCAGCGCCGCTGGTGACAAATATATCGTTTGCAACTCGGACGAGGGCGAGCCAGGCACTTTCAAGGACAGGGATATTCTGCGCTATAACCCCCATGCCCTTGTTGAAGGCATGATCATCGCCGGTTATGCCACAGGTTCTACTGCGGGATACAACTACATTCGCGGTGAGTTCTGGGAACCCTACGAGCGTTTCGAGGCGGCCTTGCAGGAAGCCAGGGATGCTGGTCTGCTGGGAGAGAATATCCTCGATTCCGGCTTCAGTTTTGATATTCATGCGCACCTGGGCGCTGGCGCCTATGTTTGCGGTGAAGAAACCGCATTGCTGGAGTCCATCGAAGGCAAAAAAGGCCAGCCGCGCTTCAAGCCGCCGTTTCCCGCCATGTTTGGTCTGTATGGCCGTCCTACCATCATCAATAACACTGAGTCCCTGGCCTCGATTCCGGATATTATCCGTCGGGGCGGGGAATGGTTTCGGGACATCGGCGTGGAGAACAGCGGCGGTTCCAAGCTGTTTTCCATCTCGGGCAACATCAACAACCCCGGCGTGTTCGAAATTCCCATGGGTACGCCGTTTTCCGAGCTGCTGGAGATGGCTGGCGGCATGAAGGATGGCTACAACCTCAAAGCGGTGATTCCCGGTGGTTCTTCGTCTCCGGTATTGCCGGCGGATGTGATGATGGATCTCACCATGGATTACGACGCCATCGCCAAGGCCGGATCCATGCTGGGTTCCGGCGCCGTTATCGTGATCGACGACCGGCAGTGCATGGTCAAGCTGCTGGATCGTATTTCCTATTTCTATTACGAGGAATCCTGCGGGCAATGTACGCCTTGCCGGGAAGGCACGGGCTGGATGCACCGTGTCATTCACCGTATCGAGCATGGCCAGGGCCGCCAGGAGGATCTGGATCTGCTGAATGATGTGACCAAGCGCATTATGGGGCGCACCATATGTGCTTTGGGTGATGCTGCAGCCATGCCGGTGGTCGCGTTTATCAAACATTTTCAAGAAGAATTCCAATACCACATCGATCACAAACAGTGCATGGTAGGGGGGCGCTAGCAGCTTATGTCCGAACAGCAAACCATTACTGTCGAAGTTGACGGCAAGAAGCTTGAGGCTTCTCCGGGGCAGATGCTTATCGAGGTAACGGATGCTGCCGGCATCACGGTGCCGCGTTTCTGTTATCACAAGAAACTTTCTGTTGCCGCCAATTGCCGCATGTGCCTGGTGGAAGTGGAGAATGCGCCCAAACCATTGCCGGCCTGTGCCACACCGGTAGCTGATGGCATGAAGGCCTGGACCTGCTCGCCTCTGGCGCGCCAGGCGCAAAAAGGCACTATGGAATTCCTGCTTATTAATCATCCCCTGGACTGTCCGATTTGCGATCAGGGCGGCGAATGCGAACTGCAGGATGTTGCCATGGGATTTGGCGAGGGGATTTCCCGCTTTGCCGAAGCGAAACGGGTGGTTGCCAGCCACAATATCGGCCCGCTGATCGCCACGGACATGACCCGCTGCATCCATTGTACTCGTTGTGTGCGTTTTGGTGATGAGGTTGCCGGAATACGCGAACTGGGAGCGACCGGGCGCGGCGAACATATGAAAATCGGCGTCTATGTCGAGCGCAGCGTCAGCTCGGAATTGTCGGGCAATGTCATCGACCTGTGTCCTGTTGGCGCGCTGACTTCCAAGCCTTTTCGCTATCGTGCCCGCGCCTGGGAATTAACCCAATATGACAGCGTTGCCGCCCATGACGGGGTTGGCTCCAATATCCATGTGCACGTCCGTAACCATCAGGTTATGCGCACCGTGCCCAAAGACAATGAAGCGGTGAATGAAACCTGGATTTCTGACCGGGATCGTTTCAGTTACCTGGGCTTGTATACGGAAGACAGATTGCTAAAGCCCATGCTGCGTCAAGATGGCCAGCTACAGGAAGTGGAATGGCAACAAGCATTGCTGGAAAGTGCAGAGCTGCTCAAGACTGTGGATGCTGCCCGCCTCGGGGCGCTGGTTTCTCCAGGTTCAACCCTTGAAGAAATGCATTTGCTGCAAAAGCTGCTGCGGGAACTGGGATCGAACAATATCGATCATCGCTTGCGCCAGGCTGACTTCCGTGGTGATGCTGCAGACCCCGCGGCTCCCTGGCTGGGGCAAAGCTTTGCCGATTTGGAAAACAACGAGGCCGTGCTGCTGGTTGGTTCCTGGTTGCGCAAGGATCAGCCCTTGCTGAATCACCGGGTGCGTAAATCCGTATTGGCTGGTGGGCAGGTTATGGTCATCAATCCAGTGGATTATGATTTCAACTATGGCTTGAGCAACAAACTGATTGGCGCACCGGCAGATATGGTTGCCCATCTTGCCGGTGTTGCCGCAGCCCTGGGGGCGGATACTGCCGGCGTTGATGCCAGTGCTGGTGCAGAGCATCAGGCCATTGCAGAAGCGCTGAAAGCTGCCGCAAAGGGGCTGGTGCTTCTGGGCAGTATGGCGCAAGTGCACCCGGATTTTTCGTTGTTGCGCCTGCTGGCAAACAATATCGCGCAGGCTGCCAATGTGGATCTCGGGTTTGTTGGCGAAGGTGCTAACAGTACCGGAGCCAAGCTGGCCGGGGCTGTTCCCCATTCAGGAGGCGGGTTATCGGTTGCCGGCATGCTGAAGCAAGGTTTGGATGCCTGTATTTTGCTGAATGTTGAGCCAGAGTTTGATGTCGCCAACCCGGTTGCCATGGCGGGCTTGCTGAACGGGGCGAAAGTGGTTGCCCTGACCACTCATCTCAGCCCCTGGCTGCTGGAGTATGCCGATCTGGTGCTTCCCGTGGCAGCAACCCTGGAAACATCCGGAACTTTTGTAAATCTGCAAGGTGATCTGCAGTCTTTCAACGGTACGGCGCGTCCGGTGGGTGAGGCCAGACCTGCATGGAAGGTTTTGCGGGTGCTGGGTAATCTTGCCGATCTGGAAGATTTTGACTATGAGTCATCACAGGATGTGCGTGACGAAGCATTGCAATCCATAGGAGAGATCAAGCTGGATAACAGCCTGGCGGATACGTCAGCTGTGGCGGCCAGCCTGATCAGCACCGAGTTGCAGCGCATTGGCGGTGTGCCGCCGTACAGCGTGGATATGCTGGTGCGCCGCTCGAGCGCTTTGCAGCACACCCCGGATGGCTGGAAAGCCAGCCTGCATGTGAGTGCCGATACCGCCAGCCAGTTGGGGCTGATGGATGGCGGTTCTGCGGTGCTGCGCCAGGGCGAAGGAGAGATTACCTTGCCTCTGGTGGTAGATGGCCGGGTGCCTCCTGCTTGCGTGTGGATGCCTTCAGGAGTGCCCGGCAGTGAACTGCTGGGAGAAGGTTTTGCTGCAGTTTCACTGGAGAAGGCCTGATGGATTTTCTGATCGGACTTTATGACAGCCTGCCAGTGGCGATTCAGATCATCCTGAAAATCGTGGTGATCATGGGGCCACTGATGGTGCTGGTGGCTTACTATACCTATGCCGAGCGCAAGGTCATCGGCTATATGCAGGTTCGCATCGGCCCAAACCGTGTGGGGCCGAAAGGTTGGGGGCAGCCCATCGCCGATGCGGTAAAACTCATGTTCAAGGAGATCGTGCTGCCGACCCATGCAGACAAGACACTGTTTCTGATTGCGCCGCTGCTGAGCATCGGGCCAGCCCTGGCAGCCTGGGCGGTGTTTCCCTTCGATACGGGGCTGGTGCTTGCCGACATCAACGCGGGTCTGCTGTATCTGCTGGCCATGACTTCCATCGGTGTGTACGGGGTTATCATCGCGGGTTGGGCCTCCAACTCCAAATATGCTTTCCTTGGCGCGATCCGTTGCGCCGCGCAGATTGTTTCCTATGAAATCGCCATGGGATTCGCTCTGGTTGGTGTGCTGGTTGTTGCCGGCAGCCTGAATCTGGGGCAGATCGTAGAAGGGCAGTCCGGTGGCTTCTGGAACTGGTATTGGCTGCCCTTGCTGCCGTTGTTTGTCATCTATTTCATATCCGGTGTGGCGGAAACCAACCGGGCACCCTTCGATGTGGCGGAAGGAGAGTCCGAAATCGTGGCGGGCTTCCATGTGGATTATTCCGGCATGGCCTTCGCTGTGTTCTTCCTGGCCGAATATGCCAACATGATCCTGATATCCGCGCTCACAGCGCTCATGTTCCTGGGCGGCTGGCTGTCTCCCTTCCAGGGTACTTTTATGGAATCCTGGTTCGCTTGGGTGCCGGGTATCATCTGGCTGGTGGCCAAAACTTTCGTCTTCATGTTCCTGTTCCTGTGGTTCCGGGCGACCTTCCCCCGTTATCGCTATGACCAGATCATGCGCCTGGGCTGGAAGATTTTCATTCCCATCACCATTGTCTGGATCGTAGTCGCCGGCGCCATGCAGGTCTACGATATCGGCCCCTGGTACCAGTGAGGAGGAACAAGGAATGAAAACCGTGATTCATTACATCCGCTCCCTGTTCCTGCTGGAACTGTTCAAGGGCATGAGCGTGACCGGGCGCTATTTGTTCAAGAAAAAATTCACCCTGAATTATCCGGAACAAAAGGCGCCGGTGTCGCCGCGTTTTCGCGGTCTGCATGCCCAGCGCCGCTATTCCAACGGCGAGGAGCGCTGTATCGCCTGCAAGCTTTGTGAGGCGGTTTGCCCTGCGAACGCCATTACGATCGAGGCGGAACCCAGAGAAGACGGATCGCGTCGAACCACCCGTTACGATATTGATTTGTTCAAATGCATCTTCTGCGGCTTTTGCGAGGAATCCTGTCCGGTGGATGCCATCGTGGAAACACGCTTGTATGAATATCATTTTGAAGATACAGACAAGAAAACAGGCGCCTACATCATGACCAAGGAAAAGCTATTGGCCATGGGCGACAAGTACGAGGCACAGCTGGCCGAAGACCTGGCAGCCCAGGCCAAATACAGGTGATCCAATCATGAGTTTCGAGAAATTTCTGTTTTACCTGTTTGCCGCGATCCTGGTGGGGTCTGCCCTGATGGTCATTACCCGCAGGAACCCCGTGCATTCCGCGCTGTTTCTGGTGCTGGCCTTTTTCAACATGGCGGCTATCTGGCTGCTGGCCGAAGCAGAATTTCTGGCTATCGTTCTGGTGCTGGTATATGTGGGCGCGGTCATGGTGCTGTTCCTGTTTGTAATCATGATGCTTGATATTGATCTGGCAACCGTGCGTGCCGGTTTTATCAAACACCTGCCTGTGGGTATAGTGGTAGCAGTTTTGATGCTGGTGGAAATGGTGCTGGTTCTCGGGCCAAAGCACTTTGGTTTGACCAAGTACGCCGCACCGGAAGCGGCGCCCGCTGATTACAACAACACTGCGGAACTGGGGCTTTCATTATTCACCCAGCATCTGTACGCCCTGGAAATTGCGGCAGTGATCCTGCTGGTGGCGATGATAGCGGCAATCAGTCTGACACTGCGCAAGCGCCCGGATTCGAAGCGGCAAAATGTAACCAGGCAGCATATGGTGAAAAAGAAAGACCGGCTCAAGATTATCAAGATGCCGGCGGAGGAGAAGGGCTGATGATTTCCCTGTCTGAATATCTCATTTTGGGAGCACTGCTGTTCGTTATCAGTATTGCCGGAATTTTCATCAATCGCAAGAACCTCATTGTCCTGCTGATGTGCGTGGAATTGATGCTGCTGGCAGTGAACATCAATTTTGTGGCGTTCTCTCATTTCCTGGGCGATATAAACGGACAGGTGTTCGTGTTTTTCATTCTCACCGTGGCGGCGGCGGAAGCGGCGATTGGCCTGGCGATTCTTATCGTGCTATTCCGCAACCGCAGAACCATCGATGTCGATGACCTCGGTACATTGAAGGGGTAGGCGCATGGAAGATATGAAAACCATTTATCTCATTCTGGTGCTGGCACCCCTGGCAGGTTCTGTTATCGCCGGGTTGTTCCGCAACCAGATCGGCAAGGCTGGCGCCCATTGGGTCACCATACTCGGCGTCGGCGTGTCTTTTCTGCTCTCGGCCTATGTGTTCTGGCAGCATGTGATGAACGGTGCGCCGGTCTTCAATGAAAATCTCTATACCTGGATGGTGGTGGATGGCCTGGAAATGCATGTGGGCTTTCTGGTGGACAATCTCACCGCGATGATGATCACCGTGGTCACTTTCGTATCCCTCATGGTGCATATCTATACTGTTGGCTATATGGCCCATGAAGATGGTTATCAGCGTTTCTTCAGCTATATTTCGCTGTTTACCTTTTCCATGCTCATGCTGGTCATGTCCAACAACTTCCTGCAACTGTTTTTCGGCTGGGAGGCAGTGGGGCTGGTTTCCTATTTGCTCATTGGTTTCTACTACAAAAGAGAAACGGCTATTTTCGCCAATATGAAGGCGTTCCTGGTAAACCGGGTGGGGGATTTCGGCTTTATTCTGGGCATTGCTGCGATAGCCATGTATTTCAACAGCCTCGATTATGCACAGGTGTTCAGCGCGGCTCCAGACAAGGCGGGCGAGACCATCAGTATCTGGGGTGACAGCCAATGGTCGTTGATGACCGTGATCTGCATCCTCCTGTTTATCGGCGCCATGGGCAAGTCTGCGCAAATGCCCCTGCATGTGTGGCTGCCCGATTCCATGGAAGGCCCGACCCCGATTTCTGCGCTGATTCACGCTGCCACCATGGTGACCGCTGGCATCTTTATGGTGGCGCGCACGTCGCCCCTGTTTGAGCTTTCGGAAACCGCCCTGAGTTTCGTGCTGATTATCGGTGCTACCACTGCGTTCTTCATGGGCTTGATCGGCATCGTGCAGAACGATATCAAACGGGTGGTGGCCTATTCCACCCTTTCCCAGCTTGGTTATATGGTCGCAGCCCTGGGTGCTTCTGCCTATGCAGCCGGGTTGTTCCATCTCATGACCCATGCTTTCTTCAAAGCGCTGCTGTTCCTGGCCGCGGGTTCTGTCATCATCGGCATGCACCACAATCAGGATATTCGTAACATGGGCGGGCTCCGAAAGTACATGAAAATTACCTGGATTACCGCATTGCTGGGTTCTCTGGCGCTGATTGGCTTTCCCGGGTTTTCCGGCTTCTTCTCCAAGGATGCAATTATCGAAGCGGTGGGGTATTCCCAGATTACCGGAGCCACCTATGCCCACTGGTTGCTGGTTGCCGGTGTATTTGTCACCGCCCTGTACAGCTTCCGCATGTACTTCCTGGTGTTTCATGGCAAGGGGCCAAGGGATGAACATGCCAAGGATCACCTGAAAGAATCACCGGCGGTTGTTACCGTGCCCTTGATTCTACTGGCCATTCCTTCTGTGTTTATTGGTTGGTTCGCCATTGAACCAATGCTATTCGGTGATTTTTTCAAGGGGGTGCTGCATGTGGCGTCCGCTCATGACACCTTGGGTGAAGTTGGCAAAACCTACCACGACCAGATTGGTTTTATCTCCCATGGCATGATGATGCTGCCTTTCTGGCTGGCAATGGCGGGCCTTGCGGTAGCCTGGTATGTGTATCTGATGAAGCCTTCGATTGCCGATGGCATACGCAGCCGCTTTGACTGGCTGTACCGGCTGTTGGATCGGAAATATGGTTTTGATGAGTTCAATCAGGCCGTGTTTGCCGGAGGCAGTCTGTTCATAGGAAGACTGCTGTGGAATGTAGGCGACAAAACTGTCATTGATGGTATTGCAGTAAACGGTTCAGCCCGCTCTGTTGGTGTGCTGGCCCAGGCGGTGCGCTGGGTACAGAGTGGTTACCTGTATCACTATGCCATTGCCATGATATTGGGCCTGCTGGGTCTGTTGTTCTGGTTCGTGGTTCGCTGAGTTAAGGATTGGATAGAAGATAATGAGTGCAGATTGGCCAATTTTGAGTGCGGTTATCTGGTTGCCTGTCCTGGGCGGCCTGTTGGTGGCGTTCAGCGGCGACAGGGCGCCGAATGTCAGTCGCTGGCTGGCACTGGTGGTGGCTGTGCTGACTTTCCTGCTCAGCCTGCTGCTGTATACCGGATTTGAAATGAACACGGCCGCAATGCAGTTCCAGGAGAATATCCCTTGGATCGAGTCATTCCAGGTCAATTACCATCTGGGCGTGGATGGTATTTCCATGCCCCTGATCATACTTACTACCTTTATTACCATACTGGTGATTATTGCGGGTTGGCAGGTGATTCAGTACAAACCATCCCAATACATGGCGGCCTTCCTGATTATGGAAGGAGTGATGGTAGGTGTATTTTCCGCCCTGGATGCCATGTTGTTCTATGTGTTCTGGGAAGCCATGCTCATCCCCATGTTCCTCATCATTGGTGTCTGGGGCGGGCCGAACCGGGTGTACGCTACCATCAAGTTTTTCCTGTATACCTTTCTCGGCTCGGTGTTCATGCTGGTGGCACTGATTTATATGTATTTCCAGTCCGGCAGTATGTCGATTCTGGATTTTCATACGCTCAAACTGGGACTTACGGAACAGATCCTGATATTCCTCGCCTTCCTTGCTGCGTTTGCCGTCAAGGTTCCCATGTGGCCGGTACATACCTGGCTGCCGGATGCGCATGTAGAAGCGCCCACTGGCGGCTCGGTGATTCTGGCGGCAATCATGCTGAAGATCGGTGGTTATGGTTTCCTGCGGTTCAGCTTGCCAATTACGCCTGATGCGAGCAAGGAACTGGATTGGCTGATTATCGGCATGTCTCTTATCGCCGTGGTCTATATCGGCTTCGTTGCACTGGTGCAGCAGGATATGAAGAAGCTCATCGCTTATTCATCCATTGCACACATGGGTTTTGTTACCCTGGGTTTCTTTATCGCTTTCATCATCCTGGCCAAGCCGGAAGTAGATAGCGGCGTGATTCTGGGAATGCAGGGCGGTATGGTGCAAATGGTTTCTCATGGGTTTATCTCCGCTGCCATGTTCCTGTGTGTGGGGGTGCTTTATGACCGTATGCATAGCCGCGAAATTTCTGATTATGGCGGTGTGGTAAATACCATGCCTTGGTTTGCCGCTTTTATGGTGTTCTTCGCCATGGCCAATGCCGGATTGCCGGGTACTTCTGGATTTGTAGGGGAATTCATGGTGATTGTGGCCAGTTTCCGTGCGGATTTCTGGCTGGCATTCCTGGCTGCGACCACCCTGATTGTTGGTGCCGCCTATACCTTGTGGATGGTCAAGCGAGTGATATTTGGTGATATCGCCAATGACAACGTGGCAGCCTTGCAGGATATTAACAAGCGCGAAGCACTGGTGCTGACTTCCCTGGCGATTGCCGTACTGGTTCTGGGCCTGTGGCCTGAGCCATTGATACAGATCATGGATGCGTCCATTGCCAATCTGGTCAATCACATTGCTGTTCCAAAACTGTAACTCCAGGTAAACCTGATGGATTTTAACGCCTCAACATTGCTGTTACTGCTGCCGGAAATCGTATTGCTATCGGCCATCGCTGTTATTCTGGTGCTGGATTTGTTTCTTGATCAGAGCAAGCGCGTGTTTACCTATGGCATGTCTCTGGCTGCGCTGGTCGCGACCATGGCTGCTGTCATGTTGGGTGACAATACCAGCCAGGTAGTCATGCACGGTGCCTATGTGGTTGACGCTATGGGTAGCGTTCTGAAGGTGGCGCTCCTGAGTGTGGGGATTTTTGCCTTTATCTATTCCCGCCGCTACCTGTCTGACCGAAATCTGTTCAAGGGCGAATTCTATGTGCTCGGATTGCTGGCGATCCTGGGCATGATGATCATGGTTTCTGCGGGCAGTTTCCTGAGCCTGTATCTGGGGCTGGAGCTGTTGGCTCTGAGCCTGTATGCCCTGGTGGCATTCGATGGTGACTCCAAGCCTGGATCAGAAGCGGCAATGAAGTATTTCGTGCTCGGTGCTCTGGCATCAGGCATGTTGTTGTATGGTATTTCCATGATTTATGGAGCGACCGGCGTACTGGATTTTGCCGGAGTTGCCAAGGTGATCGCCAGCGGTCAGGCAGATCAGACGGTGTTAACCTTCGGCTTGGTGTTCGTGCTGATTGGCATCGCTTTCAAATTTGGTGCTGTACCGTTCCACATGTGGGTGCCAGATGTGTATCAGGGAGCTCCGGTGGTGGTTACTGCTTTCCTCGGCAGTGTCCCGAAAATTGCGGCCTTTGCCATGGCCATGCGTATTCTTGCCGAGAGTATGGGGGGGCTGGGGCCTGAAATGGGCTGGCAGGGCTGGCAGGGTATGCTGATCATTCTGGCAGTTCTCTCCCTGGCTTTGGGTAATATTGTGGCGTTGGTACAGGACAACATCAAGCGCATGTTGGCGTACTCCACTATTTCCCATGTGGGCTTTATCTTCCTGGGTCTTCTTGCCGGGGGCGATAAGGGCTATAGCGCCGCAATGTTCTACACCATCATCTATGCTTTGACTGCTGTTGGTGGTTTTGGCCTCCTTGCCATACTCAGCCGCAAGGGCGTAGAAGCAGAAAACCTGCATGACCTGAAAGGCTTGAACAAGCGCAGCCCCTGGTTGGCTGCAATGATGCTGTTGATTGTATTTTCCATGGCTGGCGTACCGCCCACCGTAGGCTTTTTTGCCAAGCTGTTCATTCTGGATGCCCTGGTGAATGCAGATCTTCTGTGGCTGGCGCTGGTGGCGGTGTTCTTCTCGGTTATTGGGGCGTTCTATTACCTGCGGATAATCAAGGTCATCTATTTCGACAAGCCGGAATCCGAGGAACCCATTGCGGCAAATGTAGATGCCAGGTTGGCAATTTCCGTCAACGGTCTTGCCATGTTGTACTACGGCATCTTTCCCGCATCTCTACTGGCTGTATGCCAGGCGGCAATTGCCGCCTTATAGGGGCCATACCCACATAATCATTGGAATTGATACTGTAATAATCAGTATCTCCAACGGCAGCCCCATGCGCCAGTAATCCCCAAAACGATAGCCACCCGGCCCCATGATCAGGGTGTTGTTCTTGTGTCCTATGGGGGTCAGAAATGCACAGGATGCTGCTACTGCCACCACCATCAGGAACGGGTCAGGGTTGACGCTAAGGCGGTTGGCAATATCGACAGCGATGGGGGCTGCAATGACTGCGGTTGCGGTATTGTTCATGACATCAGAAAGGGTCATGGTGACCACCATCAGCAACACCAGCACCACTACTGGCGAGTAACCGGCAGACAAGCTGGTAATGGCGTCAGCGATCAATGCTGTTCCACCACTGGATTCCAAGGCGCTGCCGATAGGAATCATGGAACCCAGCAACACGATGACCGGCCACTCTATGGAGTTGTAAACATGCCGGGCCTGCACAATGTTCAAAACGATATAGCCGATCACCACTGCTGCCAGGGCAACCGGCAGGTACACCAGTCCCAAACTGGCTGCAAGAATTGCAGTTGCGAACAGGCCCACCGCCAGCCAGGCTTTGTGGCGTTTGATCAAATCCAGACTACGCCCGGCCAATGGCAATGTGCCCAGCCAATTGCTGATTACAGGGAGACTGTCGCTGGAACCGAAAAGCAACAGTACGTCGCCTTCCTTGATTGTCAGGTGGCGCACCCGTTCACGAAACTGCTTTCCCTGGCGGGAGATGCCAAGCATGGTTACACCATGACGATATTGCAGTTGTAAGGACTGGGCACTGCGCCCTTCTATCCTGGCGCCTTCTGGCACCACCACTTCCCACAGAGCCATATCTTCGCTGCTCAACGGACTGCTGTCTTTGCCTTTGGTGGAATAGTCCAGCTTGAGCTCGCCGACAAACTTGTCCATGGCCTCGGGAGCAGCATCAACCACCAGAATGTCTCCTTTCCTGATCTCCGCCATCCGTGCTTGTCCGGGCAAGCGTTTGCCACGGCGTACCAGGCCAACGATGGCCACATCGTTTTCTTCAGCGATGCTGTCCAGGTCGCGTATGCGCTTGCCAACTGCCGGAGACTTTTCCAATACATGCAATTCTGCAATATAGCCGCTGATATCAAGCAGTTCCTGGGTGGAGTTATGATTGATGCGGCTAGCTGGCAGCAATCGCCAGCCTACTGTGGATACGAAAAGCACTCCGACCACGGCGCAGGCAAGACCAACCGGGGTGAAATCAAACATGCCAAAACTTTCCCCAAGTGCTGTTTGGCGAAATTCGGCGATGATGATGTTGGGGGGTGTGCCGATGAGGGTGATCAAGCCGCCGAGTATGGATGCGAAAGACAAGGGCATCAGGGTCAGGGCCGGGTTACGCTTGGCCTTGGCGGCGGCTTGAATATCCACAGGCATCAACATTGCCAATGCAGCGACATTGTTCATTACCGCAGACAGCAATGCAGAGATTGCCGCCATTGCCGCAATATGTGTTCGCAGGGATACCGCAAAACGGCTGATTTGTTTCGCCAACAGCTCAATGGCGCCGGAATTGGATAAGCCCTTTGAAAGGATCAACACCAAAGCGATGATGACGGTCGCAGGATGGCCAAAGCCGGAGAATGCCTCCTCCTTTGGCACCAATCCCATCAGCAAGGCGGCAATGAGGGCGACAAATGCCACCAGATCATAGCGCCACCGCCCCCAGATCAGAAAAACAAAAACGAGAAATAGCAAGCTGAACAACAGCGCCTGGTCTGTAGTCATTGGCTTCGATTGGTTGGGCCGCAATATGGGTAGATTACCCCAGTCCCGGGCAATGTGTCGAACCGGAAGGTTTTGGACAGGAGCATGCTTGATTCAGTGCCGGTTAAGGTTAGTTTTGCTATATTGGCTCCAGAGTCAATATCGGCCGTGGGAAAACAGATAGATGAACAGGCATTCTCTTTTGATACTGGTAGTGCTTGCGGCTTGCTGGTATTTGCCGGCTCTCGCTGAAGGCCCTGCTGCCGTTCCGCGCCATGATGCAGCCCGCTCCAGCCAAATGAGCAAAATACACCGGGGTGACAACCTGAGCCTGGATGAGGTGGTGAATAGGGTGCGCATGCGAATGAATGGACGCATACTTTCTGCGGAAGATATTGGCGCCGAATACAGGATCCGGGTGCTGACCAGGAATGGGAAAGTGCGTCGCCTTCGTATCGACCCTGCTACTGGCAAGATCATTCGCTAAAGGCAGTTAATTCCATGCGCCTGCTCCTCATAGAAGATGAAACCCCTCTGCTTGAACAGTTGGCGGGGCAGTTGGAGAGAAAGGGCTATGCGGTTGAACAAGCCGCCAATGGAACCGAAGGACTCTATCTGGGGCGGGAGCTGCCTGTAGATCTTGCAATTGTAGATATTGGGTTGCCGGATATTTCCGGCATGGACGTAATTCGCAGCTTACGCGGTGAAGGCTATGCTTTTCCGATTCTTATACTCACTGCTCGCGGGCGTTGGCAGGAGAAGGTGGAGGGTCTGGAGGCGGGTGCGGATGACTATCTGGTCAAGCCCTTTCAGTTTGAAGAGCTGCTGGCCCGCCTCAATGCCCTGTTGCGCAGAAGTGGTGGCTGGGCCACGCCTGTACTGCAATTCGACGGCATCAGCCTGGATACCGCATCCCAGCAGCTTTCCGTAGAAGGAAGTGAAGTAGTGCTTACCGCCTATGAATACCGGGTACTGGAATATCTGATGCTGCATGCCGGAGAAGTAATTTCCAAAACTGAGCTTACCGAACATATTTATGAGCAGGATTATGACCGGGACAGCAATGTCCTGGAGGTGCTGCTTAGCCGATTGCGGCGCAAGCTTGATCCGGAAAACCGGATCAGGCCCATTGAAACCCTGCGGGGGCGGGGCTATTGCTTCCGTCTAAAAAAAGCCAGCAGCTGATGTCTTCCATTCATCTTCGGCTGTTGTTGGTCGCTACGCTGGTGTTAGTGGGGTTTGTCGGTGTTACCGGTTGGGCGCTGGAAACCGCTTTTCGAGATGCAAGCAAAACCGCGCTGCAGGAAAAGCTGCAATCTTATGTGTATGCCTTGCTGGCAGCGGCGGATGTTGATGCTGATGGAAAAATGCGTTTGCCTGAGCACCTTCCGGAGCCGCGTTTCTCCCGGCCTGATTCCGGCTTGTATGCGTTTGTTATTACCGCTGGGGGCAAGCTGTTCTGGCGATCTCGTTCCTCTTTGGGAATCAAGGCTCTTGATGCCCTGCCAATAGCTACAGGCCAAACCCGGTTTCAACGCAGTGATGGGGTTTTCCTCTTTTCTCATGGTGTGGAGTGGGAGGATGATAGTGGTGCCAATCAGGCATTCACTTTCAATGTGGCAGAACAGGTGCAGTCCTTTGATCAGCAATTCAGTCGGTTTCGCCTGAGCCTGTGGCTCTGGTTGGGTGGACTGGCGCTGGCGCTGTTGCTGGTACAGGCGATTGTTTTGCGCTGGGGGCTGCGTCCGTTGCGCCAGGTTGAGGCTGATTTGAAAGCCATTCATGGTGGGCAGGCGCAGCGCTTGCAGACCGTATATCCCAGGGAGCTGCAAGGATTGACTTCCAGTTTGAATGCGCTCATGGAGCATGCCGGAGCGGTTCAGGAGCGCTACCGGAACAGTCTGGATGACCTGGTGCACAGTCTCAAGACACCACTGGCATACCTTGCTTCTGTGTTGCAGGACAAAAACACATCAGAAGAGCAGCTGCGGGCTGTGACGATAGAGCAGCTGCAGCGTATGGATCACATCGTACAGCACCAGCTGCGCCGGGCGGCGGTGGCTGCACGCACCGTATTGGCGAGTCCGGTGGCGGTAGCAACCGTCACAGAACGCCTGCTGGCCACCCTGGAAAAAATTTATGCCCACAAGGAGCTGAATGTCATTCGATCCCTGAATACTGCCGCCATGTTTCATGGTGATGAGGCGGATCTGATGGAGGTGTTGGGCAATCTGCTGGAGAATGCATTCAAATATGCAAAAACTGAAGTGACGGTGTGTGTGGACATTGATGATGGATTGCTTGTAACGATTGAAGATGATGGGGTGGGGATTCCTCCTGAGCAATGGGAAACTGTTCTTCAAAGAGGCAAGAGGGCTGATGAAACTGTGTCGGGGCAGGGCATCGGATTGGCGGTGGCGAATGAAATTGTCACTTTGTATGGAGGTGTGCTGGAGGCGATGGAGGCTGGGGAAAGTGGTTTGAAACTATGCTTGCGCTTTCCGGATGAAGATCCCATGTTCGTTCCG
>Ga0256834_1000598_pt1 | contig 25696 bp, 20 predicted proteins | sample 4281140metaG_FD_190536 | JGI IMG/M metagenome (GOLD analysis project Ga0256834, IMG submission 190536) | Hydrothermal vent microbial communities from East Pacific Rise, Pacific Ocean - 4281-140 | ecosystem: Environmental > Aquatic > Marine > Hydrothermal vents | place: Pacific Ocean: East...
TTGGCTTATCAAAACTGTAGAAAACAAACTAGCCTTTGACACCACCAGTTTATTTGATGTAGCCATAGCCGGCAGCGGTGCTTATGCCGTTAATTTTTCGGCCAAATACCAGCCAGCCATGTATTATTCAAATGACAACGGCAATACTTGGAAGCCCTTATACGAAGTCACAACTCCTGCCGACAACCAACATGTGAATATCGTTGCATTTAAAGACAATAATTTTGGTATCGCCACCGGTGACGGTATCTTATACCGCTATATTGGAAATTAAAAAAAATCAATTTCATTTGTGGATTTAACAAAATTTTATATATTTGTCACGTAAAAAAAATGTTGGAATAAGCCGAAAAACAACACAAAAAAGGAGTAGGCACAAAATTAATCAAAATTAAAATTTATTATTATGAAAAAATTATTAATCGTATTAGTAGTATTCTTAGGCATGAATATGAATGCTCAAATGTCATTAGGAGGTGGTTTGGCTTACATGAATGACGCCGGTGTTGAAATCAATTCTGAATTTCAATTAGCTGATGGCATGATTGCCATTTCTCCTTCTTTAGACTATTATTTCCCCGGAAATGACGTCACAAGCTTCGGTATCAATTTTGACGGACATTATAACTTGGGAGATCTTGATGCTGTTAACTATTATCCTATTGCCGGTTTAAATTATTACTATATGTCTTTTGATATACCTGCAATTGAATATGGTGGTATAGTAATTTCCGAAGCACAATCTGTAAGTGACGGAAGTATTGGTTTCAATTTAGGATTTGGTGCCAGCTATGCTTTATCAGATTCAATGAAATTATTTGGTGAAGCAAGATATGTTTCCAATGACTATGCCGATGACTTTGGTTTGGCATTTGGCATTATGTTCAATTTTGGCAACTAATATTGTATTTAATCCTTAATTAATTATTACTATAGGATTAAACCATTATTAATAAAAGCGAGGCTGTCCCGTGGGACAGCCTCGCTTTTTAATTAGAAATTTATTATTACACCACTCTAACCAAAAAATATTTCTTTTTACCGCGTTGCAATAAAATATATTTGTCATTGATTAAGTCATTTTGATTGACAATCTTTTGTGCATCCACCTTTTCTTTATTCACAGAAACCGAGTTTTCTTTTAAAGCACGGCGCGCTTCATTCCCCGATTTTAAAAAACCGCTTTCTACCAACATCGTGGCTATATCTATACCATTGGCCAAAACGGAACGATCTATTTCCCCCTGCGGCACACCTTCAAAGACATCTAAAAAAGTTTGTTCGTCTAACTGTTTTAAAGCATCAGCCGTTGTTTTGCCAAATAAAATTTGACTGGCATTAATAGCATTTTGCAAAGCTTCCTCTCCATGCACCATACGGGTGACTTCCTCTGCTAATTTTTTTTGCAATACACGGTAATGCGGTGCTTCTTTGTGTTCGACAATCAATTTTTCAATAGTTTCTTTATCTAAAAAAGTAAAAATTTTAATGTATTTTTCGGCATCTTCATCAGTAGTATTTATCCAAAATTGATAAAACTTATAAGGCGAGGTATACTTGGCGCTCAACCAGACATTGCCTTGCTCGGTTTTGCCAAATTTACCACCATCGGCTTTGGTTATTAAAGGTACGGTCAACGCATAGGCTTTACCGCCTTCCACACGTCTTATAAGCTCGGTGCCGGTGGTCATATTGCCCCATTGATCACTACCGCCCATTTGCAGTTGGCAATCCATTTCTCTATATAAATGTAAAAAATCATAGCCTTGAAACAATTGGTAGGTAAACTCGGTAAATGACATACCGGCACTGTCATCATGTTCGGGATTAAGACGTTTTTTGACCGAATCTTTGGCCATCATATAATTGACCGAAATGTGTTTGCCTATATTACGCACAAAATCTATTAAAGAAATATCTTTGAACCAATCGTAATTATTAACCAAAACAGCGGGATTGTCTTGGGCTTCAAAATCTATAAATTGTGCCAGTTGTTTTTTAATAGCCGCTACATTGCGGTTAAGTGTGTTTTCGTCTAACAAATTGCGTTCTTTTGATTTGCCCGACGGATCACCAATCATGCCTGTGGCACCCCCCACAAGCGCCACCGGTTTATGACCGGCTCTTTGAAAATGCATCAAAATAAGAATGGGCACCAAACTACCTATATGCAAAGAGTCGGCAGTAGGATCAAAACCGATATAGCCGGTTACTTTTTTTTGGTTTAACAAGTCTTCGGTGCCGGGCATCATGTCATGTAACAGACCGCGCCATTTCAATTCTTCTACAAAATTGTTCATATAGCTATTTTTAAAGGTAATGCAAAAATAAGAAAGTTATTTTGATAAATATGCTATTGTGTTTTTACTTTTTACCGTTATTTCTCTTTTCTTGCTTAACACGTTTTTCATGCATTTGGGCATCAATAACAGCTACAATGGTCATATTGACAATTTCATCGGCCGTTGATCCCAATTGTAATATGTGCACAGGTTTGTTCATGCCCATCATAATAGGACCGACCATTTGTGCACCGGTCAATTCTTTAACCATCCTGTATGAGATATTGGCGGCATCTAAATTGGGAAATATAAGGGTGTTGACCTTTTTATTTACCAATTCTGAAAAAGGAAAATTTTCTTTGAGTAATTTTTTGTTCAAAGCATAATCCGGCTGCATTTCTCCGTCTATACTCAAATCTGGGAATTTTTCTTTAAGTATTTGGACGGCTTTTTTCATTTTTTGTGCTTCGGCATGTTTTGACGATCCAAAATTAGAGAATGACAGTAAAGCTATATTGGGTTTGATACGGAACATTTTAACCACCTCGGTCATCATGGAAGTCATTTTGACAATATCATTAACATCAGGATCTACTACTATGGATGAATCTGTAAAAAACAAAGGACCTTTTTTGGTAATCAGCAAGGTGGTAGCATAAACCTTTTCCAGATTGGGACGTTTGCCAATGACCTGAATCATGGGTTTAAAAATAGTCCTAAAACTACGTGAGTAGCCCGACACAATAGCATCGGCACGACCGGTTTCTACCATCATAGCTCCAAAGTAATTACGATTACGCATTAACTTACGAGCTTCGAGTTGGGTCATACCTTTGCGTTTGTTCTTTTCCCAAAAAATATTGGCAAACTCTTCAACCATATCATTGGCTTCCGAAGAAATGACATCAATAGTCGGAAGTTCTTCTGCATAATCCAATTCTTTTTTTATTTCTTCTATAGCTTCTTTATTGCCCAGCAAGATAGGTTTGGCAATACCTTCTTCATAAGCAATATAAGCGGCTTTAAGCACTTCGGGCAAATCGGCTTCGGGATATACCACCGTTTTTGGATCTTTTTTTGCCTGATTGGTAATCATGCGTATTTGTTTTGTTTCGACTCCCAAACGTTCAATGAGTTCTTCTTCATATTTTTTAAAATCTTCAATAGGTTTACGGGCAACACCACTTTCCATGGCCGCTTTGGCAATAGCAGGCGGTATTTTATAAATCAAACGCGGATCAAAGGGTTTGGGAATGATATAATCACGACCAAAAGTCAAATGTTTTTCTTGATAAGCGGCATTGACTTGTTCGGGGACGGTTTCTTTGGCCAGCTCTGCCAAGGCATAAACGGCAGCCAATTTCATTTCTTCATTAATGGCTTTAGACCTGACATCTAAGGCACCACGAAAGATAAAAGGGAAGCCCAAAACATTGTTTACCTGATTGGGATAATCGGAACGGCCTGTAGCCATGATAATGTCTTTGCGCACACTGGTGGCCAATTTGTAGTCCACTTCGGGAGTGGGATTGGCCAAGGCAAAAACAATTGGATTTTTTGCCATGGATTTTAAGTGGTCTTCATTTAAGATATTACCTACAGATAAGCCGACAAATACATCGGCATCTTTCATAGCCTCTTCCAAGGTATTAATATCTCTGTCAGTAGCAAACATGGCTTTTTGCTTGCTTAAATTTTCACGATCTTTGCGAATTACACCTTTGCTGTCCAGCATCACTATATTTTCGGGTTTAACGCCCAAAGCTTTATAAAGTTTGGTGCATGATACAGCAGCCGCACCTGCGCCGTTGATAACTATTTTAATCTCTTCCATTTTTTTTCCGGCCAGTTCCACCGCATTTAATAAAGCGGCTGAAGAAATAATAGCCGTGCCATGTTGGTCGTCGTGCATTACGGGAATATCTAAAGCTTCTTTTAAACGTTCTTCTATTTCAAAAGCTTCGGGAGCTTTGATATCTTCCAAATTGATTCCGCCAAAAGTCGGTGCAATTTTTTTAACGGTTTCGATAAATTCGTCTATATTTTCCGTATCTACTTCTATGTCGAACACATCAATATCAGCAAATATTTTAAATAATAAACCTTTACCTTCCATAACGGGTTTGCCGGCTTCGGGGCCAATATTACCTAAACCCAATACAGCGGTACCATTGGATATAACTGCTACTAAATTGCCTTTGTTAGTATAATTGTAAACATCATCGGGATGTTCATAAATTTCCATACAAGGAATGGCCACTCCGGGCGAATAGGCCAAGGACAAATCGCGTTGAGTGCTATGTTTTTTGGTCGGGACAACTTCAATTTTTCCCGGTCGTGGTTCCATATGATACTTGAGTGCTTCTCTTCTCAGTCTTTTTTCTTTCATATTGATAAATTTCAGCTAATGCTATGTTTTTATAATTGCAAATTTAAAGGCATTCATTTATAAAAAAAGGTAAAATGTTCTTTTTTTTCAAATAAATGTTTTAAAATCAGTTTTTGTTATTAATTTTAAAGAGATTGACATTAATAATTTAGCATAATGTAATTTATGTGACTTATAATTTATTTTCTTTTAAAATTTCACAAAAAATATTATGCGTGCATAATAAATTGAAAATAAAATTGTAAATTCGTAGCAAGTATTTATAGAAGGATAATTTAAAAAATAAAAAACTTTCGCTTATGAAAATATTATTTTTAATGAGTAGTGTGCCCGATACTACTTCAAAAATAAATTTTACGGAAAACAATACCAAGTTTGACGAATCGGGTATTCAATATGTAATCAATCCGCATGATGAGTTTGGGTTGACCAAAGCCATGCAATTAAAAGAAAAATTTGGTGGTGAAGTGGTTGTGCTTCATGTAGGAACTGCTAAGTCGGATGCTGTAATTCGCAAAGTATTGGCCATAGGAGCAGATAGAGCGGTGCGCATTGATGCCGATCCTCAAGACAGTTATTATACTGCTGTTCAAATAGCCGATTATTTAAACAAACATAATGATTTTGATTTGATTATTGCCGGAAAAGAATCTTTGGATTACAACGGTGGTATGGTGCATGGTCTGGTAGCAGCCATGTCAGGCTTAAAATTTGTCAATGCCGTTATCGGTTTAGATGTGTTAGAAGATGGTAAAGTTAGTGTGGCACGTGAAATAGACGGCGGCAAAGAAGTGTTGGAAATAACACTGCCTTTGATTATTGGCGGCCAAAAAGGCTTGGTTAAAGAAGAAGAACTACGCATCCCCAATATGCGTGGTATTATGATGGCTCGTAAAAAACCCTTGGAAGTTATACCGGCGATTGAAGCACCTGCTAAAACCAAGATTGAAAAATTTGAAAAACCGGCGCCTAAGGGTTCTATCAAGTTGGTCGATAAAGACAACCTGGATGAATTGATTGATTTACTTCATAACGAAGCAAAAGTTATTTAACCAAAAGTTTAATTAAAAAAAATTACAAATATGTCAATACTAATATATGCCGAATCACAAAATGGCAAGGTAGCCAAAAGCGCCAAAGAGTTAGCCTCTTATGCCAAAGCTTACGGAGATAAAACCGGACAAGATGTTGTTGCGGTTGGTATTGGATTAGCCAATGCCGAAGAATTATTTAACCATGGCGTCAATAAGGTTTTAAATGTAGAAAATGAAGCATTAAAAGTTTTTAATGCTTTTGCCTACGCAGATGTTGTTAAAGCAGCAGCAGAACAAGTGGGTGCAGACTTGGTTATAATCAATGACAGCAATGATGCTGTATACATGGGGCCTGTCTTAGCCGAAAAACTAGACGCCGGTTATGTATCACAGGTAATCTCCTTACCCGAAGACACAGATGATTTTGTGGTTAAACGCAAAGTTTTTTCTAATAAAGGCATTGCTTACACAGCAGTTTTAACCGGCAAAAAATTATTACGCCTGTCCAAAAATGCTTTCGGATTAGTTGAAAATCCTGTTTCGGGGGTTATAGAAAGTTTTGCTCCTGAAGTTGATTTAAGTGTATATGATGCTTATAAAATAGTGAGCGTCGAAAAAGCCACCGGCAAAATTTCTTTGACGGATGCTGATATTGTAGTTTCAGCCGGTCGCGGTATGAAAGGACCTGAAAATTGGGGCATGATTGAAGAATTGGCCGAAGTACTTGGAGCCGCTACCGCTTGTTCTAAACCGGTAGCCGATTTGGGTTGGCGACCGCATCAAGAACACGTGGGACAAACCGGAAAGCAAGTAGCCCCCAATTTATATATTGCCGTAGGTATTTCCGGTGCCATTCAGCATTTGGCCGGGGTCAATTCGTCTAAAAATATGCTGGTTATAAATAACGATCCGGAAGCCCCGTTCTTTAAAGCTGCCGATTATGGTGTTGTAGGTGATGCTTTTGAAGTGGTTCCTAAATTGATAGAAAAACTAAAAGCTTTTAAAAATCAATAATTAAATTTTATTTGTATACATTAAAAAAACCTCGCCTGATGGCGAGGTTTTTTAATATGAAATTTACCAATATTATTTTTTCGTAACTTGGTAAGTAGCAACGGTTTTATCTGTTGTAATTTTCAAAATATAGCTGCCTGATGTCAAGTTAGACATATCCAATTGAGCATTTAAGCCGTTGTTTTGGATTTTCATAACCTCTTGTCCGGCTAAGTTTATAACAGAAATATTTTGGATATTCTCTTTAGCATTTACCAAAATCATACCATTGGTAGGATTAGGATAAACTTTTAAACCTTCAATAGTATTTTCAGAGATACTGTTTGTGGTACCTAAAATGGCACACAAGGTATATTCATCATCGCCTAGAGTACCAACTGCAGTAGCAGCCCCTGTTATTTTGTCTATTGTATATACACCACTGGTGCCAGCTCCGGCATATAAAGTACCATAAAGATTTCCGGTTGTAGGATCGGTACCCATGTCTTGTGCATAACTGATGTCAATTCCTAAAGGCCCAATTGCAGTAGCAGCTCCTGTAGTTATGTCTATGGCATACAATTGATCATCTCCTAAATCTATACCATATAAATTACCATTATTATCAAAATCAATACCAATCATAACACCACCGGCATTGTTCATAGCTCCTACTATGGTTGTAGAAAGATCGGGTGTGTTATTTAATTTAAATAGTAAATCTACTGATGAGAAATAAGTTTCATCGGTAGCAGCATCATAAGCAATACCTGTAAGAGTTATGCCGTCCACATCACCGATAAGAGGACGGAATTTGTATGCTTGCCCTGTACTGCCATCAATAAAATATATCATGTTGGTACCAAATTCAACACCAACCAAAAGACCATCTATAAAGGTACCTGCAACTAAGAAATCAGCAGTATTGGCATTGCCTAAACTGGTTACTGTATCTGCATTGGGTAAATTAAAGCTTACAACATCATTATTATCACCACTATTATCTCCATCAAAGGCTATAAAACTGTAAAGGGTATCCATACTATATGTGCTTGCATAATCTATAATATGTAATGGTGAGGCAAACATGTCATTGCCGGGCTCTTGGTCGTTAGCAAGAGATACCGTAGATTCAATAGTATATACCCCTGCAGGTAAAACAGCCATAGTGGTGGTAGTAAACTCTTGAGTTGCTCCGGGTGTTAAGTTAGCACCGGTAACATTAATGGTTTCTGTGTAAACAACTGTATTGGAAGCATCTTTTACGTTGATGATAACATCAAAGTCATTCTGGGTGTTGGTACCATTATTAAATACTTTTGTGCTAATAGGAAATTCATCATTAGGCAAAAATGTTTCGGGAAGTGTTCCTGTTACCATCAAATCATCAGCATCCGGTTGGAATACCATTACATTATCAACGGCCCAAAACCAATCATAATTGGCATCATAATAATGGAAACGTATTTTAAAATTAGCATTTTTGTATGCAGTTACATCAATTAATTGATGATCCGGATTACCCCATGCGCCTATATCGGCACTGGTTGAATAAACATTAACCCAATTGGTTCCGTCAAAAACATCTACTTCACCCTTATCATTACCCGAATAAGAATTAAAATAATGATCAAAGGAAATGAATAAAGCCACAGCACTGCTTGCGTCAAACTCTGGTGAAATCAATTCGGTATCAACATCTACACTACCGGCTGAATCACTGTCAATAAAAGCAAAGGGTGTGCCGTCTAATGTATTGGTGTTGTAATCCGACACTACTGTCCAAGCGGCATTACCTGTGTTGTCAACAACCGACCAAGTGGCAGGTATTGTACCGGCATCAAAATTTTCATCTAAAAAAATAGTCGCATTAGGACTTCTAAATGCATCATTTCTCTGTGCAATCGGATGTGTTTTTTGTAAGAGAGCTCTTTCTTGTTCTTTGGGCAAGCCCGGTCTATTTTGGGCATTTATCCCCCAAAAACTTACGATAAATAATAATAAAATAATTTTTTTCATAGTTATTAGCTTTTAAAATTTCGCTTAAAGATAATAAAAAAAAATTACAAAAGTATATGAACTATTGTTTTTTTCTGAGTTTTTTTACAAATAAAAAATTTTTGAAAACGGATTTTATAAATAATTTAAATGTTTAAAGATATACACAAAATGAGAGCTAATTGTTTAAAACCGATTGTTTTATATGAAGAAATTGATGATTAGATAATTAATTATAGATAATCGAAAATAATTTTATGCTCGAGATTGTCAAAAAATATTTTTTGTAATTTATTTTTTTCGCCCTCCGGGTATAGCACATGCACATTGGCGCCTGCATCCAAAGTAAAACATACAGGAATGTTATGTTCTTTACGTATTTGTCTGAGGCTGTGGATGATTTGTAATGTGCCGGGCTGCATCAATATATAATTGGGTCGGGAGGTCATCATCATGGCATGTAAACCAAGGGCTTCTGCTTCTACAATGTCTATAAAATGGGAAATGTCACCGGTTTTTAAGATTTGGTTCATTTTTATTACATTGTCAAAGGCTTGTTGTATTCTAATATTTTTAAAAGGATGCTGATCCATTAAGGCGTGTCCCGCTGTACTCGAAACTTTTTTCTGTCCGGTTTCCACCAGCACAATACTGTCTTTAAAATTCTGAAACACAGGATGCAAGTCGAAATCCGGCAAAGTAGCATATAAATCGGAAGTGCCGGCAATTTGCGGATGTTCTCCCCATAACATTACAGGACCCGAAATACTTCTGGCGGCACTACCGGAGCCTAAGCGAGCTAAAAATGATGTTTTTTGCAGATAATAAAGCGCATTTTGATACGGATTGATTTGTTTTTCCAAATTCATAATTAATTTAGCCAAAGCGGCAAATCCGCTGGCAGATGAGGCAATACCACTGGAATGAGGAAAAGTGTTATGACTATATATTTGCCAGTCATATTGAAAAACAAAGGGTGTATATCTATGAATTAAATCAAAAAACCGTGCTATTTTAGGTTCAAATGCCGGTTGATGCCGGTTATCCAAATAAAATTTGAAAGATACTTTATTGGCCGGTTTGCCCAGCGGTGTCAATATAGCTTTGGTAATGGTTTTACTTTGACTGAGTGTAAAACTGATGGAGGGATTCATAGGGCGTTGCAAACCGTATTTTCCCCAATATTTGACCAAGGCAATATTAGAGGGCGCTTCTTCGGTAATCTCGAGACGATTAGAAGGATAGTGGTTGTCTTTAAAAATAAAATCTTTTTCTGTCCAAGGCATGATTATGACTGCTTTAAATTGATAAGAGGTTTAATATCTTTAATCCGCATTTGTAAACTAACTTTGCCATTCCAATGATTTTCTTCCAAGGTATAAACAATCGCCAGAGGCACACCTGAATGTACCAAATCAAATTTATCCCCCATATTAAAGGCAATGCCATTTAAACTTCGTCCCGATTTAAAATCTTTAACAGAAAGTCTTAAATGTTTGTTGTTTTTACCAACAGTTTTACTGTAACCGGTGTCATTAACACCTTCGGTTAAAAAAACCGGATTCATATTACCGGGCCCGAAAGGAGCCATTCTTTTAAGAATTCTAAAAAATTTAGGCAATTCTTCTCCCTTAACGGGTATCAAATCTTTAAAAGACAATTTGGCGTCAATTTTAATTTCCGGAGTTCTTGAATTTTCGGTAATAGTATTTTTTACAACGGTTTCAAATTTAGCTTTAAAAGCCTCATATTGCTCCTCGGCAATGGTTAGTCCGGCAGCATATTTATGCCCGCCAAATTGTAATATATGCTCACTACAAGCTTGTAAAGCATCATAAACATTAAATCCGGAAACAGACCGGACAGAGCCTGATAATACTCCGTTAGATTTGGTAAATACGACGGTAGGTCTGTAATAAGTTTCTATCAAACGGCTGGCAACTATCCCTAAGACACCTTTATGCCAATTGGGATCATAAACAACAGAGGTATAATGAGTTTCTTCATTATTCTCAATAATTTGTTTTAGGGCTTCAATGGTAATTTGTTGATCAAATTCACGCCGGTCTTGATTATAAACCTCAATTTCATCGGCAAAACGAATGGCTACCGCATTGTCTTTTTCAATCAGTAATTTTACAGCTTCTTTTCCGTGTTTTATCCTGCCGGCAGCATTGATTCTTGGAGCTAGTGTAAATACCAAATCACTAATATCCAATGTTTTGTCCTTAACATTTCTGGACAATGCCCGGAGTCCCGGCCGCGGATTGATTTCTATTTGTTTTAATCCGTAATAAGCCATAACACGATTTTCGCCGGTAATGGGAACGATATCAGCTCCAATACTAACGGCTACCAAATCAAGATAATGTATAATATCTTCCAAAGGTGCTTGGCGGTGTTGTTGTATGGCCTGAATCAATTTAAAACCAATACCGGCACCGCTTAATTCTTTATAAGGATATGGACACCCGGGCTGTTTAGGATTTAGAAAAGCTACAGCCGGCGGCAATGTTTCTCCGGGAGTATGATGATCTCCTACTATAAAATCGATGTTTTTTTGACGGGCATAAGCTATTTTATCTGTGGCTTTTGTGCCGCAATCAAGTGCTATAATCAAGCTGAAGTTATTTTCGGCAGCATATTCAATACCTTGTATTGAAACGCCATAACCTTCACTATAACGATCAGGGATATAGCTGTCTACATGCTCGTAAATATCTTTAAGATAAGAGTAAACTATGGAAACCGCAGTGGTTCCATCAACATCATAATCGCCGTAAACCAATATTTTTTCGTTATTTTTTATAGCCTGCTCAATACGATTAACCGCCTCGGTCATATTTTTCATCAAAAAAGGATCATGCAGGTTACTGAGTTCCGGTTTAAAAAATTGCCGAGCATCCTCAAAAGTTCTTATACCTCTTTGGGCTAATAAATAGGCATTTTTCTCGGGTATATTTAAAGCTTCTTCCAGGTGTTTGACAATATTGGGATCGGGGCTTGGTTTGAGTGTCCACTGCATAAATCAAAAGATGTTTTAAGTTTTCCAAATTTACAAAAATTAAAGATATTTTTATTTGGATTTTTAAAATATGTTACAGTTTACGCACGTTATTGAGTTTTAAAGATATAACTTTGATTAGTTCTTATTTTTTGATTCAAAGTTATTGTTTTATATTTGCGTAAACAGTTTTTTATGACCAAAACAGATTTAAAAAAACGCACCAGAGCCAGAGAGTCGTCCAATGCCATTGAGCGTTTGTATATTACAATGCGTCATTTATTAAACCGGGGGTTTTATAAACCCTTTGGAGTATCGGGCAATACCTTAAAACAAGGCTTGTTAACATTGCGTCCGGAGATATATGGCGACATTGCCTCAGAAAAAAGTGAATTAAACGGTTTAAAATATGTAATGGACCGTTTACCTGCAGGTATAGAAGAATGCCGTGTTATTTATATGACCGACGATGAAGGTTATCGCACTTCACAATTTAAACCCATTATTCCACCAAAAAGACGGCGACACTGTTACCGGATAGACCGTCACCAAATGAATGTAGAGTTGACCAGAGGCCGCTCTGATGTATATGATATTTTAACCCACTTAACATTTTTATTCATTGAGTCTCATAAGATAAGAGAAAAGGCCGTAATTAATAATCAAGGTGATTTGGGTCGTGAATGGCTTGCTTTGGAGAAAGTGGTTTTGGAAAATAAAAAACTAAATAAAGCCGAAACCGAACGGGTAATTTCTTATTTATCCACCCTACTGGGACGCACCTTTTTAGAAACCAAAAAGGCTTATGAAGCATTTAAAGAAACGGGAAATCCCAATCGTTTTTTTCAGTTGATATATTGGCTGGGCAAATTGGCTATTGATGAAGCTTATCTGGGACAAAAACGCGAAATTAAATTTAGCCCGCGATTAAGAGAAAGTTTGGGACATCATGTTTATGGCGAAATATGGGCCAATCGTATTAAAGAAGTGCTGCGAGATAAACAATTGTTGCAACGTCCCATTCATATTATCAGTTCCAATATGCATTCGGTGTTAAATGTATTATTTGCACAAAAGGCTTTGAAAACGGATAAAAACGAAATGGCCGTTTACAAAGACTTAAGTAAAGACAGTCACCAAAAGATGCGAAAAACCGTTGAAAAATTTGCTCTTAAAAACGGTATGATTTATATCAAGGATGAGTCGGGAGCCAATATAGATGTGCAAATATTTGACACCGCCTTATTTGATAAAAATATCCTACCCGAATCTTTGTCCGGGTTAAAAAGTAAAGATTTACCGGTGCTTATTGTCATGGACTATGCCTTTGGAGAGCAAGCTTTTGAGGTGATGGACGAATTACTCAAACCTTACGAGCCCGAAGGTCAAAAAGAATTTTTAAATGTAAAGTCCATTTCCATCATGGGTAAAGCCGGTATATTGGTCGGACAAAAAGGTGATATTATGATTCCTAAAGTGCACATGTTTGAAGGCACGGCAGATAATTATCCTATTGATAATCAGCTTAGCAAATCGGATTTTAAAAACGAAAACCTTAATGTATACGAAGGCACTATGGTTACCGTTTTAGGCACATCCTTACAAAACAAAGATATTCTGGCTTTTTTTAAAAATTCCACTTGGCAAGCTATCGGGTTGGAAATGGAGGGAGCACATTATCAAAAAGCCATACAATCGGCTTCAAAAATAAGAGGTAACATCAGTGCCGGTGTTAAAGTGCGTTATGCTTATTATGCCTCTGACAACCCTTTGGAATCCGGTAGCACCTTAGCATCGGGGCCTTTGGGCATAAAGGGAGTAACACCTACTTATATAATCACAAAAAAAATACTTAACCAAATTTTTAAATAATTATGAACACAAATCCGCACAACAATCCTGAAGAGATAGACATTATTCAATTCTTTTTAGCCATTGGCAACATGTTTAAAAGGATGGGCAATAGTATTGCCAATTTATTTAAACGTTTGTTTTATTTAATACTGGATATACTTTTGTATCTGAAAAAGCATTATGTTTATTTAACTGCAGGACTAATTTTAGGTTTAATTGTTTCTTTTTTCGTTGCAGACAAACAACAACTTTATTATGGTAAAACTTTGTTGCGAGCCAATTATGATTCTCAAATAGCACTAAACGAAAAGGTAAATTTGGTTAATGATTTGATTCAAAAAAACGATACCATAAACTTGGGACGTTTATTGGATATACCTTCGGAACAAGCAGCAAAACTATTTGCTTTTGTTATAGAACCGGTTTATAATGACGTATATTTAATTGATGATTACGAAGATTTTTTGACATTAAAAGACACGGTTGTTTATAAATTTATTAAATACAAAGATTATAAAGCTAATATTAAAAGTAACGAATCACTCAACAAATACTGGCTATTGACTATAAAAACCACTACCCCCGAAGCCTTTAATCAACTCAATAATAAAATTTTGGCTTTATTTAACAATGATGAAACCTTAAAAAAACGAAAAGAAAACTATTTAACCGCCTTAAGTTTAAGACAAAAAAAAGACATAAAATCGCTGCAAGACATTGATTCCATGCGACAAATTTTTAATAAGGTCATGATAGATTTGGCCAAAAACAAATCAAATGGTGCGGCTAATATTGTGGTAAGTTCCGACCGAGTGCGCGGGCCAGAAGCTTCGTATAATTTGTTTTTTGAAAGAAAAAAAATATTAAAAGACATTGAAGTTGTCAGTCAAAAACTTAATAAATATGACGATGTGATAGTTATGTATAACACCTTACCGCAAATGGGTATCAAAATGGAACATTTAATTGGCAACAAACATGTAAAATATGCGCTTGGAGGCTTTATTATAATTTTAGTGCTATTAATTTTTAAAGACTTTAACATGTATTTAAAAGTTTACGAACAACGAAAAAAAGCCAGTGGTAAATCATGAAAATAACCAAAACATTTATTGATGACCTTTATATTATTGAACCGCAAATTTATAATGATCAAAGAGGTTTTTTCTTTGAATTTTATAACAAACACATTTTTAAAGAATTAACCGGTTTGGAAGTGGATTTTATTCAAGACAACTTGGCACAATCTAAAAAAGGAGTGTTGCGTGGATTGCATTTTCAAAAAGCACCTTATGCACAGGCCAAGTTGGTCAGCGTGATAAAAGGAGCTGTTTTAGATGTAGTGGTGGATTTACGTAACGGTTCAAAAACTTTCGGACAATATTTTTCAATCGTTTTAAATGAACAAAACCGGCAACAACTATTTATTCCTCGCGGCTTTGCTCATGCCTATTTGACTTTGGCGGATGACAGCTTGTTTTTTTATAAAATAGATAACATATATCAGCCTCAAAGTGAGGCCGGAATCAAATTTGACGATCCGGACTTAAAAATTGATTGGCAATATGACTTATCGCAAATAATTATCTCCGAAAAAGACCGAAATTTACCTTATTTAAAAGACTTAAAAAATTATTTATGACAAAAAGACACCCGAGAATTTTAGTTACCGGAGCCGAAAGCCAATTGGGTAAATCGCTGCGTATGCACTGTAATCAAAATCAATATGATATTACCTACAAAAGCCGCTATACCTTAGATATTACAAACAAAAAAGCGGTTAAAGATTTTTTTAAAGAGCATCATTTTGATTACTGTTTCAATTTCGCAGCCTATACCAATGTCAATCAAGCCGAAACCGACAAAAAAGCTTGTTTTGACGTTAATGTCAAAGGTGTGGCCAACTTGGCTAAAGCTGCAAAAAAAAACGAGGTGGTTCTTTTTCATATTTCTACCGACTATGTTTTTGACGGCAAAAAAAATAAACCGTATAAAGAAGACGATAAACCCAATCCTTTGAATATTTACGGCGAATCAAAGTTAATGGGAGAACAAATTATAGAACAGTATTTAAAAAATTATGTCATTATCAGAACTTCTTGGTTATACTCCAAGTTTAATAACAATTTTGTCAAAACGGTTCTTAACCTTTCTAAAACCAATCGCAAATTAAAATTGGTTAACGACCAAACAGGAACACCTACTTATGCCATGGATTTAATTGATTTTTTACTATTTATGGTAAACATCATTGAACAAAATCCTAAGAAAAATTATTTTGGAACCTATCATTTTAGCAATAAAGGTAAAGCTACCTGGTATGAATTCGGTAAACGGATATTGAAATATGCTGCTATCGATAAACAAATAAAACCCATAGATACCGCGCGTTTTAACAGTGCTGTCAAACGACCGGCTTATTCCGTTTTATCCAAAAAGAAGATTGAAAATTTGTTTGACTATCAACCCAGAAAATGGCAAGAAGCTTTAAAAGATTTTTTTGAATAATATGAGTATCATCAAAAAAGTAAACGGTAAAATTCCCCGCTTGGGACGGCAATGTTTTGTAGCGGACAATGCTGTCATTGTAGGCGATGTCACTATGGGTGATAATTGTAGTGTTTGGTTTAGTGCCGTCATTCGAGGTGACGTCAATTATATCAAAATGGGCAATAAGGTTAATGTGCAAGACGGAGTTGTCATACACGGTACCTACAAAAAGGCACCGACAATTATTGGTAATAATGTATCTATTGCACATAACGCAACAGTGCACGGCTGCACTATTCATGACAATGTGCTGATAGGCATGAATGCCGTCATACTGGATCATACCGTTATAGAATCTAACAGTATAATTGCAGCAGGTTCTGTTGTTACCAAAGGAACCCATGTTAAAAGCGGAAGCATATACGCAGGTATCCCGGCTGTTAAAATTAAAGATATCAGCCCCGAATTGGTAGCAGGCGAAATAAAAAGAATTGCTGACAGTTATATCATGTATGCTTCATGGTATCAAGAAGATGATAATAAATAAGCACTTCAATTATTAAAAATCATAATAAAAACCGAAGCTGTAGATACGGCTGCCATCATTGCCAATGGTATACATTACACTAACATGTGAGATTGGCGAACCTTCCATGTGCATGCCGGCATCAATAACCAAACCGTAAATAGGATCATAAGGCGGCTCATTAGATATAACATTGCTTATCGAATATCCCACACCGGCATAAAAGCCTAAAAGATTCAAAGAATTTTCTTCAGCATTTAAACCCCAATTTAAGTTTAATATTACAGGAAGACTATAGCTTATTCTTGCCGGATATTGTTCGTCATATTCACGGTAAATATACCAATTTCTAAAACCGACGCCTATTTGCGGTCTCGCTTCTATGGAAATGGTGCTTTCAAGACTTAGTTCTACCAAATTATATCGAGGAATAGCTGTCAAGTTAATGTCATATCCGGTATATTTGGGGGCAGTCATATATTGTCCGGTAAGTCCTGCCGAAATAAAAAATTTTTTGTATCCCAACTGAGCAGACATATTAACCGAAAACCAAAAGAGCAAAACTATATAGAATATCTTTTTCATAATTAAAACTTATATTTTGAGCGCAAATATACAAATTTTAAAAAGATTGTTAAAATTAAATTGATTTTTCTGTCTTATGTATAAATTTAGTTAAATTAATTGATAAATCTAAAAAAATCAATTTTGGATTAGCATTTCTTTCAATATGATATAGGGCATTGGTAACAGATTCGTATATATTTTGAATGTTTTGACTATGTATAAATGGTGCTAACTTGTTTAAATCGAATTTGTTTTGCGTAAAATCAAAATATGCCAAATTGCTGTTTTGATAATTAATCATTAGGGCTTGTCTAAAGGTCTCCAAAGCAAATTCTAAAAATTGTTTTTGCGCTTCCCGGCCGGTAGTTGCCATCTTTTCCGACCAAATTATCAGTTTTCTGATGGCTTGCCGGTCTTTTTTGGCCGAAAAAGCCACTCGCACCCACTCTATAAACTGTTGTTGAAATTCGTTGTTCTCATTAGTTTCTTGAGCTAATAACATGGCTTTATGCCAGTTGCCATTGGCCTGATGAGCCACCTTTAAGGCTTGATCATGCGTCAGGTTATAGTTTTTAATCAATTGGTTTTTAACCACTTCTATGGGCAAGGGAGCAAAATGATGTATTTGACAACGGCTTAAAATAGTAGGCAAAATATCATCGGTGTTTTCGGCAATTAAAATGAATTTGGTATCTTCCGGAGGTTCTTCAAGTATTTTTAAAAGTTTATTGGCAGTTTCATTATTCATTTTTTCAATCATCCAAATAATAAATATTTTATAATTGGCTTCATAAGGTTTGACAGCTACCTTTTTAATTATATTTTCGGCATCAGTCACTCTAATTAATCCTTGCTTGTTGGCCACATCCAAAAATTTCATCCAATCGTATAAACCTGCATAAGCATTGGCTTGTAAAAACTCACGCCATATGGATAAAAAAGCCTCACTGTCAGGCTTTTTTATAGAGTCGGTGGGCACAGTCGGATAAACAAAATGCAAGTCGGGATGTATTAATTTGTCTACTTTATGCCGGCAATTATCTTCATTTTGACAAAGCAAATGACTGGCAAATGCCAAAGCCATAGGCAAAGCTCCGGTGCCTTGCTCTCCAACAAATAACTGGGTGTGCGGCACGCGTCCTGCCCTGATGATTTTATCAAAATACTGTTTTAGAAAATCTTGTCCTATTATTGATCCAAAATCCATAAAACAAAGGTAAGCTTTTTTGAGATATTTTGCTGCTTTATACCAAAACGACATACAAAATAGTCCAATATTTCGTTTCTTTTTTACTTACTCGGCGTCGAAAATACTTGTCTGTAGCTACTGCTACTACTGCGTTTTTCTCCTTGATTAAGCAAAAAATACTCCAAAATATTTTGGTCTATTTTATAAATCGATTTGGTATTATTTATATACAAAAGCCTATCTTTGCAACAAAATATTTTAATATGAAAGCACAAGACGCCGTTTTATATATTATGGGAATGATCATGATTGTAATGATCTTATTGTTTTTTTTACAAATTTTTACATCGGGAAAATAATCCGGTTTAGTGTAATTTTGTTATCTGAAAATATAACTTATGGCACCCAAAGAAAAATTGACCTGTTACCATTGTGGACTCGAAATGTCTGAAAACGAAGCGGTGTGGTTTGACGAAAAACCCTTTTGTTGCAACGGTTGCAAAACGGTTTATGAAATACTGAACCAAAACCAATTGTCAAAATATTATACTATAAATGAAACACCGGGCATCAAAACCGATAATATAGATACTGAAATTAAACAAAAATATGCCTATTTAGACCAACCTGATATAGAAAAACAACTGCTCGAATTTAATGACGACACCACCAAAGTGGTCAATTTTTATATTCCCAATATCCATTGCAGCTCATGTATTTGGGTCTTGGAAAATCTTGACAAGTTAAATGAAAACATCAGCCATTCCGAAGTTAATTTTCCAACCAAAAATGTGCGAATTACCTTTAAAGCCGACAAAATTTCATTACGACAAATTGTAGAAATATTAGCATCTATTGCTTATCCGCCTTTGATTAGTCTTGATGATTTGAATAAAGACAAAAAAAAATCCAACAAAAAATTATTATACCAACTGGCTATTGCCGGATTTGCTTTCGGTAATATTATGCTGATGGCTTTGCCCGAATATATACAAAGTCAAGGTTATTGGATTGAAAAGTTTGCGCCGCTTTTCCGGTGGATGATGCTCGGATTGTCTATTCCCGTGGTATTTTATTCGGCACGCGATTATTTTGAGAGTGCTATAAAAGGTTTGCAACAAAAAATTGTCAATGTTGATATTTTAATAGCATTGGGAATCAGCGTGTTGTTTTTACGCAGCACCTATGAGGTAATAACAGATACCGGCACGGGTTACTTTGACAGTCTTACCGGCTTGGTGTTTTTTCTTTTATTGGGCAAATATTTTCAACGCATTACTTATGATTATTTGTCTTTTGAACGGGATTACAAATCTTATTTTCCTATTGCCGTTACCAAAATTGATAATGAGGTCGAAACTATTATCGAAATAAAAGATATTAAAGCCGGCGACCGTATTTTGATACGCAATGAAGAAATAATTCCGGTAGATGGTATCTTGATGAAAAACAAAGCTTTAATAGACTACAGTTTTGTTACCGGCGAATCTATGCCTGTTAATAAACAAGTGGGAGATAAGCTCTTAGCCGGAGGCAAACAAAAAGGCGGTTATATAGAAATGGAAGCCATTACCGATGTTGACAACAGCTATTTAACCAAATTATGGAGCCGCGAAGCTTTTCATGATGAAGACAAAGTCAATATCAAATCCTTAACCGACAAAATCAGCCGTTATTTTACTTTTGTCATACTAACCATAGCTTTGGCGGCGGGATTGTATTGGTGGGTAACAGCCGGTTTTGGTATTGCAATATGGGTAATAACCGCTGTGTTAATTGTTGCTTGCCCTTGTGCTTTGGCACTATCGGCGCCTTTTGCTTTTGGAAATATATTACGCAAATTCGGCTACAAATCTTTTTATTTAAAAAATGCCAATGTTATTGAGATATTGTCTCATATAAATACGATTGTATTTGACAAAACAGGCACATTGACCAAACAAGACAAATATAAAATTATATATGAAGGTCAAGCTTTAAGCCCCGCTCAAAAAAGTATGATTAAAACAATGGTTAAAGCTTCTAATCATCCACTTAGCCGGTTGATATACGACTATTTTAAAAACATTGACACTACTGCTTTGGATAAAACTGAAGAACTTACCGGAAAAGGCATACTGGGAGTTAAGGGAAATGACTCATGCAAAATTGGTTCTGCAACTTTTGTGCAAGCAGGAAAACAAGGCGATTCAACACAAGTATTTATAGCCTGTAATGATAAGGTCTTGGGTAAGTTTATGTTTGAAGCCAACTACCGCTCGGGTTTAAAAGATTTGTTTAAACAATTGCAACACCAGTATGATTTGTATATTTTGTCCGGAGATAATGATGCCGAAAAACCGGTGTTAGAAGAACTCTTACCGGACGGTGTATCTTATTATTTTAATCAAACGGTGCATGACAAAATGGATTTTATTCAAAATTTGCAATCACAAGGCAAGCGTGTTATGATGATAGGTGACGGACTTAACGATGCCGGTGCTCTACAACAAGCCGATGCCGGCATAGCCATATCCGAAGACACCAATGTGTTTACCCCTTCGTCGGACGGCATTTTAAAAGCCGATAAATTGGTGCAATTACCGGTTTTTTTAAAAATAACCAAACAAACCAAACAAATCATTTATACCAGTTTTGTGATTGCCTTTATCTACAATATTATAGGGTTGGGCTTTGCGGTAACCAATCAATTAACGCCTATAGTTGCCGCTATTTTGATGCCTATCAGTTCCATTTCAATTGTTATTTTTGTAACGGTTTTGACCAATTGGATTAGCCGAAAATTATAAGCTTTTGATTTATTCTGACTTCTCATTATTTTATCAAAACACGCTATGTAATAAATTTATAAGATATAATTAATCTATTAATTATCAATAATTTATATTAACACAACACAACTTACAAAAATTCAGTTAAATGAGGCTGTCTCAAAAGAGTCTTTTATAATACATTGACAAAAAGTATTAATTGTTAAGTTACTGATTGTTAAAAAGAAGATTTCTCACATTCGTTCGAAATGACAGAAAATTTCACCTTTTGAGACAGTCTCATCTGGTTACGTATTGATTGTGCTACTGCATGGTTTTCTTTTTCTTGTCGGCAATAATTTCTTCATACCTGACAGGCTTATGGCTTTCGACCCACGATTTATAATCTTTATAACCTACTCTGTCTTGGTATTCTTTGCTCACTTCCCAAATATGTTCAACAGTGGCATCATCCGGTAGTTCTTTATCAAATAATTCTTTAAATAATTTTGATATTTTATTGTCTGTTTTTTCTCTGATTTCTTTGTTATAGGCTTCCAATTCCATGTCAAAGGCTTGCGTATTTTTTTGCAGATACTCATCAAGTAGCCTTTGCGTCACCATAGAACCATGCTCTTTGGCTGTCTTGATATTGCCTTTACCTGTTACGGCATTGCCAATGGCAAAAACATTATCAAATCCGCTTATGCGTGAAATATCTTCATCGCCTTCGGTTTTAATACGATCACCATCATAAGGAATTCCTTCTATTTTTTCGGGGATACTACCGATAGACGAAATAACTTGCTCGGTATAAACAGGAAAAGTTTCGCCTTCAACCGGCACCAACTTGCCATCATCCAAGGTTTTATATTTTTGTAAAATCAAACCTTTCAATTTGCCATCTTCTTCAATAAAATCAACAGGAGTTGCTTCAGGGATAAAATGAAAATGAAATTTCTTTTTGTAGTTGTCCAATATACGTTGTGATACTATTTGAGCCTTTTCTTTGGCTTCCTGTGTCCCGCCTTGGGGTTGTTTTAGTGGCATATGTTTGGCTTGACGTCGATAAACCAAAGTGGCGCCTTTTATCCCCAAATCTTCAAATTTTAAACCGAATTGTTCCAAATATTTATCAATTCCTTTTTTTTCCATTTCAAATTGGTCTACTACTATATCTTTACCCAATTTTTCTTTTAAAGCTTTTTCGACCAATTCCATCATGACTATTTTCATCACATCGAGTGAAGCCAATCCGCCACCTATTACCACGGCACCGTCTTTTATATCATACTGTTTACCTTTATAACCGGGTTCATGATAATGGTTATACCATTTTAGCAAATCATTTTGATAAATCAACTGTTTATCTTTAAATTTTTCAATACCCGAAACCGGCAAAGGGCGGTCTTTCCAAGCGCCGTTAGCCAAAATAACAGCAGTAAAACCCAAATCAACCAAATCTTTAAAACTGATATCCTTACCCACTTTAACATTGGGTATAAAACGAATCAAAGGTTTATCCAGTTTTTTATCTATTTCAGCTTCTTGTTTATCTCTTAAATTATGATGCCATTTAGGTAATCCGTCTTCAAGTTTGCCGTAAGGCAATGCATTTTGGTCAAGCACTACAACTCTCACGCCTTTGTCTGCCAACATTGCTGCAGCTTCAGATCCGGAAACACTACCTCCCACTATGGCAACGTAATGACTTTTTTTCTGTGAATGATCAAGATTTTTGTTCCACATATTCTTTTTATTTTCGATTTTTTGCAAAGATAGTAAAAGCCCATGCACTTGGCAATTTTTTTGTATTTTTAAATTTTATTTTAGCTATGTCAAAAATTTATAATAGTTTTTTAATATTTTTTATTTCGTTATATATCAATGGACAAACTTTTTCCAAAGACACCTTACAGATAATGTTTGTCGGAGATATTATGAGTCATGGGCCGCAAATAAAGGCGGCATATCAATCGCAAACCGGCACCTATGATTTTAGTGAAAGTTTTAAATATGTTACCGGTATTTTTAAACAAGCCGATTGGGTTATTGGTAATTTGGAAACCACTTTGGGAGTTAAACCATATTCGGGCTATCCGCAATTCAGTGCCCCGCCGGCTTTGGCCAAAGCTTGTCGTGATGCCGGCATCAATGTTTTGGCAACAGCCAATAATCATAGCTGTGACAAAGGTAAAAAGGGAATTATAAATACTATTAATCTATTAGATTCAATATCTGTCAAACATTTAGGAACTTATAAAAATAATATAGAAAGACAAAACGCTACACCTTTAATATTAGACAAAAAAGGCATCAAAGTAGCTGTGCTCAATTATACTTATGGCACAAACGGTTTGCCTGTGCCAAAACCGGCTGTTGTCAATTTAATTGATACCAAATTGATTAAAAAGGATATTGTTAAGGCTAAAACATTAGATCCGGATATAATTATCGCCTTTTTACATTGGGGGCAACAATATAAAAACAAACCCGGTCAGACACAAAAACAGTTGGTTGATTTTTTTCATAAACAAGGAGTTAATATTGTAATAGGATCACATCCTCATGTGATACAAGATGTTGATTTTGAACGTGATTATATCAATTTTATAGATTATTTTACCGTTTATTCTTTGGGTAATTTCATCAGTAACCAACGGACATTTCCTCGAGATGGCAGTATGATAGTGCATTTATCCGTCACAAAAAACAATCGTGGTCAAGTCAGATTAACCGGCTATAAACTTATACCTGTTTGGGTATATAAATATCAAAACAAAAACAACCGAAAGTGGCATTATGAAATTTTGCCGGTGGAACATTTTAAATACCGTCCCGATTATTTTATCAAAAACACCGATTACCAAAAGATGATGCATTATTACAAGCACTTTTTAAAATACCTGTAATAATTTTATTTTATTACATTTGCAGAGATTATGAAGTGGATAAAAAATTTATTACGTATTATTTGGCGAATTTGGTTTGTTATAGTTGCCGCATTACCGGTTCTAATTGCTGCGCCTTTAATTTATTACAGCATAGCGTTCAACAAACAAAAACTATTTACTTATCTAAAACATTTATGGGGCAGCTGGATTTTATTTTGGATGGGATTTCACGTTAATGTTGATAATCACGCGGATGTCAATCTCCGTCAATCATATATAATTATCGGTAATCATACTTCGGTTATGGATATTATGGTTTTATTAAAAGTAATTCGTTTACCATTTGTATTTGTCGGTAAAATAGAGTTAAGCAAACTCCCTGTTTTCGGCTATTTGTATAAAAAATCTAACATAATGGTTGATCGCAAATCGCCCAAAAGCCGCAAAGAAGTTTATGATCAAGTGGTCGATTTTGTCCAAAAAGGAAATAGTATAGCTATTTATCCCGAAGGAGGTGTTCCTGACCCTAAAATTATGCTGGCTCCTTTTAAAAACGGTGCTTTTCGTATGGCTATCGAACATCAATTACCTATTATTCCTATGGTTTACCTGGACAACAAACGAAAATATCCTTACCAATGGCTTAAAGGAAGTCCTGGAACTTTACGGGTAAAAATTTTGCCTATCATACAGACTACCGGATTAACTTTAAACGATTTGGATGATTTAAAACTTTTTGCTTACAATCGGATTTATAATGAACTGATGAATGATCAATTAGGAAAATATTTTAAAAAATAATCTTAATTTATATAGGCTTTTTAATTCGTCTTGATTTTTTATTACATTTGGTTTTCTTCATTAAAAAATTAAAGCTCCCGAAGGAGCTCTAATTTTATTTATCCAAATACACCCATCCTGTTACAGGTTTATAACCTTGGCCTAAATCTAATACATAGAAGTAGGTGCCAACGGGTAATTTTTTCGATTTATCAAGGGTCATTCTTCCTTCGGACAGACCTTCCCAATCGTTTTGGTATGAATCGGCTTCATAAACCAAATTACCCCAACGATTGTATATCTTAATACTGACCTGTTTAAAGTTTTCCAAACCTATTATCTCAAAAGTATCATTGACGCCATCGTCATTAGGCGTAAATATCTCGGGAATAATAACGCCAATGGTGACTATATCCGTCGGATCATCTGCTTCCGGTGTTTGCGGATTGTCGGATAAATCGGTTACAGGTGCATCATTGGGATCATAACCGATAGCAGTCGCTTGATTAGTGACATAACCGGCCTCAATATCTTCCGATGTAATCACATACGTAGCCGTAAAGGTATTGCTATTGGTCTCTCCCGGTGCCAATATGCTAATAGGACCTCCAACTACCGCTACAATAGGATCATCTATACTAATGTCATGTAAGGTAACATTACCGGTATTGCTCACGGTAAACCGGTAGGTAATGGTCTCGCCCACTTCGGCTAAACCATTGCCGTTTTCATCGTTGAATACGCCGGTTTTTTCCAAAGTGATTTCAGGACATTGAACCATATTCGTAATGGTTACGGCATCTCCGTTGATATCCGACGGATCGGACAGGTCTTGGGCAGTATCTCCACAATTGTTTTGAGCCGATACAACCGCCTGATTGTCAAAATGACCGACATCTATATCTGCTTGGGTCACATTATATGCCGCTGTATATATCCAAGTTTC
>Ga0256834_1000599_pt1 | contig 25671 bp, 25 predicted proteins | sample 4281140metaG_FD_190536 | JGI IMG/M metagenome (GOLD analysis project Ga0256834, IMG submission 190536) | Hydrothermal vent microbial communities from East Pacific Rise, Pacific Ocean - 4281-140 | ecosystem: Environmental > Aquatic > Marine > Hydrothermal vents | place: Pacific Ocean: East...
AAAATTAGTTGCGTTTATTTCTGTTGGAGTTTTTGTAACATTTCAGCTTGGTGGCGGGGTTGAGGCTATTTTTACTAAAGCGCAAGAGGCAGGAGTTGATATTCATGCAAAAGGAACTTTTGGCCCACGCTGGATTGCACTTTTATTTCTATCAGCTGCTGCAATTTTATGCCTGCCTCGCCAGTTTCAAATTACGGTGGTTGAAAACTCAGATGAGAGCCATTTAAAAACCGCAGGTTGGGCATTCCCTGCCTATTTGTTTTTAATGTCAATTTTTACTATTCCAATTGCTCTATATGGCTTAACAACACTTCCTGCTGGCTCAAACCCAGATATGTTTGTTCTAACTATTCCACTTGCAGCAGATAATAACGCCCTTGCGATGTTTGCTTTTATTGGTGGCTTTTCTAGCGCAACATCAATGATTATTATCGCAACAATTGCCCTTTCAATTATGATTTCAAACCATATCGTAATGCCTATTGCGCTTAGAAGTTCTGATGATATTGGAACAGAAGATGGGCGGGGAGTAACACGGCTTTTATTAACCTCACGCCGTGTATCAATTGCTTTAGTATTATTCTTGGGGTTCTTATATTTTTGGTTTGCAGGAAATTCAGATGCACTTGCAGCAATTGGTTTAATTGCATTTGCAGGGGTGGCTCAATTTTTACCATCAATGATGGCCGCTTTATATTGGCGAGAGGCCAGTGTTAAAGGGGCAATTGCTGCAACCTTTGTTGGGTTTTTAGTTTGGGCGTGGACATTATTTTTACCAAGTTTCGGCACAACAAGCCCATTGGTTGCAAATTTAATAGAACAAGGGCCATGGGGAATATCGCTTCTTCGCCCCCAAGCCTTATTTGGGGTTGAGGGAATGGATCCATTGGTTCATTCGGTGTTTTGGAGCATCTTAATAAATACTGCCACCTTAATTATAGTGTCACTCTTTTCAAAACAATCAGCACTTGAGCGTATTCAATCTAATTTATTTGTTGATGTATTTTTAGAAAAAGAGGGCAAGCAATCAAGGGCAGTTCGTGGTTCTGCAAGTATTGGTGATTTATTTTTTGTGGCGCAAAGGGTTTTGGGCGGAGAGCGTGCCTATATTTTATTTGAAGAATTTGCAAAAGAGAGTGGAGTAAAACGTTCTGATGTTGAACCAACGGCTGAATTTATCAATCGACTTGAACGTGAATTAGCTGGGTCAATTGGTGCAGCTTCTGCCCATGTTGTATTATCAAAAGTTCTTTCAGGGTCAGAAGTTTCGCTTGAAGAAGTGATGCAAATTGCCGATGAAACGCAACAAGTGATTGAGCATTCGCAACAGCTTGAGCAAACTTCCGCTGAATTGCGCTCTACTGCAAATCAGTTGCAAACTGCAAACTTACGATTGCGTGAGTTAGACTTACAAAAAGATGATTTTCTTTCAAAAGTTAGCCATGAAGTGCGCACACCTATGACTGCTATTAGGTCGTTTTCTGAGATATTATTAAGCCATGATGATTTAAGTAAAAAGCAACGGAAAAAATTTGTAACAACCATAAACGAGGAGTCTTTGCGATTAACCAAATTGCTTGATGAAATTTTAGATTTAAACGCACTTGAGAGAGGCGAGAGGCCTTGGGTTAATCACTCAATCAATCCTAAAGATGTGCTTAATCGAGCAATTGATATTTGCTATCCAATTGCAATGCAAAAAAATGTAAAAATAGAAAAAATAACCCAAGCAAGCAAGGTTATCATTTCAGCCGATGCAGATCGTTTGGCGCAGGTATTCATTAATTTAATCACCAATGCAATTAAATATAATAATGCAAAAACTCCGTTTGTGCAGATAAGTTCTCGCACAAATAAGGGTTTTTATATTGTAGATTTTGTTGATAATGGGAGAGGGGTTAGCAATAAAGATGCAGAACATATTTTTGAAAAATTCTCTCGTGGGCGAGCTAAGGGGGATAGTGATGATGGCGGTCTTGGGCTTGGTTTAGCTATCTCTCGTGAGATAATTGATAAAATGAATGGAAAGCTAGAATTAGTAAAAACAAAAGGAAAAGGTGCAACTTTTAGAGTTAGTCTGCCAATAAAAAAGAAGAATATTAAATAATTGTGAGGGTTAAGGAAATGAATTTTAGCGCATTAGTGACAAATAAAAATGAAGCAGGGGAGGTTATTTCTAGCATTGTGCAGCTTGATGAAAGCCAGCTGCCAGATGGAAATGTAACAGTTGCAATTGAATGGGCAGGCTTAAATTATAAAGATGGGCTTTGCCTTACTGGCGGTGGTGGTTTGGTGCGAAACTACCCCCATGTTGCAGGGATTGATTTTGCTGGAGTGGTAAAAAAAAGCTCTGATGATCGCTATAAAAAAGGCGATAAAGTTGTGCTAACAGGTTGGCGAGTTGGTGAAGTGCAATGGGGCGGATATGCGCAAGTTGCACGGATAAATGCCGATTGGTTAGTGCCGCTTCCAAAGGGCATGTCCACCAAAGATGCAATGGTAATTGGCACGGCAGGGCTAACCGCACAATTAGCAATTTCACGACTTATAGATAACGGACTTAAGCCAGATCAGGGCGAGGTTTTAGTAACAGGAGCAGGCGGAGGAGTTGGCTCAATTGCGGTGATGCTTTTAGCAAAAATGGGCTATGATGTTGTGGCTCTTAGCGGACGAGAAGAAACCAAAGAATTCTTAAAAAAAATAGGTGCTAAAACTATCATGCTTCGCTCTGAATTGGCTGAGTCATCAAAGCGAGTATTAGAGAGAGAGCGATGGGCGGGCGTGGTTGATAGTGCAGGGGGAGCAATGTTGGCCAACATTCTAAAGGCAGTTAAATATGGCGGCGGCGTTGCCTCGATTGGCTTGGCAGGGGGCGCAAGTTGGGATGCAAGCGTAATTCCTTTCATCATTCGAGGGGTGAATATGTATGGCATTGATAGTGTGATGCAACCATTTAAAGCCCGTAAAAAAGCATGGAAAAAACTAGCAAAAAATTTCGATCAAAAAATCTATGCGCCAATGGTGAGCGAGGTGAATTTAGAAGAATTACCAAAAGAGGCAAAGAAGATATTAAAAGGGCAAATTATGGGTCGGGTGATTGTAAAACCTTAGAGCTTAACCCTACCTTTTGCGGGGAGGGCAATCCTTCTTCCTCCCTCCCCCTTGCGGGGAGGGATTGAGGGTGGGGGTCAAGTAAAAAAAGCGGGTGTGGGTTAAGTAAAAAAGTGGACAAAGGTAAGAGTAAACAAGCCAGTATTTGATGTCATGCTGAACGAAGTGAAGTATCTTTCTTTTATATCATACTGAACCTCATACTGGCCATTCGACAGGCAAAAATATCGAACTATTGTTGCGAGTATAAGATAATTACATCAGTAAAATTAAACAAAAGCGGCTTAGAAAAATTAAGGGATAAAAATGAAAGAAATCATTGAGGGTTTAGAAAAACGCCGTGAACAAGCACGCTTAGGAGGCGGACAGGCTCGCATCGATAAACAACATGCAAAGGGCAAACTAACTGCTCGTGAGCGTTTGGACGTGCTACTAGATGAAGGCAGTTTTGAAGAATATGACATGTTTGTCACCCACCGCTGCACAGATTTTGGCATGGAGGAAAATGTCATAGCAGGTGATGGGGTCGTTACAGGTTGGGGTACAATTAATGGACGTATGACCTATGTTTTTAGCCAAGATTTCACCGTATTTGGCGGCTCGCTATCAGAAACCCACGCAAAAAAAATCTGCAAAATAATGGATTTAGCAGTGCAAAATGGCGCGCCAATCATTGGCTTAAACGATAGCGGGGGAGCAAGAATTCAAGAGGGTGTAGCATCACTTGGCGGCTATGCTGAAGTGTTTTGGCGCAATGCGCAAGCATCGGGCAACGTGCCGCAAATCTCAGTAATTATGGGGCCATGCGCTGGCGGAGCGGTATATTCGCCAGCAATGACCGACTTCATCTATATGGTAAAAGACAGCTCTTATATGTTTGTAACTGGCCCTGATGTGGTTAAAACAGTGACCAACGAAATTGTAACGGCAGAAGAGCTAGGTGGAGCAGGTACGCATACCAAAAAATCTTCAGTTGCAGATGCAGCATTTGAAAATGATATTGAAACCTTGCTAGAAGTGCGACGATTGTTCGATTTTTTACCACAAAATATGAATGAAAAAGCCCCAAGCAGGAAAACACAACATGATGAAAAGAGCTTAGATAAAAGCCTAGATACAATTATTCCAAGCAATGCAAATCAACCTTATGATATGCACGAAGTTATTACAAAAATTGCAGATGAGGGTGATTTTTTAGAAATTCAAAAGGAACATGCTGGAAATATTTTAGTTGGCTTTATGCGAATGAACGGCGAGGTTATCGGGGTGATTGCCAATCAACCAATGGTGCTTGCAGGTTGTCTAGATATTGATGCCTCAAAAAAAGCCGCCCGTTTCATTCGCTTTTGCGATGCGTTTAACATTCCAATATTAACGCTGGTAGATGTTCCAGGGTTTTTACCAGGAACTAACCAAGAATATGGCGGCATAATAAAACATGGTGCAAAATTATTATTTGCCTATGCCGAGGCAACAGTTCCAACAGTGACACTAATCACCCGCAAAGCCTATGGCGGCGCATATGACGTAATGGCATCAAAACACATAAGAGCAGATGTAAATTACGCATGGCCAAGTGCCGAAATTGCAGTAATGGGAGCAAAGGGCGCAACAGAAATAATCTATCGTAGTGAACTTGGGGATAAAGACAAAATAGCCAAGCGAACTAAAGATTATGAAAGCCGTTTCGCCAATCCATTTGTAGCCGCAGAACGAGGCTATATAGACGACGTAATAATGCCGCACAGCACAAGAAAACGGCTAATAAGAGCATTCTCAACATTAAAGAATAAACGGCAAGATGCGCCACCTAAAAAACATAATAATATTCCGTTGTAGGGGGAGAAGATGATGGGTGATGAGCAACCAAACAAATTTATTCAAACTGAGAAAATTGCTAGATTTTATCTAGCAATTTCTCTAGGTCCACTTTTGGTGCTGTTGGCACGAATCGGTACGTTTCCATTTACGACATTACAGAAACTCTTGGTAACAAGCAGTCTTATATCTTTAGGTCTGTCTGCTGTTTTATCTGGAATAATGCTGGGTGTGCGATTGTTACAAGGCATGAAAAAAAGTAGTAAGTCAGAAAAATTGAATGAGACACTAAATAATAGGCCTATCTTGATTTTTTTCTCAAGAACTAGTTTTCTAATGAAAATCATAAACTTTGGTCTTCTTTTTGGTTATGTTTGTGTTGTTATTTTTTTACTGACATTAATTTGGTAGAATGTTGATGGAACTCTGGCGTCTTCTCAAGAGTCTATGAGAGAGTTGACCCCCACCCCTAACCCCACCCCGCAAGGGGGAGGGGGACTGGATTGTGCTAGACTATAGGTTTGGAATTTAATGGTGAAACTTTCGCCAATCTACTTCCCTCCCCCTTGCGGGGAGGGATTGAGGGTGGGGGTTCAAGTAAAAAGAGGGTGGAGTTCTAAGTAAAAAGAGAGAAAAAAATGTCTATCAAACGAGCCAGAGAATTACGTCAAAATGCTACTCCGCCAGAGCGGGCAATGTGGCGATTGTTAAAGCCGTTTCGTGATGAGGGGTTTCACTTTAGGCGGCAGGTTCAAATTGGTAAATATTATGCAGATTTTGCTTGTCATAAGATAAAACTGATAATTGAAATTGATGGCGATACTCATGCAACTAAATACGGAGTAGAGCATGATAAACAACGTGATAGATTTTTAAAAAATCGTGGCTTTATGATGATACGGTTTTCAAATAAAGATGTTTTTAATAATAAAGAGGGCGTGTTTGATATTGTTAGGGGATTTCTAACTGAGAACCCTCACCTCAGCCCTCAGATTGATAATATAAAGGAAAACTAGATGAGTAACCCAATATTTCACATGATAACAGATGGCCCAAGACCTGTTGCGCCGTTTTCTCATGCTGTTGAAACAGACGGATTTATATTTGTAACGGGGCAGATGCCAACTAATCCAAATGCTCCCGATGCGCCATTGCCTGATGGCATAGAGGCGCAGACTAAACGGGTTGTTGAGAATTTGAAAATTGTGCTTAATGGCGTTGACTTAGGATTAGAACATATCATCATGGCTCGGATTTATCTAACCGAATTTTATCGTGATTATGATGAAATGAACGAAATTTGGCAGAGCTATTTTGACCCAGATAAACGCCCAGCCCGCACAACGATTGGCGTAACTGGACTTGCGTTGCACGCACTGGTAGAAATTGATTTAGTGGTGAAGCGACCAGAGGGGTAGTTAAAATGTCATTCTGAGCCAAAGGCGAAGAATCTTGTTTCACTAAACAAGACAGATGAGTAAAATAAGAGAAAAAGAGTAAAATGTTCAAAAAAATATTAATCGCAAATCGTGGTGAAATTGCTTGCAGGGTCATAAAAACCGCCAAGAGAATGGGCATAAAAACCGTTGCAGTTTACTCCGATGCTGATAGCGAGGCATTGCATGTAAAAATGGCCGATGAGGCGGTTTATATTGGCTCTTCTAAAGCAAGTGAAAGCTATTTAATGAGTGAAAAAATCATTACCGCTTGCAGAAAAACAGGTGCTGAGGCAGTTCACCCTGGGTATGGATTCTTATCTGAAAATGCGGCCTTTTGTGCCGCCCTGTCAAAGGCTGGCATCACTTTCATTGGCCCAAATACAAAAGCTATTGAGGCGATGGGTGATAAAATCACCTCTAAAAAAATTGCTAAAGATGCAGATATTTCTATCGTTCCAGGTTTTATGGGCTTGATTGATGATGCTGATATGGCAGTAAAAATTGCCAATGAAATTACTTATCCAGTGATGATAAAAGCCTCAGCAGGTGGTGGCGGTAAGGGAATGCGAATTGCTACTAATGACGAAGAAACACGACAGGGTTTTGCACGCTCAAAATCAGAGGCAAAATCCTCCTTTGGCGATGATAGAATATTCATCGAAAAATTTATCACAAAACCACGTCATATAGAAATTCAAGTGCTTGGCGATAAACATGGAAATGTGATTTATCTAGGTGAGCGAGAATGCTCAATCCAGCGACGAAATCAAAAAATCATTGAAGAAGCACCCAGCCCATTTCTTGATGTGGCAACCCGCAAAGCAATGGGTGTGGAGGCAGTGAATTTAGCAAAAGCCGTTGATTACTGTTCTGCTGGAACGGTAGAATTTATCGTTGATGAAAAGCGCAATTTTTATTTTTTGGAAATGAACACTCGCCTGCAAGTTGAACACCCAGTAACCGAGATGATTACGGGCTTAGACCTAGTTGAGCAGATGCTACTTGTGGCGGCTGGTGAAAAGCTAAAAATCAAACAAGATGATGTAAAGTTAAGCGGCTGGGCAATGGAAAGCCGCCTTTATGCTGAAGACCCAAAACGTAATTTTTTACCCTCAGTTGGCCGTCTAAAACGCTATCGCCCTCCACAAGAATTAAAGAATAAAAACTTAATAGTTCGCAACGACACAGGGGTTTATGAGGGGGCAGAAATATCTACATTTTATGATCCAATGATTGCAAAATTATGCACTTGGTCGCCAACTCGTAAATCCGCCATTTATGCAATGGCAAATGCTTTAAGCGAATTTGAAATTGAAGGTGTAGGAAATAATATTGAGTTTTTACAAACGGTAATGGGGCAGGAGAGATTTATAAATGGTGATATAAACACCGCCTATATTGAAGATGAATTTCCAAATGGTTTTTTTGGTGCGACTTTAACAAAAAAGCAAAAACGAGATGTAATTGCTTGTGCTATTATGATGCAATTTTTAATTGCGCAACGAGCAGGTCAGGCAAGCAAAAAATGGGTTGTGTTTATTGATGGGGAAGAAATTCTCACCAAAGTAAATTTTATAGATGGCGTGGGTTGGAAGTTAAAAATTGGCAAGGACAAAAATAAAGCACAAGGTTTTGTCTGGCATTTTGGCGCAAGTTTAGCGAGGATTATTTGGAATGATAATGAGCGTCCAATATTAAAAGTAAAACAGGCTGGAACTGGTTTTAATATTCAATATTGTGGTGCGGATTTAACTCTTAAACTTCTCTTGCCAAAAGCAGCAAAGTTAATGCGCTATATGCCAATAAAAACCACCCCTGATATGAGTAAATATTTACTCTGCCCAATGCCAGGGCAAATCACTCGTCTAAATGTAAAAACTGGTGATATTGTTGAGGCAGGGCAGGGTTTGGCAATTGTTGAGGCCATGAAGATGGAAAATATGCTTACAGCTGCAAAACATGCTAGGGTTAAAAATATAAATATTGAGGTTGGTGATGTGCTAGCAGTTGATGAGGTTATTATGGAGTTTGAGGAAATATGATGGGTTTTTGGATTTTTTTTCGATTTAGCTTTTTTGGTTTAACCCCCACCCTAACCCTCCCCGCAAGGGGGAGGGTATTAGGCCTTGCCAAAACTCGCACTCATAATAATAAGAATAAAAATAGTTCACCCTTAAGTATGTATCTTCTAACTACGAAGAGAATAAATCCCTCCTTCTTCCTCCCCCTTGCGGGGAGAGCAGTCCTTCTTCCTCCCTCCCCCTTGCGGGGAGGGATTGAGGGTGGGGGTTCTAGCATAAAGATATGGCTGGGTGTTCAAGCCAAAAAATTTGGGTGGGCATAAGATGAAAAAATTAAAACCAGCAACATATAAGAAATGGGCAAAACTCGCACAAAAAGAGTTGCGGGGAAAATCGGTTGAGGATTTAGTTCGAAATTATGGTGAGTTAAATGTGCGTCCTGCATATTTTTCAAAAGACACGCCAAAAACCACCTCTTCTGACATGCCAGGAGTTGCGCCATTCACCCGTGGCATCAGGGCAAGCATGTATGCAAATCGCCCTTGGACAATTCGCCAATATGCAGGTTTTTCGAACGCAAAAGAAAGTAATGAATTTTATCGAGCAGGGCTTGAAGCAGGGCAAAAAGGTCTCTCAATTGCTTTTGATCTCGCAACCCATCGTGGATATGATAGCGATCATGCTCGGGTCACTGGTGATGTAGGAAAAGCTGGAGTTGCGATTGATAGCGTTGAGGATATGAAGGAATTATTCAACAATATTCCGCTTGATGAAATGTCAGTTTCTATGACCATGAATGGTGCAGTTATCCCCACTTTGGCAATGTTTATTGTAGCAGCTCAAGAGCAGGGGGTAAAGACAGAGCAGCTTTCTGGCACAATTCAAAATGATATTTTAAAGGAGTTTATGGTAAGAAATACCTATATATATCCGCCAAAACCTTCAATGCGAATTGTAGGCGATATTATTGCCTTTACAGCAGAAAAAATGCCAAAGTTTAATTCGGTTTCAATCTCTGGTTACCATATGCACGAAGCAGGGGCGAGTGCGGTGCAAGAACTTGCCTTTACGCTTGCTGATGGTATGGAATACGTGCGCTTAGCACAAAAAAACGGCTTAAATATTGATGATTTTGCTCCTCGCTTGAGTTTCTTCTTTGGGATAGGAATGAATTTTTTCGTTGAAATTGCTAAGCTACGGGCCGCTAGATTTTTATGGGCAAATATTATGGATGATTTGGGCGCAAAAAATCCTAAATCAAAAATGCTTCGCACCCATTGCCAAACTTCTGGTGTGTCATTAACTGAGCAAGACCCATATAATAACATCGTTAGAACTGCATTTGAGGCAATGTCGGCAGTGCTTGGCGGAACGCAAAGTCTGCATACAAATAGCTTTGATGAAGCAATTGCTTTACCAACCGATTTTTCATCTCGTATTGCTCGAAATACGCAATTAATTATGCAACATGAAACAGGCGTTGCCGATGTTGTTGATCCGCTTGCTGGCTCTTATTATATCGAGAATTTAACCGAGCAGCTAATTGCCCAAGCGGGGGAAATTATTGAGCAGGTTGAACAAAATGGCGGTATGACCAAGGCGGTTATTGAAGGCTTACCAAAACGTCAAATAGAAGAAGCAGCAGCATTGCGTCAAACGAGAGTTGATAAAGGCGAGGACGTAATTGTTGGGGTAAACCGCTTTGTTTTACCTCAAGAAGAAGAGCTGATAACCCGCAAAATCGACAATGAAAAAGTGCGAAAAGAACAAATTGCTAAAATTAAAAAACTCAAAAAATCTCGCAACCAAGCACAAGTAGATGAAGCATTAACGGCACTAAAAGAATGTGCAGCAATGAATGAGGGTAATCTGTTAGAAGCGGCAATCTTGGCGGCAAAATCACGGGCGACTTTAGGCGAAATTTCTCTAGCAATGGAAGATGTATTTTCTCGTTTTAGCGCAAAACCTGAAGTTATTTCAGGCGTGTATGATGAGCAATATAAAGATGATCCACAATATATTGAACTAGAAAAACGCATAGTTGATTTTGAAAAAAAGCGAGGAAAAAAGCCTTCAATCTTCATCGCAAAAATGGGGCAGGACGGGCATGATAGAGGCGCAAAAATAATCGCCACAGCTTTTGCCGATATGGGCTTTTTAGTGCATTTTGGAGCATTATTTGAAACTGCAAAAGAGGTTGCAAATCATGTAAAAGAAATGGAGGTCGATGCTGTTGGCGTTTCTTCCCTCACCGCAGGGCATAAGGTTTTAGTGCCTGAGTTGATTGATTGTTTAAAAAAATATAATCTTGATAATGTTCAGGTAATTGTTGGTGGAGTTATCCCTGCCGATGATTATCAATTCTTATTTGACAAAGGGGTGAGTGAAATTTTTGGGCCTGGAACAAATGTGCTAGAGGCTGCTTTTTCGGTGTTAAATAGGATTGAGGGAAGGTTAAGCAATAAATGATAGGAAAGTTAAACCATCTAGCGATTGCAGTGCCTAACCTAGAGCAAGCAATTGCGAAATATCAAGACCTGTTGGGAGCAAAGGTTTCCTCTCCACAAGATTTACCCGAACATGGTGTAAGAGTTGTTTTTGTTGAGTTAGAAAACTCAAAAATTGAGTTACTTTACCCTTTGGGTGAAAACTCGCCAATTGAAAAATTCTTACAAAAAAACCCAAATGGCGGCACGCATCATATATGTTTTGAAGTTGAGAATATTACCAATTCTATTGCTATCCTAAAAGCAAAAGGCGCAAGAGTTTTGGGAGATGGAAGCCCAAAAATAGGCGCACATGGGTTGCCAGTTATTTTCCTTCACCCCAAGGATTTTGATGGTGTGTTAATTGAGTTGGAAGAAGTTAAAAAGTAAGTTTTCTCAAAATCATCTATATCCATCGCCGAACCTGTGCCTTAAAAGTCAAATAATCAGTGCCAAATTTTTCCTCTAAAAATCGTTCCTCAGGTTTGACTTGAAACTTATTCATATAAAAAATAAACCCAATCATTATGATAAAAGAAAAAATGTTGGAAAGGTAAACTCCAAAAGCGATTAAAATTATAAAATCAGCTAGGTAAATTGGGTTGCGAGAAAACTTATAAAGCCCAGAGGTGACAAGTGATGATGACTTGTCGGGACGCATAGGGTTGATGGTAGTTTTTGCTTTTAAAATAAATGCCGCAGCTACTAGCATTATAAAAATTCCAAGACTTAAAATAATAATAGCTAGGGTGGTTTTATACTGGCCAAAAATAGCATATTCAGGGGTAATTTTGGTTACACTCCACATGAGCAAGGCAAAAATTGCGGTCACTAAAGGGGGAATAATTTTAAGCTCTAATTTTGACATTATTCTTGCTCAAACAACTCTTTTGCGAGGGCTATAAATCTATCTCCCCTCTCTTGAAAATTTCTAAATTGGTTATAACTTGGCGCACCTGGTGATAAAATAATCGTATCAAATCGTAGTCGGCGAGAAGAAAGAGCACTCATTGCTGTTTCTAAATTTTCAGCTTCTAATACTTCAATTTGTGGAGCAGATGAATAAGTGGCACTGGCCAATCTGTCGCCAGTAACAGGCAAGCAAATTAGAATTTCAACACTGGAATCTTTAAGTTTTTCAGCTAGGTTGGTATAGTCTTGTTGGCGTTCATGCCCTCCAGCAATTAGAGCAATACGTTTGTCTTGATAAGAATCAATGGCCGCCATCGTTGCCTCTGGAGTTGTTGAAATACTATCATCAATAAATAATAAACCACCAATCTGATGTTCTTCAAGGCGGTGCGGAAGTGGTGCAAAATCCTCTATTCCTTTGAGAATTGCATCTTGCTCAGCTCCAATGCCAACAGCTAATTTTGCAGCTAAAATTGCATTATCAAGGTTATGTTTTCCTTTTAGACGAGATTTTTCTGCCGTTATCTCAAGACTTTCTGCCAACCTCTTATCAAGTGCAGGCAAAATACGTCCCATATCTCGAACAGCTTTTAAAACCAATTCATTTTTGCGAGCATTTTCTCCCAAAGCTATTGGAAAATCACTATCTCTATCGATTAAGTTCAACTTATCAGCATAATAATGATTAAGGTCACGATGCCAATCTGTATGCTCGGGTGAAAGGTTGGTAATGGCAGCAAAATCGGGCGCAAAAGCCATATCTGCAGTTTGGTATGATGAAAGCTCAAAAATTACTATTTTATGTTTATTGGCAATTTCAAGTGGTGCAACACCAACATTCCCTGCCAATCCAACGTCAAGCCCAGCAGCTTGTAACATCAAATATAACAATGTTGCGCTGGTTGATTTTCCCTTTGTGCCAGAAATTGCTATAACTGTGCAATCATTGCGAAAATTTGCTGCCCATAGATTTAGATTTGAGCTAACATTTATGCCTGCCTCTCGCGCCATTAAAAATATTGGCCGATAACGAGAAACCCCAGGGCTTTTTATAATTGTGCCAAAGAGTTTGTTTTCAATTGCTTTTGGTAAGTCAGAAGGCTTGATAATTTCTGCATCATCAATGTCAATATTGCCGCTATCAGCTGTGACATATACTTTAAGGTCAGGAAATTGCCTCTTAAAAAAAGCACGGGTTGAGTGCGCTTCTTTTCCTGCTCCATAAAGCAAAACTCCCTTTTCAAAGCTCATTAAATCAGAGGGCATTAAACATCACCTTTTCATATATATTTTTTGGAATGAGATGATCAAAACTATCTTCTAATAAATCATCTAGTGCATTTTTTAATTTTTCTTCGCCATAATAGTTTACCAAATTATTTTTAAGTTTGGCAATGAGCAAATCATCTTGCCAGTCTTTTTTACCACAAAGAGCAAAAAGACAAGCAGCAGCTTCAAGAATTTCGCCAACACATTCCCAAGGTTTATGACCCACAAGACCCGTTAATTCTTTATAGGCTGTTTCATTTTTTTCATCATCTAATAGATTTTTGCCAAAGATTTTTATTAAGCGATCTTTATCCATATCCATTGCTAAAATCAAAAATACAAAATGACATTTCGGGCAGTTGCAGCACCATAGATTTCCATCATGGCCTGTTAATTTAAAATTAGCATTGCAACTAGAAAATGCATCATCAAATCGGTTTTCTTTTTCAAAAATATTGGCAATTTTAACCTCAGAAAATGGCCGCAAAAGTGAGTAATATTTCAACTCCCCCCCAGTTGCATTCTTTAGAACATCAGCAATTAATTTTTCAAACTCAAGTGATTTAGAATATTGGTGGTTTGCTAGGCGGCCATCAAACTCAACATTGCCCTCACTAGCAGATCGCTCATTTGATAGCGCAATATTATCAAAATCAAATAATAAAGCACAAAGTGCAGCAATCATCGAGTTAATAGCGGTAGAGGGAACATGGCCATTATAAAAACCTTCCATGCGACCAAGCTCTATCATCTTTTTATCAAGAATGCGCTTCACATAAATAGGACTTTTGCCAATTCTTTTAATTGAAGAAATTATTGGTCCTTTAGGATTTACAGCAAATGGGGTAAATTCCAAATTTGCTTTCTCTAATAACTGAACTGAAACAAGTGAATCTTTTCCACCGCCAATTGGCAATAATATTCTGTCTCGTAAAGAAATATTTGGCTTTTTTTGTTCAATATATTTCTCACTTGAAAATTTTATCTTGCCATATCTTTTTAATTTATTGCGAGCAAAAAACTCACCCAAACCATTTTCATAAACATCAAGAATAAACTCACTCTCACTTTTTGTAAGAGTGATTTCTTTGGCTTCAATTTCAAATGGAGCAAGTAACTTATAATAACTAACCCCCAAAACACAGGCGCAAATATCTAAGAGATGTAAAAATTCTGGTGTTTGTAAAATTTCATTCTCATAACCATCAGCAAATTCAAGAATTTCAATAAAATCTAACTTTTCTTTAAATCCAATAAATGAATAAGGAAACTCTACCCTTAATGGGTTGAGGTGAATTTTTGCTTTGCCAATAGTGAATCGTTTTGAACTCATATATATTACATGCCACAATTTGATAGTATCAGTAAATGCGAACTTTCAATCGTTGTATAATTTCATCGCCAATTCTTTGATAGCCAAATTCTTTCATTTCGCATGACCATTTAGTCCCGATGCGCTTTATATTAAATAAATTATAGCGAGCAGGGTCATCGCCATGCTCGGCACTTGCCGAAGCAGAAGCAACCCCAATCACGGGAGTTTCGCCATCATGCCCGCCATTTTTTACCCCAGTAATAGCATTAATCGATGATTTATGCGTATGTCCGTGTAAAATCAATTCTGCGCCATTCTCTTTGATAGTTTTTTGAAAAAGATCAGCACCGTGCAAACCCTTGCGAAAGCCATCTGCCGCTTTGCCAATCACTGGGTGGTGAATTAGTACAATGCGGAAATAATTTGCTCTGCCTAATGCCTCTAAAGTTTGAGCTAGCCGCTTTGCTTGCTCCTCTTCAAACTTGCCATAAGCCATGAAAGGCATTGTTGGAATGGCGGAAGAGCAAGAAATAATAGCAACATCATTTATTTTTCTTGTGAAAGGAAATGGCTGATTGTCAATTGTATCGCCTTTAGCATAATCGCCAAAAGAGTGTTGAAATTTTTCAAGCGAGCCATTTAAATAAGCGTCGTGATTCCCAGGGATTATGCAGGCTTTTTCAACTGAGGAAAAATCCTTCATCCAAATAGCTGCTTGCTCAAATTCTTTTTCAAGCGAAAGATTGACTATATCACCCGTGATTGCACAAAAATCTGGTTTTTTAGTTTTTAAATGCCTAACCAAGTTATCCAATGTGTCAGATTGCATATGTTTTGCACGTTTTAGCTTCCAGTTTAAAAAGCCAGTAATGCGTTTGGAGAGTAACTCATGCCATTTTACAGGTGGCAACGGGCTTAGATGAATATCAGAAATGTGAGCAATTAAAACCATGTTTATGTAATGGCACAAAGCAGGTGGCAAAAAAAAGGCAAAAATCATATTTTGACATTTTTTTTTCTTGAGTTACAAACAGCAAAATAAAAGAGGCAGAAAATATATGAAAATAAAATTTTGGCAAAAAGCACTCTCTAAAGTATTCCTTTTTTTTAAAGGGGTTACTCAACGCCAAACACTTGGCGCAAGAGGTGCATTGATTGACGGCAATAAAGTGCTACTAATTCGCCATACATTATTACCCGTTTGGCAATTCCCTGGTGGCGGGGTTGATCCGGGGGAGAGTTTTGAAGCTGCCTTTAGGCGAGAAATGTTTGAAGAAACTGGCTATGAAGTAGAAGGGGAGGTAGTTTTGCATGGCATTTTCCACAATGTTGAAGCAACCAATCGTGATCATTTAGCTTTTTATATTTCAAAAAATTTCAAATCTACCCGCATTTTTAAATCCTCGCATGAAATTTCTGATATGGCTTGGTTTGATATAGATGATTTACCAAACGATATTGCTAATGGTGCAAAAAGGCGAATTGAGGAAATTTTCAAAGCTCAAGAAATCAGCCAAAAATGGTAAGAATTATATTTTTCTAGACTTAAGGAATTATTGAGTGTTATTTACCCCCAGCAATTAATTATTTAGGAAAATGGACATGAATAGGGAAAAGCAAAATATTCGACGAAGCCGATAATTTCATCTTTTTCGCTTGCTCAATTACCCTGTTTTTTTTGGATCTCTAAAATGTCAAATATTTCCACCCCGCTTGATGGCGCATCAAAGGCCATTATCACCATTCACTCTACTAAAAAAGAAGACCTCTCATGGGTGCATGGTTTACATGAGAGAGTGTTTGGCCCGGGCAGGTTTGCCCGTGCGGCCTTTAGAGTTCGTGAGAATTTTCCAATTGATAAAAACCTAAGTCTTATTGCAAAACTTAATGGTAAAAAAGTTGCTAGCATAAGCATGACCCCAATTTCAATTGATGGCAAAAATGGTTATTTGCTAGGCCCTCTTGCAACCGAATTTAAATCTCGTGGGCTTGGAATTGGTGGTAATTTGGTAAAACAAGTGTGCAAAAATGCAATGAAAAACGAGCAAGTGAAATTTGTTCTTCTTGTGGGTGAATATTCTTATTATGGCAGACTTGGTTTTCAAAAAGCAAAATTAAATAACATTAGTTTTCCTGCTCCCCTCGACCAAAACCGAATTTTGCTTCATTGTGCAGATAAGTCATTAGCAAATAGCCTAAATGGATCAATTAGAGCATGGATAAAATCCTAAAGACAATGCAAAAACGCTTGTTAAGCAAGCCACAAGAAATCACTGCTTTTTCAGATTTAAAACCAGATTTATATCCAAAAACTCCAAATAATAAACCACCTATTCCTGCGGCAGTCTTAATTGCGCTTGTTCGTTATAATGAAGAATTTAAAATTCTTTATACTAAGCGTTCAAGCCAGCTTCGATCGCACTCAGGCCAAATTGCTTTTCCAGGTGGTAAAATTGATAAAAGTGACAAAGATGCTGCATTTGCTGCTATGCGTGAGGCAAATGAAGAAGTGGCGATGAGGCCTTCTGAGATAAATATTTTAGGCTATTTACCCTCGATGTTCACAGGCACGAATTATATCATCACTCCCGTTGTTGCTGTTGTTAAGCCAAGCTCTCCCTTCATTGCTAATCCAGATGAAGTAGACGAGGTTTTTGAAGTGCCTTTGTCTTTTTTATTGAGGGACGATATTTATCAATCAATCACAGTCTGGCATGGCAATAAACATCAACCCACTTATAAAATTGACTATAAAGGCAGAGTGATTTGGGGAATTACTGCCAATCTAACAAGAGCTTTAAAGGAAATTGCACTGGTGGGAATTTCACAAACAGGTCTTTTACATGAATAAAGAAACCATAAAAAATGCACCATGGTTACAAGATGCATCAGTGCAAAAAATTTTCAACCTGCTTGATGGTGAAAATTATCGCACTAGAGCGGTTGGGGGGATTGTGCGAGATAGTGTTATGGGGCGACTTGGTGAAACTAATGATGTTGATTTTGCCACTGAGCTTTTACCAGATGAGGTTGTTGAGCGAGCAAAAAAGGCGGGTTATAAATCCTATCCAACAGGAATAGAACATGGCACGGTGACGATTGCCATTGATAAAAAAATGTTTGAAATTACCAGCTTGCGCCAAGATATAAAAACGGATGGTAGGCACGCAATTGTTCAGTTTGGCACAGATTGGCTCATAGATGCAAAGCGGCGAGATTTTACCATAAACGCACTTTATGTTGGTTTTGATGGCAGGTTGTTTGACCCGTTAGAGCGGGGGATAGATGACTGCCAAAAAGCACACGTAAGGTTCATTGGGAAGGCAGATAAGCGTATTGAGGAGGATAAGTTACGTGTTTATAGGTTTTTTAGGTTTTCAGCATCGCATGGAAAGCAAATTTTTGACGAAAATGGGCTAGAGGCTTGTAAAAATGCAGCCAATGATTTGGGGAATATTTCTGCCGAGCGCATTGGGGTGGAAATGATGAAAATGCTCGCTTTGCCAAAAATTTCTAAAACTATCGCCGCATTAATGACTGCCAAGATTATATCACAAAATTCAAAAATTCTTGAGCATTTCAACACTTATGAAAATATTGTAAAAAATCCAAATAGAAGTGAGCGGTTGGCAATTCTTTTTGAACAGATAAAGCCAAAAGAATTACAAGAAACTTGGCGGCTCTCTAACGCCCAAATTAAAATATCACAAAAAATATTAAATTTTGCAAAAATGCTTGCTAATAGTGAAATAAGAGAAGTTGCATATCAGTTATCACTAGAAAAACCATCACTTAAAAATTCAAGCATAAATGTTGCAAGTGCATTATTTAATTATGACAAAGATAAAACTAAGCAACTCCAAAAACTACTAGGTGCGATTAAAGTGCCGTCATTCCCAATAAGCGGTAAAGACTTATTAAACATAGGTATTATCTCTGGTGAGGGAATGGGTAAAACCCTAGTAGAGCTGAAAACCCAATGGATAAAAAGTGATTTTAAACTCTCAAGAAAACAATTACTAAAAAAGGTAAAAGTTAAATAATTTCAAACCAAATCATCAAACTCTCCCAATTGCCGCTTAGCCTCGCCAAGCACCATGGCAGCAGAAACTGCAATATTAAGCGATCGCATTTCTTTATTCATTGGAATGCGTAATTTTATATCAGAACAATTCGCAACATCTATTGGCACGCCTGCGCTTTCACGCCCCATCATTAAAATGTCATCATGGCTAAATTTGTTATGATAGATTGAAACACTAGCCTTGGTTGAAAGTAGCACCAAGCGTTTTTGCTTTTCTTTTCGCCATTTTTCAAAAGCCTCAAAACTAATATGTTCTTTGATAACTGAAAAATCGATATAATCCATGCCATAACGTTTGAGGTGTTTTTGTGAAAAGGGAAAGCCAGTTGGGTGAATAATATGAAGTTCAACATCTAAACATGCTGCTAATCTTATTATAGTTCCCGTATTTTGCGGAATATCGGGCTGAAACAACACTAAAGATATGCTCATAATTAAAATCCCCATTTCATTTGTTTTACTAAGTAAAAATACATTTTTATTGATGACTTATAAATCAACTCTTGCCAAGCACGCTTTATGGTGCAAGAAGAACTAATATTGTGCATATAATAGGTGTGCAGGATTTGGTGTAAGTTTTTTTGCACCAGATTTAATGAAAAACAATGAGCAACGAGGATAACTACCTTGGCTACAAATACTAAAGAAGAATCAACCAGACGGGATTTCCTGTTCGTAACAACCGGTGCATTTGCTGCAGTCGGTGGTGCCGCAGCCGTTTGGCCATTAATTGATCAAATGAACCCTGATGCTTCAGTGAAAGCTCTAGCATCGATTGAAGCAGATTTATCTGCTATTGAAGAGGGTCAGTCAGTTACATTTAAGTGGCGCGGGCAGCCAGTTTTTGTCCGCCACCGCACACCATCAGAAATTGAAGAGGCAAAAGCCGTTTCTCTTGATGACCTAAAAGACCCAGCTCCAGATTCAGAACGTGTTATTGCCGGTCATGAGCAATGGCTAGTTATGGTTGGCCTTTGTACTCACCTTGGTTGTGTTCCTTTGGGGCAGAAGCCTGGTGAAGAAAAAGGCGATTTTAACGGCTGGTTCTGCCCATGTCATGGTTCTCACTATGATAGCGCAGGTCGCATTCGCAAAGGGCCAGCACCTAAAAATCTTGTGCTGCCACCATTTGAATTCTTGAGCGATACGCTCATCAAAATCGGCTAGGAGGAACTTGTCCAATGGCTGGAAATAGCAATTATAACCCGACGAATAAAGTAGAGAAATGGTTTGACGAACGTCTGCCACTTCTTAGATTCTCAAAAGAACATCTGATGGACTTTCCATCTCCAAGAAATATCAATTATTGGTGGACATTTGGTGCTGTTCTAGCAATCATGTTGATCGTGCAAATAGTCACAGGTATTATTTTAGCAATGCATTATACACCAAATATTGCAATGGCATTTGATTCGGTGGAGCATATTCGCCGTGACGTAAATTATGGTCGCATCATTCAAGGTACACACGCAGTTGGGGCTTCAATGTTCTTTTTTGCTGTTTATGTGCACATGTTTCGTGGTCTTTATTATGGCTCATACAAAGCACCTCGTGAAATCCTATGGATTTTAGGTGTTGTAATATTCTTGCTTATGATGGCAACTGCTTTCATGGGTTATGTTCTTCCTTGGGGTCAAATGAGCTTTTGGGGCGCAACAGTTATTACAAATCTTTTCTCGGCTATTCCAATAATTGGCACTCCGATATTAGAATTTCTTCGTGGTGGTTTTGCCGTTGATAACCCAACCCTAAACCGCTTTTTCTCGCTTCACTATTTGCTTCCATTTGTAATTGCGGCGGTTGTTGCTTTGCACATTTGGGCTTTGCATGTTCCAGGAAATGGCAACCCAACAGGTGTTGAAGTTAAATCAAGTGCAGATACGCTTCCGTTCCACCCATATTTCACTATGAAAGATTTATTTGTGGTGGTGGTGTTTTTCATTCCATTTGCTTGGTTTGTATTTTTTGCTCCAGATATTCTTGGTCACGCAGATAATTACATAGAAGCAAACCCGTTTGTGACACCTGCTCACATTGTTCCTGAATGGTATTTATTGCCATTCTATGCAATGCTTAGAGCAATTGATTTTGATGTTTTCTTCATTTCAGCTAAACTTGGCGGTGTGATTATTATGTTTGGATCAATCATCATTTTAATGGTTCTTCCATGGCTTGATGGTTCAAAAGTTCGCTCAGGTTCATTTAGACCAATGTTTAAACCATTTTATTGGTTGTTTGTTTTGAACTTCTTGCTTTTGATGTATCTAGGTGGTCAAGGTGCTGAGGGTATTTATGTAATTCTCTCAAAAGTAGCCACGGCTTATTATTTCGGATATTTCCTAGTTATTTTGCCGATTTTAGCACGCATTGAAACTCCAAAACCCTTACCAAGCAGTATTTCACAAGCTGTTTTGGATAAGAATAAATAACTCGCAAAAGGAGAAAAGAAAATGAATATCAAGAAAAACATTTTTGCTGTTTTTGCAGTTATAACAATGGCTATTTCAGCCGCTCCTGCCCTCTCGGCAGGTGGCGGAGGTAAACATGCCGAGTTACAAAAATGGAGCTTTGGTGGTGTTTTTGGAACATATGATACAAACCAGTTACAACGTGGTTTTCAGGTGTTTTATGAAGTTTGCTCAAGTTGTCATGGTGCAAAGCTAATATCATTTCGCAACTTTGCTGAGGCAGGTGGCCCTGAGTTTTCTAAAGATCAAGTAAAAGCTCTTGCGGCTGAATATACTATCCTTGATGCAGAGCTTGAAGAGGGGGAGCGCACAGCAACTCCAGCAGATCGCTGGCCTTCACCTTTTGAGACTGAGCTAGAGGCACGTGAAGCCAATAATGGAGCATTTCCTCCTGACTTTTCAGTTTTAGCAAAGGCTCGCAATCTACCTAAAAAATTCCCAATGAATTTTTATGACATGGCAACAGCCTATCAAGAAGGCGGCGCAGATTATATTTATAATCTATTAGTTAGCTATGAAGATGAGCCGCCACATGGTGTGGAAATTGGTGATGGTCAATCATATAATGCATTTTTTGGTGGTGGGCTTTCTATGATGTCACCATTAATGGAAGAATTGGTGGAATATGAAGACACCACAATTCCTTTAACTGTTGAGCAATATGCAAAAGATGTTTCAGCCTTTATGTATTGGATGGCTGATCCACACCTTGTGCAACGCAAAACAATTGGTTTAAAAGTGTTGATTTTCTTATCAATATTGGCCTTGCTAATGTATTTAGTTAAGCGCAAAATATGGGCAGGAGTTAAACACTAACTTGTGTAAAACACTAAGACCTGTTTTATTTGCAGATTAAAATTATAAAAGGCTCTTTTTTAGAGCCTTTTTTTATGTCACTTTTGGAGGCTAAAAATGAGTATTGACCTTAAATCATTAGTTCGCACAATTCCTGATTATCCTAAAAAAGGAATTTTGTTTAGAGATATTTCTACCCTCATTGAAAACCCTGAGGGCTTTCGAGAAAGTATCGAGCGCATAGCTTCTAAGCATAGAGGGCTTGGTATAACTCATGTTGCTGGAATTGAGGCTCGTGGATTTATTTTTGGTGCGGCGGTTGCAATTTCTTTGGGGGTTGGTTTTATTCCTGTTCGTAAATCTGGTAAATTACCAGGGGAAACAATTGGCCAAAATTATGCGCTTGAGTATGGTGTTGATACAATTGAAATCCATGCTGATGTTGTAAGCGGTGCAGATAAAGTTTTATTGGTTGATGATTTAATTGCAACGGGCGGCACTGCTATTGCGGCAGTATCATTGTTGCGACGTACTGGGGCAACGCTTGATTATGCAGCATTTGTTGTTGATTTACCTGATATTGGTGGGGCAGACAGGTTGCGAGAATTAGATATGCAGGTAGATAGTCTTATGAGTTTTGAAGGACATTAGTTTTTCAAAAAATTGTTTTAAAAATTATATTTTAAATTACATTATTTAAACATAATTCAACGGCACATATTCCAATATAAGAATGTTTAATAATCACTTTAGGAATTATAATGAATATTAGTAAATCACTTAAAATCACGAAGACGATTGTGCTTACAATTTGCTTTTCAATATTTGCAAACTTTGCAAATGCTAATGAAATATTAGGTCAGTGGAAAACTGAAGATGGAGATGTTGCAAATATAACTGAGTGCGAAAATTCATTCTGCATTGAGTTAGAGACAGGCAAATTTTCAGGAAAAATGCTCGCAAAATTTGAAGTAAGTGAAGATGCATATAAGGGTATAGTCTATAATCCAGCAGGTGATAATGAGTTTTCTAGCACCGCTATTATAGCCAATGACACCTTAGAGATCAAAGCATGCCCTGTTCCATTTTTATGCAAAACTCAAAAATGGCAACGCATGTAAAATATTTCCTGCCATCATTAATAAATTAAGATGGCAGGATTTTGTTTTAGCTATCTTTCGTTTTCGTTTCTTTTATATCTGGCTTAGCAACTTTATTATTCTTTAAAGTTGGAATTGCCTGCCCAAAAGGGCCAGAATTATGCTTGCCCATTTTTGATTTTTTAATCGGTGCAGGACGTTGAAATAGCTGTTTTGGCATAAAGTATATTCCTTTTTATATCGTATTATTTCACTTTAATTTAAAGTAAAAATAAGAGGGATCAAATATTGTCAGGCAACATTTGATGTTTTAAAATGAGCAATTATTATTTTGTGAAATATGTCTAACTAAAATATCAAATTATATTTCCCTTAGATCTATTGCAAAACTTGCACCCAAATTTAATTGGGCGATATCAATTGCCAAGATGAAGAAAAATTTATTTGATCATTTTACTCAAGACCTCGTGTTATGTGAACTTGTAGGTTAACCAGTATCTCTTGTCTTTGTCAAATATCTAACGCTTCATCAATCTTTTCACCAATGGAATTTTCATCGCCCATATACCAAAACGTTGCTTTAATGTTGGCTTAAAGTCTCGCCGTTTTGATATGCCAACAATATCAGCTTGATAAACTATTTCATCTCTTTGATTTATGGCATCTAATTGCAAAAACAATAAACCCCATCCAGGTAGAGAATTTGCGATGCGTTTAGAGGTGATAGTAAGCTGATAGCTAACAGTATCCTTTGGCCGAACAGGTGTTTTAAAGGTCATTTTATTGATACCAGGAGAAGGGCCAGAAACTCCGGGCTGCTTTCCTTGACTAAGCAGTCGTTCCTCCTCTGCAAATAATGCATCAACCATTTTCCTTTGTCCAACACATGCGGTATGCCAGCCAGAAGCAATTATCCCCTTAAAGTGTGAATGTTTTGCTAGCTCGGGGTCAGTGTGGAAATATTGGTTGTCATATTGTTTGTTGAACTCAATTATTTCTTTAAGCTCAAATTGATGCGACCCAAGTTCTAAAGTTGAGTTGATTTCTATATCTTCATACCAACGGGTCATATTTGCTGCTCCTTCAAAGGTGCAGATGGGTTACGCACATCAACAAGATTTTTTAATGTCATGGCCATGACCTGTTCACCATTTTGGTTGCAAACATCAAACTCAAGCGTAATAATTCCCCAATGCAAATTAGAACTAGTGCGCCGCAATTCACTTATCGTTACCGTGCCGCCAATTGTATCATTGACCATTACGGGTTTTTTCCACTTAAGATTAGTAAAGCCAACCCCTCCAGCAGAGGCCAGTTTGCTAGGAAAATTTTCAATTAACATCTTAAGACTCAAAGCCCCAGTGTGCCAACCAGAAGCACAAAGTCCACCCAATAAAGAAGCGTTCGCTGCTTCTTCGTCAAGATGAAAAGGGAAGGGGTCAAACTCTGAAGCAAAGTCAATAATCATCTTTTTGCTGAGCTTAGTCTTACCCAAATCAATAACCTGCCCAACATGCAAATCTTCAAAATGAGAATAGTCTTTAGTAATTGGGTTGGTGGTCATTTTGTTTCCTTAGTTAACTCTTTATACCGCTGTAATTCTAGGTAAAGTAAAGAATCTTGAACTCTCCGCTGTCATGCTGAACGACGTGAAGCATCTTGATCCTTTAAGATTCAGAATGGCAAAAACCAAACAGAATGACAGTGTATAAGCGTTGAAAAGTAGAAAACTACAGCTTGACGTTTACGTCAAGTAAAAAATATTTATGTATTAAATTTAAAAAGCATCACGTCACCATCTTTGACGACATATTCTTTGCCCTCATCACGGGCTTTGCCTGCTTCTTTTGCACCCTGCTCGCCACCAAGTTCTACATAATCCTCATAGGCAATTGTTTGCGCTCGTATAAAACCACGTTCAAAATCTGTATGAATAACGCCTGCTGCTTGTGGGGCTTTTGTCCCTTTTGAAATTGTCCATGCACGAGTTTCTTTTGGGCCAGCGGTGAAATATGTAAGCAGACCCAACAGGTCGTACCCTTGAGCAATAAGGCGGTTAAGTCCAGGTTCTTTTAAGCCAAGTTCAGCAAGATATTCTTTTTGCTCATCATCTTCAAGTTGGGCTAGCTGACTTTCAATTTCAGCAGAAATAACTACCGATGCCGCACCCTGCTCGGCGGCATATTCTTCTACCTGTTTTGTCATTTCATTGCCGTTGGCGGCACTATCTTCATCAACATTACAAACATAAAGCACGGGTTTTGAGGTAAGAAGTTGTAATTCTTTAAATGCCTTTTCTTCTTCTTCACTGCGTTTAACATATCTAGCAGGCTTGTCGTCCTCAAGCACTTTTATTGCGCGGTGAACCAAATCAAGCGTAAGTTGGGCTTCCTTATCATTCCCACGAAGTTTTTTCTCTAAGCCCACAATGCGTTTTTGCAAGCTCTCAAGGTCAGCAATCATAAGTTCAGTTTCAACAATCTGCGCATCAATTATCGGGTCAATCATACCACTCACATGCACAATATCAGCATCTTCAAAACAACGAAGCACATAGGCAATTGCGTCAGTTTCACGAATATTTGCCAAAAACTGATTGCCCAATCCCTCACCCTTTGAAGCACCTTTAACCAGCCCAGCAATATCAACAAAATTAAGCCGAGTAGGAAGAATTTCTTTTGATTGAGCAATTGCAGCAATTTTCTCAAGCCGTACATCAGGCACACTAACCTCACCAACATTAGGCTCAATAGTACAAAAAGGAAAATTAGCAGCCTGCGCCGCCGCCGTCTTAGTCAACGCATTAAAAAGCGTAGATTTACCCACGTTCGGCAAGCCAACAATACCACATTT
>Ga0256834_1000600_pt1 | contig 25649 bp, 17 predicted proteins | sample 4281140metaG_FD_190536 | JGI IMG/M metagenome (GOLD analysis project Ga0256834, IMG submission 190536) | Hydrothermal vent microbial communities from East Pacific Rise, Pacific Ocean - 4281-140 | ecosystem: Environmental > Aquatic > Marine > Hydrothermal vents | place: Pacific Ocean: East...
TGGTTCTGCTGGAAATTATTTTAGAGAGATGGCTGAAAATCTTCCAAAAGATTGTGTAATAATCACTTCATCTTGTGGTAAGTTTAGATTTAACGATATTGATTTTGGTAATATTGATGGGACAGAAATACCTAGATATTTAGATCTTGGTCAATGTAATGACTCTAATGGTGCAGTAGAGATTGCAAAAGCTGTGAGTGGTGCTTTAAATGTGCCTATAAATGATCTGCCAATTTCGATAGTCCTTAGTTGGATGGAGCAAAAAGCTGTGATAATATTATTAGGGTTATTTAGTCTTGGAATTAAAAATATCTACCTTGGACCAAAGGCACCAGAATTTTTAAATGAGGATGTAACTCAATTTTTAGTTGATACTTTTAACTTGCACTATACAGGCGATGCAAAAAAAGATTTAGAAAATTTACTGATAAAGTAAGATTATGAAAATTGAATATACTTAATACATAATGTTATTTGAACTTTGTTTAGATAAAATTTCTTTATGAATTTGAACGAGTATAAACAGGTCATAAAACAATTAAATATTTATGCACATCATTATTATGTTTTAGATGATCCTATCACTACTGATGAGATATACGATAAGCTTTATCATGAAGTTTTAGATTATGAAGAGCTAAACCCTGATGATATACTTAATAATTCTCCAACTCAAAGAGTGGGAGATGTAGTATCAGATGGTTTTACTAAAGCACCACATCTATCTCGTATGTGGTCTTTAGAAGATATTTTTGATTCATCAGGTTTAGAAAAGTGGCTTATTAAGACTTATAAACTAGATGAAAATATAACTTTTTATAGTGAACCAAAATTTGATGGAGCTAGTTTAAATCTTATCTACAAAAATGGAGAGCTCTATCAAGGGATAACTCGTGGGGATGGAGAAGTAGGGGAGTTAATTACTCAAAATGTCAAAACAATTCGCTCCATACCATTAACTATAGAGCATAAAGAGCTCATTGAGATTCGTGGTGAAGTTGTAATTTTTAAAGATGATTTTCAAAAGATAAATGAAGAGAGATTAAAAAATAATGAAGCAGTTTTTGCAAATCCTAGAAATGCAGCAGCTGGTAGTTTAAGACAGCTTGATTCTAGTGTTAGTGCATCACGTAATTTAGTTTTTTTGCCTTATGGAGTAGGGGTAAATACTTTAAAGCATAAACTCTTAAGTGATAAAATGTCTTACATCTATGAACTTGGATTTAAAAAGCCACCCATCTCTCGTATATGTAAAGGATTTGATGAGATTGAGAGTATCTATGAAATCATGAAAAATGAGCGTGATAGTTATGAAATGCTACTTGATGGAATGGTTATAAAAGTAAATGAAATATCATCTCAAATAGATATGGGTTATACTGTTAAAGTTCCAAGGTTTAGTGTTGCATATAAATTTCCTGCAATTGAAAAAATTACTACATTAAAAGAGATAATTTTACAAGTTGGACGAACTGGAGCAGTTACCCCTGTTGCGATAGTAGAACCAACTGATATTGATGGAGTAGTGGTAGAGAGAGCAACTCTGCATAACTTTGATGAGATAGATAGAAAAGATATACGACTTGGTGATAAAGTTATAATTCTTAGAAGTGGTGATGTTATACCAAAAATAATAAAAGTTTTAACACATGAGCGTAATGGTAGTGAAGTAAAGTTTGAGAGACCCTCTGTTTGTCCTGTATGTGGCAGTGAGCTCTTGGATGAGGGTGTTCTTCTTAAGTGTCAAAACCTCTCTTGTGAAGCGAGAGTTGTAAACTCTATAATATATTTTGCATCAAAACCATGTTTAAATATAGATGGTTTAGGAGTTAAAATTGTTGAGGTGTTGTTTCAAAGTGGGCTTGTAAAAAATGTAATTGACCTGTTTGATTTAACGCTTGAGAAACTTTTAGAATTAGATGGTTTTAAAGAGAAAAAATCTCAAAATTTACTTAACTCATTAGAGAGTGCAAAAGGGTGTGATTATTGGCGTTTTATCAACTCTTTAGGGATTGAGCATATTGGTGAAGTAGCTTCTAAAACTTTAAGTGATAATTTTGGATTTGAGTTTATAGATGCAACAAAAGAAGATATGCTTAAATGTGATGGAATTGGCGAAGAGATGGCTGAATCTGTTTTAGAGTTTGTTCGTGTAAATCGTGAAATTATATTAGAGTTACAAAACATTTTAAAGCCAAAAGAGCCTCTAAAAAAAGAAGAAGCGCATGATAATCCATTTAAAGGTAAAACGGTAGTGCTAACTGGAACAATGAGTAAAAGCCGTGGAGTGATAAAAGAGATGTTGGAAAACTTAGGTGCAAAGGTATCGGGTAGTGTTTCTAAAAAAACAGATTTTTTGATTTATGGTGAAGATGCTGGAAGTAAGTATGATAAAGCGATGAGTTTAGATGTTAAATGTCTAAACGAAGATGAGATGAGAGAGTTATTATGAGATATTTATTAGTATTGGTTTTGTTTTTTTCAAGTTTACATGCAGATAGGGAGGGTGGCCCTTATATTGGTGTTGGATATGGAGTATCTCAATACAATAGTAATGAAATCTACAATACGCAAGAAGATATCTCTAGAGCTATAAGTATTTATGGCGGAGCATATATAAATAAATACCTTTCTGTAGAGCTAGGATATATTGATTTTACATCTTTTTCTTCACAAAATGGATATATGGTTGATGATACAAAAACATATAAACTTTCAATATTCAGCGTATCAACTTTAGTCCATTATCCAATTTTTAATGATAAGTTAGATTTTTATGCAAGGTTTGGAGCTGGACAAATTAATTTTGATGATGATAGTGGTTTTAATTTTGTTTTTGGAGTTGGTGTAGCTATCCGTTTTAACAGTTATTTGAGTTTAAAATTTGCATATGATAAACATCCTTTTTATTATGATGCAACAAGTAATAATTCTGATGATACTAGTATGAACATTGATTATATATATAGTGCTATAGAGGTTCAATTTTGAGTAGGCTAGATAGTTATTTAGTTAAAAATGATTTTATAGATTCTCGCACAAAAGCACAAGAGATTATAAAAAATTCTTTGGTAAGTGTAGATGGTAAAATTATTAAAAAACCATCATTTATAGTTGATGAAAAAAATATTGTAAGTGTAAAAGAGCATGAACAATTTGTAAGTAGGGCTGCTTATAAATTAAAATATTTTTTAGAAGAGTTGGAATTAGATATAAAAGATGCAGTATGTTTAGATATAGGCTCATCTACTGGCGGTTTTACGGAGGTACTTTTAAAAAATGGTGTAAAAGAGGTGTCCGCTGTAGATGTAGGCTCAAACCAACTCCATAAAAGTTTAAAAGATGATGATAGAGTTTACTCATTTGAGAATTGCGATATTAGAGAGTTTAAAAGTGAGAAAAAATTTGAGCTTGTTGTAAGTGATGTTGCTTTTATTTCGCTTTTAAATATTTTGGAAGAGATAAATACTCTATCTAGTGAGAATATAATACTTTTATTTAAACCACAATTTGAAGTTGGACGTGAAGTTAAACGTGATAACAATGGTGTAGTTACTGATGATAAGGCTATTAAAAAAGTAATGGAAAATTTTGAGCAAGAATGTGAAAAAAAGGGCTGGAAATTGGTTTTAAAATCGCCATCTAAATTAACTGGAAAAGAGGGTAATCTTGAATACTGTTATTTTTTTAAGAAGTAATACTTATCTTGACTAACTTATCATATTGTGATAATATGACTACATGATAAAATCTTTTAAGTGTAAAAATACAAAACAATTATTTGATGGTAAATATCAAAAGAAATTTTCTCAAGCCATTAACAATGTAGGTAAAAGAAAACTTGATATGCTGGAAGCTTCTTTTAGTGAAGAGGATTTAAAAGGTTTTTGTAGCATTAGAATAAATGAGCAATTTAAATTAATTTTTAAATTTGAGAACTCAAATGCTTATGATGTATATATTGATGATAATCATAAATAAAGGAGAAAAATTATGACAGCGATTAGGCCAAGTACCCATCCAGGAATTATTTTAAAAGAAGAGTTTGCTGTGCCTCTAAATTTAACTCAAGCAAAATTATCCAAAGATTTAAATGTTGGAATTAAAACATTGAGTGAATTGTATAATGAAAAAAGAGGTATAACTTCTCTAATGGCTTTAAAATTAGCAGAGTATTTTGGTACAACACCACAGTTTTGGTTAAATTTGCAAAATGCTTATGATTTATATAAAACATATGAAAAAGAGAGAAAAAATATTGAAAGTATTGTGCATTGTGCAGCATAAAGGAAAGTTGATTTGAGTAACAAAAACAATATAACTGCCATAGCCATTGGTGGTTTTGATGGTATGCATATAGGGCATCAGCATCTTTTTGATGAGCTTGGAGAGGATGGCTGTATAGTAGTAATAGAAACTGGTTATGCAAACCTAACTCCAAAACAAGAGCGTGGACATTTTACTTCATACCCTATTTTATATTTAGAACTAGAAGATATTCGCCACTTAGATGCTAAAGAGTTTATAGAGTTTTTAAAAAACAAATTTAACAAACTTGAAAAGATAATAGTTGGATATGATTTTCATTTTGGAAAAAACCGTAAGTATGATTTTAATGATTTGGGGACACTTTTTAGTGGAGAAGTGAAAGTTGTTGCTGAGGTATGTCTAAATGGGGATTCTATCCATTCTCATAAAATTCGTGCCAAACTTACTATAGGTGATATGAAAGGTGCTAATGCATTTTTAGGTCATAACTATACTATTAGAGGGGTTGTAGAAAAAGGGCAGGGTATTGGTAAAAAAGAGCTTGTTGCTACCATCAACATCTCAGCAAGTGAGTTTTTAACACCAAAAGAGGGTGTATATGTATCTTTAACAAGAATAGATGATGAAGAGCACTATCACCCATCAGTTTCATTTGTAGGGCATAGGGTAAGTACTGATGGAAGTTTTGCTGTAGAGTCACATATTTTAGATGGTGAAGTAGTATGTACTCAAAAAGCAAGTATTAGTTTTATCTCTTTTATACGAGATAATAAAAAATTCAATTCATTACCTGAATTGAAACAAGCGATTAAAAAAGATATAGAAATCGCTTCAAAACAATTAAAGATTTTAGCGCTTTAAAAGTGTGTAGAGTAAATCTTTTTCTTTTCCGGCTAAATATTATTTCATAATATTTGCTCGTCAAAGAGATTTACACTATATCAAAAAAAGGAGATTTTTTGAGAAAAAGAGAATATTTAGATAGTGTAGGTGATATTAGGTTTAAATTTTACCAAACTAAGGATGATTTTATAGTTGATGAAGTTCCAAATATAGAGTTTAAAGGAAAGGGTAATTTTTTAATTCTTCATGTAAAAAAAGTTGAGATGACAACTTGGGATATGATTGCGATATTTTCTGAATACTTAGGCATCCCTGCCCAAAAGATAGGTTATGCAGGTTTAAAAGATAAACATGCAACTACTACACAATATATCTCAGTTGAATCATCTTATGAGAAAATGATGAAGCAGTTTAGACATAAACAAATAAAGATTATAGATGTAACTCGTCACTCTAAATCTATAAGAATGGGTGATTTAGCGGGAAATAGATTTAGTATAAATCTTTTTGAATTAGATAACATTGATGCTGGCAGACTTGAGAAATGTGCAAGAAAAATCTCTAAAAATGGTCTGCCAAACTATTTTGGATATCAAAGATTTGGTCGTGATAGCGATAGTTTTAAACAAGCAAAAGATATGCTAAGTGGAGAGATATTTATAGAAGATACAAAAGTAAAAAACTTTTTAATTTCAATCTATCAAAGTGAATTTTTTAATAATTGGCTTCGTGAAAGAGTAGAACTCTCTCGTAAAGAAAATAATGGAAAATTTTTGATTTTAGATGGAGATATTTATCTTGCTAAAGATGCTAAGTTAGTAACTCCAAAAATTAAACCTACAAAAGATTTTGAATCAAAAAAACTTGTTCCAACAGGACTATTATGTGGTCGTGATACTTTTCGCTCAAGAGATGATGCCTTGAAAATTGAACAAAAATATGACGATGAATTTTTACAGGCAAAAGGCTACAGAAGAGAAGCACTTATTTATCCACAAAATATAGAGTGTAAATATATAAAAAAACAAACAATGTTAAATATCTCTTTTACCCTGCCAAAAGGCTCATACGCGACAGTATTCTTAGAAAGTATAGCGGATAGAAACTATAGTGCCAAGGACGTAAAGAAAAGTTAAGTTCCCACTCGCTATAATTTCGCCCTACAAAGTGGGTTCGTAGCTCAGTTGGTTAGAGCCCTCCGCTCATAACGGAGTGGTCCCGTGTTCGAGTCACGGCGAACCCACCACTTGTAAACCTCACAAATAACGACCTTTCAAAGAAAATCAAAAAATCAAAAATTAAACTTTTTAATCTTGGGTGTCCTTTTCCTCTTTTTTTTCATCTATAATATGAATTTCACTACTCGCTTTTATATCAGCTTGCTTAACTTTAGTAACATCTTTTTTACTTGGTTATTAAGAACTATAGAACTAATACCTACCTTTTAATGGGGATTGGCGTAAGTAAAGAGTTTATAGGTTAAAAATAGATACTAAGTTTTAAATTTATTAAGTAGTTTTTAATAATCAATTGATACAATCATATATAAAATAGTGGGTTGTTTAAAAATGCAAACATATAATTATTACTATTCTAATATCTCAAGATTAAGAACTAGTATAAATAAAGATAAAATAGATTTGTTAACAAAAGCTTTAGTTCAAATCTTTGTTGGAAAAAACACTAAAAGCATAATGCAAAAAACAGTTGATTCTGTTCATAGTATCCTTCCAAATGCTTCTATAATAAGTACTACTACTGCAGGAGAGATTGTAGAAGGTGGTGTATCTGAAAATACTATAGTAGTGTCTATATCTATTTTTGAAGATACTGATGTAAATGTAAAATTATTTGAAAAAGACACACCTAAAAACCTTTGCAAATCAATAAGTGACTCATTAATTACACCAAAAACAAAACTTCTAATTATTTTTAATAACCTATTTCATAATGATGGAGAATCATTAATTAAAAATATTTGGAAAATAAATCCAAATATCATTGTGGCTGGTGGTAATGCTGGGGATAATCATAAATTTAAAGAAACTTTTATAGGGATAAATACACAGATTTCTTCTACTGCAGTAGCAGTTGCAGCACTTGATTCGGACTCACTAAAAGTTGGAAATGGTCATTTTCTGAACTGGAATACCATTGGTAAAAATATGCAAATCACAAAATCAAAAGAAAGTGTAATATATGAGATTGATAATAAACCTGCACAAGATATATATAGGTACTATCTAGGTGACGATGTAGCTGACACATTACCAAATTCTGGTATAGAGTTTCCTCTTATTTTTAAAGATGATCATATTGAAATAGCAAGAGCACCTGTAGCTGTTGGAGATGATGGTTCACTTGTCATGGCTGGTCATATTGAACAAGGTACAGAAGTAAAATTTGCTTTTGGACGTGAAAGTGATAACTATATAAAAATCTATAATTCAATAAAAAAATTATCAAAAAATCCAATAGAAAGTATTTTTATCTATTCATGTGCAGCACGAAAAATATTTTTTAAAAATCATCTTAATGATGAACTTAATATGTTTCAGCAACTTGCTCCCACAGCAGGGTTTATCACTTATGGAGAGTTCTTTCATAATAATAAAAATCATCTATTAAATGTTACTTCTTCTTATATAACTTTAAATGAATTTAGCTTAAAATCAAAAACTGTTTCAAATCTACATAATAAATCAAAATCCAATAAAACATTGGATGTGATACACCATCTTATCACAAGAACAACACAAGACTTAGAGATAAATAATCTTAGCCTAAAGCAGTTTGAATCCCTTGTTAAAAAAGCTACCATCTATTCAATGACTGATACATCAGGAATTATAATAGATGCGAATGAGACATTTTGTGAGCTATCTGGCTATACTAAAGATGAATTATTAGGAAAACCTCACAATATTGTACGACATCCAAATACATCAAAATCCATATTTGAAGATCTATGGAAGACTATAAAAAGCAAAAAAATATGGCAAGGTGTTATGGAAAATAGAGCCAAAGATGGAAGTAGTTATTTTGTTAGTGCAAAAGTATTTCCAATACTTGATATTGATGAAAATATTTTATATTATATATCTATTCGTGATAATATTACTGGAGCAGCTTTAAAGGTGAAGAGACTAGAGGGTAAAGCTAGTCATTATGAAAAACTATCAAAAGAAAAAGAGTTTCTTTTAAATCAATACGAAAATGTTATAAACTCAAGCAGCGCTTTCATTCGTGTTAATGCTGATTTTCAAATAACTTATACAAATGATGTTTTTTGCTCATTATTTAAAGAGAAAAAAGAAGATTTAATTGGACTTCATCATGATGATATAATAGAACCAAAATTTTTAAAAGAAAATAAAGAAAAAATTACTAATATATTAGCACAAAACAAACAGTGGTCTGGTATGGTTAAGATGCAGCTCTTAAACAAAAGTGTACTTTTTCTGAACACAACATACAATGCTATATATGACAAAAATTTTAAAGTAATTGAATATATGGCTACTTATCATGATGTTACTGAATTGATTAAGATACAAGAAGAAATTACAAAAACTCAAGCTGATGTTATATTTACAATGGGTTCTATTGGAGAAACAAGAAGCAAGGAAACTGGCAATCATGTAAAGCGTGTAGCTGAGTACTCTAAAGAACTTGCTCTTTTATACGGATTAGGAGAAGATGAAGCTGAACTACTAAAAACGGCATCACCAATGCACGATATTGGAAAAGTTGGGATTCCTGATTCTATTTTAAATAAACCAGGAAAGCTTACTAAAGAGGAATTTGAGATAATGAAAACTCACTCTACTCTTGGGTTTAATATGCTAAAGCATTCATCGCGCCCTATTTTAAAAGCCGCTTCCATTGTAGCCCTTACACACCATGAAAGATGGGATGGAAAAGGATATCCAAAAAATTTAAAAGGTAAAAAAATTCCAATATATGGACGAATCACTGCTGTTGCTGATGTCTTTGATGCACTTGGAAGCGATAGGTGTTACAAAAAAGCGTGGAAAGATGAAGATGTTTTTAAACTATTAAAAGAGGGTAAACAAACACAATTTGATCCAAAATTAATTGATATTTTTTTTGAAAATTTAGATATTTTTCTTGAAATTAGAAAAACTTTTAAAGACTAGAAACCTGGCATATATTTATATGCCAAGGAATTTATTTAGCTACTGATAGTTTACTATAATTAAATTTAGATTTAATTTGGTATTAACTTTCAATTGTATTTTACTAGTTCTTCTTGCAAGCTTTTGATGCTTTTTTTTTAACTCTCAAGCTTTACACCCTTTGACTCATATTCCACTATTCTTCAAAAAAAATAAAATTAAAACTTGAATTAGCGAAGTTATTAAAAATGCTCACTAAAATTTTTGAAATTATCAGATTGAACTAATTTTACTTCTGTTGATATCTTGGCAAAATGCTTCTTAGCACAAGCTATTTTTAAAGATTCACTAGTTTTAATATCTAAGCCTAAATCACTTCCCTTACTCTCAACTACAAAGTAAAGCTTCTCTTCATTCTCTTCTTCTATCAGTACAGCCCAGTCAGGGTTATATGTTCCTAGTGGTGTATTGATTTTAAACCAGCTTGGTAGTTTTGTAAAGAGTTTAATTTTTTCATTCCGATTAAACTCAATAGCAAAATTCTCTTCAATGGTAGAATCATAAACGGTATGGGTATAGATAGATTTATTTTCTCTATTTTCTATCATATTTGAAGAGAGATAACCATATAATTCTTGGTCTTCAAAACATTGTTGAGCGTAGTAAAACTCATTGCCTAACTTTTGATATTTGATACCATCAACAACAAACATACTCATCACTTTTTTGATGATTTTTATAGCCCCATCTATAAATTTTTGGGGATTATTTTTAAATCCTTGTAATTTCCCACTTTTTATAAGAATATCAACAACATTTTTTCGTGTAAGATTAGTCTCATTCTGTAAGTAAGTTATAATGTCAGGCAACTCAAAATCTATTATCTCACTATTTAAAGGGTCGTTTTTAATAGTATCCTCCACTATCTCAACACCAGCTTTTGTGATTTTATTGGTTGCTTTTGAGTAGAGGTATTTTATCTTTCCAACTGTGAGGTCATTAGCTATATGTTTAGCACACTCATCAACGAGTTTTTCAACATCAAAGTCAACTCTATAAGTTGTTTTATATTTTATCTGCTCCCATAGATTTTTAAAGTCTTCACTGAGATAAACCTCTTTGTTAAGAGTGATAAGCTTCTTATCATTTGCATCTTTAACATTGAGATTACCAGAGATTTTAGTAATAACAGAAGTGATATCAGCTTGAAGTGCAGCGAATTGTGCAGGAACTTCAAATCTATTTTCTTTTATAGCAGTTCTAAGGTTGTCTTGGATTTTACCACGAGAATCTATATAGTTGTTTTCTTGCAGATATTCATAAACTGTTTCACTATTTGTAGCTCCGAAATATTCAATGTCTCCATTTTCATTCTCTACTGGGATATTGGCAAAAAAGTGTTCTTCAATAACACCAAATTTGATTCCTTCTTCATCTTCAATCTCTTTTTGTAATGCACGAGCGAAGTCTTCATAGTTTTCATTCGCCATGACTGTTAAAGTATTTACATCAAAGCCTCTAACTCTTACCCCATCTTGATTTACACATATTCGTAAACCTCGACCTATCTCTTGACGTTTTTTCATTACAGAATTAGTTTCATTTAAAGTACAGATTTGAAATACATTAGGATTATCCCAACCCTCTTTCAAAGCACTATGAGAAAATATAAACCTAAGAGGCTCACTAAAACTAAGTAGCTTCTCTTTGTTCTTCATAATCTTATCAAAAGCACTCTCATCATCTTTATTTTTACCTGTACTATCTTTTACACGACCCTTAGAGTCTTGTGCAAAATACCCATCATGAATTTTTGAAACTTCTGTAGCAGTATCTACATCTCCAAACAGAGTATTGTATTTTGGTTTTTTAGAGATTGTTTTAAACTCTTCTTCAAACCATAAAGCATACTTACCCTTAACAACATTCCCTTCATCATCATAACTTCTATAGTTAGCGACTCTGTCGATGAAAAAGAGACTCAACACTTTAATATCTCGTTGTTTTAAACGAAGCTCTTTATCTAAATGTTCTTCTATAGTTTTTCGCACCTGTAGTCTTTTAATACTGTCATCATCAGCATCTCCAACGGTCTCGCCAAGTTTTATAATTTCTTGGTTTAAAAATTCTATATACTCACTACCTTTTTCTATGTAGATATCATTAATGACATAACCGTCATATATATCTCTACCTTTAGAGAGTTCATACAAATCATTTTTACTATTTGTATCTACTGCAATAACCTTACGCTTAGTAGACCCATTTTGTATAACATCTATCTCAATTTTTGCACTTCTAGGATTCGCTTTAACACTTACTAATCTTATATATGCTTTATTTGAAGTGTCTTCAAGTTTAACATTGGCTACTTCTATCTGTTTAACAAGTTGCTGTTCATAAGCATCAATAGAATCAAGTTTATACATAAGGTTAAATTTTTCTATGTGTGTAGCACTGTAGCGTAGCTTACAAAGAGGATTAAGAGTTTGTATAGCCTCTTTTGCTCTTGGAGTATTATCAACACTCTGAGGCTCATCTATGATAAGTATAGGATTTGTAGAAGCAATAAACTCGATTGGCTTTTGTCCGCCCAGTCTATCATTTTGTCTATGGATAATATTTGCTTTATTATCTTTAGTGGGGTCTGAAAAGCTTTTTCTAAATGCATCAATATTTATAACCATAATACGAATATCACTACTCGTAGCAAAATCTCTTACTTGCTCTAAGTTTGAACTGTCATAAACAAATGAGTCATAGTTCACATTGTCAAAAAGAGTTTTAAAGTGATCACTTGTGATTTCAAGAGTTTTTTTAGTTCCCTCTTTAATAGCGATAGATGGAACAACGATGATAAACTTTGTAAATCCATAGCGTTTATTCATCTCAAAAATAGACTTGAGATAGACGTAAGTCTTTCCTGTTCCTGTTTCCATCTCCACTGAAAAATCCATTGAGCCAAGTTTTTTAGATTGAGGAAGTCCATTACGAAGTTGAATATTTTGAACATTAGCAAGTATCTCATCATCTAGTAGTTCAAGTCTATTACCGATACCAAGGTCATTAAAGTCAGCAGTAGTTTTTTGCCCTTTAGTTTGTGGTCTTACAATACTGAAATTGCTTTGGCAAACTTCTTGACCTTCAAATATATCTACGATGGAAGCTATTGCTCTATCTTGATATCCTAAATCACTCTCAAATTGTATATTCATTATTTACTCTCTAGTCTCATTTATTAACTTGTCAAAATCGCTCAAATACTTTTCATCTTGCATGATTCTGTATTTATTGTACTCTTCGTGTGCTTTTAGTTTTGCTTCTAAGGAAGTTACTTTGCCATTATCTAACAAAATTGGATAATCAGATAGGTCTAAAAACTTATCTAAAAATACTACCCAGTCTTTCATATTTGTTACGATACCACGAGTAGCCCGATTTTCTGCTAAATCAAGGTAGGCAGATACAATTCGTTCAAGTTGTTTCATATGCTCAGTATTAAGATAATTTTTAGCCACAGATACATCAGACTTTAGTATTTTTCCATCAGGAGCATTTTTCCATGTTTTTAAGCCCATAAAAACTTTTTTTGCATCGGCTTCACTATAGATTATTTCCGCTGCTGTTTTACCATATATTGCCCAGTGCATTTTATTTTGTACTTGCGCATAAAACTGTTTCGTTGAGCTGTCATTTTTATCGTAGTCAGCACTCAAAGTATAGATATCAGTGATTTTTTGGTAAAACCTTCTCTCACTTAGCCGTATCTCTCGTATTCGTTCTAACTGCTCATCAAAGTAGTCTATGCCAAAATGATGTATATTTTTAAGTCTCTCATCATCCATAGTAAAACCTTTTACTATGTACTCACTTAAAATGTCCGTTGCCCATTTTCTAAACTCTGTAGCACGATGAGAATTTACTCTGTATCCTACTGCTGTAATAGCCTTAAGATTATAAAAATTTGTTTTATATTTTTTACCATCATTAGCAGTTGTTTCCATTTTGGAAACAACTGCATTTTCTGTTAGTTCATTTGTATCAAATATATTTTTTAAATGCTTAGAAATGGCAGGAACATTTACTTCAAAAAGCTCTGCTAATTGTTTTTGAGTAAGCCATAAAGTTTCATTTTCAAGAAGAACATCAACATTCACTTTTGCATTGTCTATTTTAAATATTACGAAGTTTGGCAGTTCTTTAGGGCTAGTAGCTATATCTTTTTTCATATTTTAAACCCGTCGAAATCGACTGCTTTAAAGTGGTAGAATTTAACCACTCTAAAATTTAAATTTAATATTTTAGTCTTCATTTGCATCTTCCTCATCACTATAAGGCAGTTCCAAAGCCTTTACATTACCAATAGCATTACCAGCTATACCTTTTATGGAACCATACATCCCAACAGTATTTTCAAGCACCTTATCTATCTGTTTATCTCTCTGTTTCCAAATCCTAGTCATAGAACGTTTCTCAGTTTCGAGATCACTTTTCATAGTTGTAAAACCTTCAACTATGGCTTCTATCTGCATACTAAATTCTCTGCTTGTTAGATATCCATAGAGCAGACTCATTTTATCTGTTTTATTTTCTTCACTCTTTTTTGCATGATTTATCTTGATGACACCATCTCTTAACACACTTGATAAACCTTTAAACTCTTCGTAAGTACATATCCAAATACCATCTACTAAGCCCAGTCTATCCATACCTGAGGGTAAAACTTCACTCACTAGCACACCAACATCTACACCTTTATCTCTCATATCTGCTTTAAACTTTTCTATCCATAATTTTTGAAAATCTTTTGTGCGTTTACTCTCATAGTAAATCTTTCCACAGTTTTGAACTTCTCTTGTATGTACTATTTGAATACAATCAGCTCCCCTAGCACCTTTTTTAATCTCTTCAATAACATCAAAAGGATACTTATCTGCCAAATACTCTTCTATAGCCAACTCTTGAACTTCCCCTTGAAGCTGCATACTCCCTTGTTCTGCTTTTCGTTGAGCGATTTGTAATTGTTCTTGAAGCTGTTTGAGTTGTTCTTCTTTCTGTTTTAGCTTTAACTCATTTTGCTCGTCTGAAGCTTTTTGAATAAGTTGTTTTTCCTCTTGAAGTCGTGCAGTTAGTGCTACCTCTGCTTCGGCTTGGACTTGTGAGGTTATCTCCTCTTTTTCACGCTTTAGCTTTTCTATCTCTGCCTTACTTTTGTTTAACTCTTTTACTTGACTAGACTTTTCATCAAGCTCTTTTTTAAGTAGCGCTATAGATTCTTCTTGTTCTTCAGCTAATTCTTTTTTAATACTCTCTTGAAGTTTTTGCTTTTCTACTTTGAGTTGTAGCTGTGTTGCTTTTTTTAGTTCTTCATCAAACTTCTCTTGCTGTTCTTTTATAGCTTCTTGTTGTATTTGTAAATCTTCTTTAGCCTTTTTAAACTCTTTCTCTTTTTTCTCGGTCTCTTCTTGGAGTTTTTTTTGTTCAGCTATATTTTTTTGTTTTAATTCATCTTCTAGTTGATGATATAGTATATCGTTTACATCTATATCTGTATTACAGTTTGGGCATTTTATTGTTGTTTTAGTTGGCATTTTAAGTTTCCTCTAGTATTAATTTTTCCATTTCTTCATAATGCTTTGGATCAATTATTTTAATAATATCTTCTAACACATTATTAACTATACTAGCACTCTCAGATAATACAGTATCTTCTGCACTATCATAAAATTCAATGGTTTGGTTATGAGAGTATTTATTAATAAATCTATAAACTTTTTCATTTAAATCATTATCTGGTATTGCAACATCGCATAGTGTTTTAAAGTCACTTCTTTTTAATGGATATTTAAAACTTAAAAAAGCTTCTAATAGTTTTCGTAATAGATTACCAATTAAATAAGCATTTACATCATCTATTTCTTCATTTTTAAATTTATAAACTTGTGAAAAAATAAAATGGTATTCTGAAGCATATTTAGTTAGTGATGAAGTAGCTGTTTTAATTATGGAGTGCCTTGTTTCATCTATAATATTTGCTTCAATTAGATAAATACTGGTTCTAGACTTTAATGGGTTAAACCAATCTCTAATTAATTTAAAATAAGCGAAATTATGTGTTATTACAAATAATTGCTTGGCAGTTCCACATTCATTTTTTAAAAAAGAATAAGAGCTAAATAAATTGTTTGAATCAAAACTTGATATTGGGTCATCTATAACAATAATACTATCTTCTATCTTGTTATCATTTTCTTTTAATTTAGTTACAAAGTATACAAATGATATAGCAGTTTTTTCACCTTCACTAAGATTATTTGCCTGTACTCCATCTCTTAAAATCTTATATCCATGATTTTCAGTATCAAATTCTAAAATAATATTTTTTCTACCTAAAAACCTATGCAGTTTATTATTAAACTCTCCCGCTCCTATTGCTTCGTTAGACAATAATCCTTCTAGCCTTTTTATTTCAATACTAAGCTCATCTTTTAAGCTATTTAATTTACTAAGTTCATCAACTTGTTTTTGAATATCTGATCTATTCTTTTTCAGATTAAATTCATGAAAATAAAAAGATGCATAGTGCAATTCAAGTTTAAATTTCAACTTTTTCAATTCATCTGAAAAGTTTTTTGTCTTATTATTATGCTTATTGATTACAGCATTAAGGCTATCTATCATTGAGTTATACAAATCTATGACTTTATTATCGATAGTTTCAAGTTTAGTAATAACAATAAATGGATTATTCTGTTTTTGTTTTAAAGCATCAATCCATTTATCAAATATTCTATTAATAGCTTTAATCTCATTAAGTAGTGATTCTTTTAAAGTTTTAAATTCTTCTTTAAATTCAGGATATAACTCAAATTCATTTTCTAGTGCATCAATTTTTATTATTTGTGTAGGTAGCCACTCTATAGCTTTTGTAATTTTATCTTTTAATTTAATAAATTCATCACTAAAATGTTGTTCTAATTCTAATAGTCTATGTTCTGGTAATTCTTGATTACAAAATTCACATTGCTGGGCGTTGTTTTGTTTATGAAGAGAGATACCTTCCTCAACCCATTTTCCAATTGTAGGAAATTCTTTAAGTCTTGCTATTTCTTTAACTATTAAGCTTGTATGTAAAATACTTTTGACTTTTTCTTTGATTGTTTCCAATCTATGAGTATCAATATGTTTTAATTCAATTGAAATTTCTTGCAGAACATTAGGTCTGATAGATTTTGTTAATTCATCAATCTCTTTTTCTATTAGTATGCTTTTTTTATCAGATACCATAGTCTCATTATCTACAATAAAACTATTAAATTTTCGTTTATCATAATTAAAATAATACTTATCAGATGTGTCTATTACTTTAAATTTTTCTTTAATCTTTTTGGCTGAATCACTCGCAAATTTATCTTGACTAGCAAGTAAGTTAGTTCTTAATTTGCTAGTAGTTTTAATACTCCATAAAATACTATCTTTTAAATCATCATTTCCAAGTTCTAATTTTTTTCTTTCTAACTCTTCTTTCTCAGTTATAACTGCATCTGAAATAAGTAAAATACTATTAATTATATTATTCCAATCAATATTCTTTTCAACAAAAACTTCGTTAAAGACAAAAAGGTTTAAAGTATTTGTAGAATAGGAGTTGTTGGTAATACGACTCAAGTCTTCTAAATTTAGAGTAAACTCATAATCATTAAGTCCTTTTATTAAATCTATATCATTTTTATGCTCAATTAGTGTAAATAATTTAGACAAGGTAGTTTTGCCACTTCCATTCCATCCATACAGTAAATTAAATCGTTGAAAATCATTTATGCTTAAATCCCAAGTAAAATCTCTAAAACTACCAAATTTTTTAATTTTCTGTATTTTTTTAAGCATATTTACATACTCACAATTTCATCAACATCAAACTGTTTCGACACTTGCATCACATGATCCCTATTTCAATAAAATTATTTACATGGTTAAAGTTTTCTACAGAAGTTTCACTATAATCATCAGAACAATAACTAGATATTTTAAAACAATTCATAAAATGAAAACTTTGAATTAAAAATATGTTATTATCTACATATTCTAACATCCATTTACTTTTATCTGCTTGACCAGATTTTGTGGTATTTTGTTTCTCTTGTTTATCTATCGCATATTTTAAATTTTCAATTATATTTTCATCATAAACACTATTATTAATATAAATGTATATATCTTTGGGTATAACTTTTTTATCTTTAATGCCATAGGAGATTTTATATTCTAAATCTGCACCATATTTTTGAGGTTTAATAGGATAAGTATTATTTATCTCTGATATTGAAGAAGCTATTGCTTCACCTGTTCTCTTAGCTTCATTTCGATCATATTTCTCACTAATTGACCAGTATACATAATGATTTAAAATAAAATTTATATTGACTAAAATTAGTAATCTTAAAGTTTTTTCATCAACATATTTATCTGATTCTATCCATTCTAGTATATTATCAAAAACTTGTATAAAAATTCTTGCATTTAAAATATCTACTTCTTCTACAGTTCTTTTTAAAATATCTTTATGCTCTTTAAGTGATGTTTCTTTATACTCATCAAATATCATATTAAAAAGTTCTTTACTTGTTGGTGCAAAAGATAAGTATTTTGATATAGATTTCTCTTTTACATTTGTAAAAACTTTTTTATCTTCACCAATAAATACATCACTATTTAATATGATAACTACTTTACATTTAAAATTTAAAGTTAATTGAGTAATAAAACCAAACAAATCATTTAAATCTATATCTTTTGATTTTCTTTCAAAATCATCAAAACATATTATTGCTCCACTATTTAAATACTCTTCAGTTTTTTTAAATTTTTTATCTTTTAAGATACTATCTAAATTCTCAAATGACTTATCAGTCAGTTTAGATAAGTCTACGCTAAGTCCAAAAATATTAATACTTTTTGTAAAAGAGGAAACTAAATCTAATGTGCCTTGTGCAAGTTTTTTAGATTTTTCTTCTACAATAGAGCTATCTACACTTTCAAATATTTTTATAAATATTTCATTTTTTATTTCCTGAATAGATGTTTTTCCATACAGACTAATATAATGATTTGGTATTTTCTTTTTATCATCATTTAATATTTTAGTAATAGTATTTTTCCAAAAATATGTTTTACCACTTCCCCATGTACCAGAAAGCATAATGATTTTATTATCTGAAATCTCATTTAGTAAATAACCTTTATCTTTATCTGTTAAATACTTTTCTAATTTTTCTATATGTCCCATCTTTATACACTCACAACTTCATCAATATCAAACTGTTTCAGCACCTGTATAGCATTAGTCTTGACATTTGTATCAGCAAAGCTTTTATCTTTAAACACAACTCTTGCATGGCGTTTTTTCTTTTCTTCATCATAGACTACTTGCTCTTTTATAAACTCGGCTATGGCTTCTACTACTGTTATGGTTATGTTGTCATCTAGGCAGACTACTAAGGTTCCGTAGCCTATGTTGTAGACTGTTTTACCTTCTATAGTTAATTCTTCTATTGGGAGGGTTAGGTCTAAGCCGTATTTTAAGAGGATTTCATAGAGTAGGTCTTCACTTGTTCTATCTGATTTGATATTATCTACTGCATCAAGTAGGTTTGTTTCAAGGTTGTCAAAATCACTATCCCACTCTTTTATATTTGAGCTATCTAGTTTATAGACTTTGAAGCCTATATCTAAGTTTGAGAGGTCTTTGTCTGGGTTGTCGGCTATGATTTTATCTCCAGCTCTTCGGATACGCTCTTTTCCTATTTCGCAGATAGTTGGAAAGTCTTTATTATCAATTTGTTCTGGTAACTGAACCATAATATATTTTATGTTTCTATTATCTTCTTTACTATTGTAATCTATTGTGGAATGAGCTGTTGTTGCAGAACCACTAAAAAAATCAAGCACAATATCATCATTTTTTAAAGCAATTTTTTGTAGATGATTTATTAATTTGATTGGTTTTGGATAGCTAAATGGATTAGTTTTGTTAAATATATTTTTAATATCTTTTGTACCATCACCTGTAGAAGCAACTTTTATTAGCATAGAATCAGGAGTTTTACCACAAGATAATATATTACCATTTTTATCTGTAATAATTTGTTCTTTTGTTTCATTTATATATTGCTTATAAAATACTTCCCATTCTTTATTAGCATTTTTTTCAAAAACTATTCTATTCTTAGATAATCTCCACTCAAAACGATTTATATCACATCTCCATTGATGAATTTTGCCATTTAACATTATTCCATCAGGACATTTGATATCGTAATGTAGTCCAGGTCTATCTCCAATACTAAAATCATTTAAATTTCTTAAATAATATTTTCCTCTTGTTTCAAGATATTCATCATCTAAATTATATATCTTAAGCATATCTTTTGTTGGAGGTAGATTATAAGCTGAAAAGATATTTTTACTTTTAGCATAACATAAGATATATTCATGTGAAATAGCAATATATTTATTGTCATTTTGATTACCAGATGCTTTTTGCCAAACAAATTCGGCTACAAAATTATCCTCCCCAAATATCTCATCACAAAGTTTTCTAAGATTTGCTACTTCATTATCATCAATACTAATAAAAATAACCCCATCATCTTTAAGCAGATTTCTAGCCAATTTCAAACGCGGGTACATCATAGAGAGCCAATCACTATGGTATCTACCATTTGTATCGCTATTTGTACTGAGTCTATTTCCATCGCTATCTATCTGACCTGTTTGCTCCATATAGTTTTTGATGTTATCTCTAAAGTTATCTTTATATACAAAATCTTTACCCGTGTTGTATGGTGGGTCTATGTATATCATCTTCACTTTTTTGTGGTAAGACTTTTGTAGGAGTTTTAGCACTTCAAGGTTATCGCCCTCTATGTAGAGGTTTTGAGTAGTGTCCCAGTTTTTAGACTCTTCTTTGCAAGGTCTTAGAGTTCCTGTAGATGGTGTTTGAGCTATGCGTTTGGCTTCTTGTTTACCGTTCCAAGTGAAGTTGTATCGTTCATTTTCTTTGTCTGTAAACTCGCCTAATTCTTCTTGTAGTTTTGTAAAGTCTATCTTACCCTCTGCAAAGACTTCAGGGAATAGCTCTTTTAGTTTTTCTACATTTTCACTCACGATATCTAAACTTTTTCCATCTAACTTCTGCATATTTACCCTTGTAGTTTTGTTTTTAAATTTTCTAGTTTTTCATTTAGCTTTTTAAGCTCAATGTTGAGATTTACTTTGGCTCGTATATCTGTCTCTTTTTTTATCTTTGATACTGTTTCACTGATACTTGTCTCGATCTCTTGTATCTCACTTAGCAGTTCTTTTGTATCTTCACTTTGCACTAAGTTGCCACTGTAGCATGAAGCATTAAACGCAAGTAGTTTATCTAAGTAGCTGTTGTAAAACTCAAAAAAGTTTGTAAATGGATGGTTTTTAATCTCTAAACTTTCTAAAAACTCTTGTTCTATTTTACTACTATTATCCAAATCAATCCACTCTGTAAAAAAGCTCTCTTCTACAACTAACTTACTACTGTCATTTTTGTTGATTCTTTTAGAGCTTATGTTTATGCATATCTTGTTTTCATCTGCAAAAACAACTATGAGAGGGTAAGGAATGTTTTGAATAATATTAGCCAGCTTTTTAAGTCTCTGAGGTGCTAGTAGCTCTACTCGTATAAACGCTATCTCTGAGTAATCGTTCTCTTTATCGCTAAATGGTGCTATGTTTATTTTGTCTTTGTTTAGAAGATACTCTAAAGTGATGTTTTCTACATCTTCACTTATGATTTTTTTCTCATTTGCATTAAGTGAAAAGTTCTCTATAAACTGCTTTTTAAATAGCTTACGATTTATCTTACATGCAAGTGGAATATTTAGCTTATCAAGGAGTTTTTTTTTCATTTGACAACCAAGTAAGATATTAGCTCAAAGTCTTCAATGGAACTAAAGCTATCACTTGAGATAGTAGTGCCACCACGAGAAAAAAGTGAGTCCATTCCACTCTCTTCTTTCTTACCTATTATGCTTTCTACGGCTGTTTGTAGCTGAGTTGTATAGTGAGACATAGAGGCATAGTTATCTGTTTCATTTTCAAAGAGTTTTACTGCTTCACTCATTGCTTCTTCTTTACCCACACAAAGATTTTTATAGATGTCTAATATGGTTTTAGCACTTGTAAACCCGAGTTTTATTTCATTATTTTCATCAATATAGACAAGATAGTAAGGCTCTAGTGAATAGTTGTCAGTATGCACTTCATTTTTTAAAAGTTTCAGACAAAATATAGTTCCCTTTCCAATAGAGGTATTTGAAACCTCTTGATTTAACACAACACTGTGAAGACCTAAAGGACTGCGTTTTAGTTTCTCTTCGCCAGTTTTTAAAAAGCCCATCAAGTCCATCTTAAAGTCATTGAGTGTTAAGTCAGTTATAGATATACCACCACTTACATCTTCTAAGTCTATGACTGTCTCTTGCAGCTCTTTTAACTGTTTTGCTCTGTAAGATAGGTCATTCATATCACTAGTGTTGCCTGTATCTATGATGTTCTCTTCGCCTGTTGCAGATACATCAAGTAAAACCATTTTTCCACTTACTCTTGCTTCTAGGTTTATATACTCGTCAAGTTCCATATTTGCCCAAAAGTTTACAAGTTGGATTGTGTCATTTGTAGAACCAAGACGGTCAATCCGTCCAAATCTTTGGATGATGCGAACTGGATTCCAGTGAATATCATAATTTATAAGATAATCACAATCTTGTAGATTTTGCCCCTCACTAATACAGTCAGTAGCTATGAGTATATCTATCTCTGTAGTTGCATCAGGATCTGTTTTATCTCTGCTTTTTGAGATAGGAGAGAAATTAGTAAGAAGTGAGTTTAAATCTTTATGTTTTGTCTGTAATGTAGTTTTATTTGTACCACTTCCAGTTATTAGACAACTCTCTACACTAAAGCTATCTTTAGCCCATTTATGTATATTTTTATATAAATATTCTGCTGTGTCTGAAAATGCAGTAAATATAATAACCTTTTTATTATCTTCATTAAAAGGATTGTTGATTTTTTCAGTGATATTCTCTTTTAGTATTTTGAGTTTATTATCTCTTTGGCTATCTACTTCAACTGAGTCGGCTAGTAAAATCTCAAGCTTATCCAAATCACTTTGTAGGTCTTGTTTCCATCTGATTTTATCTACATCAGCTATTAAAACTTTTACCTTGTTTCCTATGAGTTGTGAGGCATACTCATCACTCTCTATATCTACATCTACTATATTTGCCTCTTCATATGTACTATCACTATGGTTATCTATGAGGTCTATGATGTTCTGGTTTGTATTTATGAGCTTTATGAGTGTTAGAGAAAAAGAGTTTATAGAACTTTCCATCCTCTTTAGTAAATTAACTCGCATTAGGTGTATTAGGCTATTTTCTCTATCTAGTTGTTTAAATACTCTACCATTACCTAAATCAATATCGTATTTTTCTGAATACTCTTCTTGTTTGTGTGGATATACATACTTCAAAGGGCTATAAGCAGATAGAGTCATTCTTCGTATGGTTTTATTTATCTCTGAGAGAGGAGGAAAAGAATTTTGTGTATCGATATCTGGTTTTAAAGTTATAGGTTTGTTTCTTTGCGGAAATTTACCTATATCTGTAGTATCATAGTATTTCTCTATATGCTTTCTACTTCTAGCGATAGTTACTAAATCAAGAAGTTTAAAGTAGTCAAAATTTAAACTATCTAAGAGCTTTGCCGTAGTTCTATCACTTTCACTTAACTTCATCCAAGTATTGAATTTATTTTGCGATTTTCTAAGTGTTTGCTCTATTGATTTTATACCTTGTTCATTAAAAGCATTGTCTTTAGCTTCTGTAATGAATGCTACTTGATTTTTAAGGTCATTGAGTTTGTTGTTTACTGGTGTAGCTGAAAGCATTAGAACTTTTGTTTTAACACCTTTTTTGAGGACATCTTCAAGTAGTCGAGCATATCGTGATTTAGTTTTTTTCTTTTTATTTGTAGTTCCACTGTTTCTAAAGTTATGAGATTCATCTATCACTATAAGGTCGTAGTTTTCCCAGTTGAGAGTTGAAAGGTTTATTTCGCCACTCATACCTTTTGCTCTTGTAAGGTCTGTATGGTTTAAAACATCGTAGTTAAATCTGTCATCAGCTAAGATATTTCTTTTATCATTTACAGTATAGATAGACCAGTTTTCTCTTAGTTTTTTAGGAGCTAAAACTAAAACTCTATCATTTCTAAGCTCATAGTATTTTATAACAGCAAGTGCTTCAAATGTTTTACCAAGTCCTACACTGTCAGCGATGATGCAACCATTGTATTTTTCAAGTTTATCTATTGCACCAAGAACACCATCTCTTTGAAAGTTATAGAGTTTATTCCAAACGAGTGTATCTTTAAAACCTGTTTTAGTGCGTATGATTTTCTCTTCATCAAGTTCACCGATGAACTCTTTGAAGATGTTGTAAAGGGTAAGAAAGTATAAAAACTCTGGCGATTTATCTTCATAGATCTCTTCAATGCTACTAAGAAGATTTTCTTTTATATCGTGAACCATGACTTTGTTGTTCCAAATCTCATCAAAGGTAGATAAAAAGTCTTTTGTTGTTTCACTGTCTTTTACTAAAGTGTTCATATGAAACGAATCAGAGTTTGTATATCCAAGTCCAACAGAAGAGAAGTTTGAGCTTCCTTGTATAGCTGTAATATCATTAGTGTTGTCAATATGGTAAAGATTAAAAGGGATTACACCTTGAGTTTTAACCTCTTTAACTTTTACTTTCTCTCTTATCCAAGTAGCACATTCACGAGCTATTGGTACTTGTTGTAAAGAGTTTTTAAACTTTATCTCTTCAACTTCTCCAAAAAGAGGATTATTAATATAATTGTTTTGATAAATAGGGGCAGTAAAAAGAAATCTAAGCTCTTTAACGCGAGTTAGTTCTTTCTTTAACTCCGCAAAAGCATAGATAGTAAAATAGGCTGAAATAATAGAAAGTTTAGAATTGCTTTTAATGTTTTGTTTTAAAACATCTCCAACTTTGCCATTTTTTTTATTGTCTATTAACATATACCTACTGCTTTTTAAATTCGTAATATTATTTAACGCATAGTAAAATAATTTAGTTATTCTATTTTAGCTAAATTATATAAACAATTTCATATTTTAATATCTTAATGCTAAATATTTCCACACAATATTATTCTCATCTGCATAAAAATTTTCGTTTATCTTCATGTTTCTGCTAAGTGCTTCATAATCAAAATAAAACTGTAAATTTTCTGGCATATCTTTTAAAGCTTCTGTTTCTTCTATGTTAGGTATATGCTACATCTTCCATTTTATTTTCGCCTGTGCAGTGGATGTTATCGAATTTTACTTTAAATCGTATTTGTATTCTTTTTCTAGTTACAATACATTTTAATAATACGAAATAAGGAAAATAACAATATGAAAAAACTACTTTTATTAGCTACTTTTTTGCTCTCTTCACTTTATGCGCATGAGTGTCATTATAAACTTGATATAAACCTAGATATGACTAAAGGTGAACTTCATGGTGATGCAATTATTATTAGTGATCATCCCTCTATGAAACTACTAAATTCAAAAGCAAATATTATTGATGTAGAAAATGCAACATTTAATATAGTTCAAAATGAACCACAATTGATAAAGCAAGACCTAAATAAAAGTATAAAAATCTCTTTTAGCACTGATTTTAAAACTTTAAATGGTGATGCTTTGTTGCTAGAGACTTGGTATCCTAAAGTAGATATGTTGTGTAGCTATGAAACAAATATTACAAATACAGATTTAAAAATAATTACAGAACCATCTAATATATTAATAAATAATCTGCACTTAATAGCATCTAAAAACTACACTGAAAACTCTCTCAAAACCAAAGATGATTTAACTTTAACAACATACTTCTATCAAAAAGATTCCCATCTATCAGATAGTTATCTTCAAAAGAGTGAAGAGTATTTTAAACTTTATAAAGAGATATTTGGATTTATACCATTTAAAGAGTTCTCTATTATAGAGACTTCCTTTCCTGCTGGATATTCAATGCCAACCTTTACACTTATTGGACAACAAATTATTGCAAAAGATTTCGTAATAGAAAATTCTTTAGGACATGAAATAGCCCACCAATGGTTTGGAAACTACGTTTTTTCTCCAGATCAAGGAAATTGGAGTGAGGGGATGACTACTTTTTATTCTGATTATCTTTATGCAGAAAATAACAATAAAGGGTTTGAGTATAGAAAACATATGCTTATAAAGTACAACTCATATGTAAATTCTAACAATGAAAT
>Ga0256834_1000602_pt1 | contig 25602 bp, 23 predicted proteins | sample 4281140metaG_FD_190536 | JGI IMG/M metagenome (GOLD analysis project Ga0256834, IMG submission 190536) | Hydrothermal vent microbial communities from East Pacific Rise, Pacific Ocean - 4281-140 | ecosystem: Environmental > Aquatic > Marine > Hydrothermal vents | place: Pacific Ocean: East...
TTTATGAATTTTTTTATTAATAGAAGTTGTAATTATTTTAATGTGAGTAAATTTGGTTTATTTAAAACCTATTGCAGAATTGGAATATAATATAAAAAAATTTATAGTTTGAAGTTTTAAATGAAATGAAACTATAAAAATTTGAAGGTCTTCTAATCCACATATTGATTATATTTTACTATTTTTCTCTAAAATATTAAATTGATTAAAAGGTATAAAAGATGAATTTTTTGAATGAAAAGCTATAAAATGAGAAGTTGAACTAGCAGAAGAAATTCAAGGAAGATTTTTAAATAAAAAAACAATTAAAATTCCTAATTTTGATTTAATAGCTTCTGCTAAATCTGCTTGAGAAATAGGTTGAGATTCTTATGATGTTATAAAACAAAAAGAAAATTATTATATTTATGTTTGAGATGCAACAGGACATTGAGTATGAGCTTGATTTATTATGGTTATGGTAAATAGTTTAATTGAAGCTTTTTCAAAATTTTTAGTAAAGTGAAATGAAATTTTGGCTAATACAAATTATATTTTGAAACCTAGGTTAAAAGCAAATTTATTAAAAACTTTGCTTATGCTTAGATATGATAATGATACAGAAAGATTATTTATGACTTGAGCTTGACATGAATATTTACTTATTTATAAAAATTCTAAAAAGAAATGTTATAAAATAAAATCAGGGTGAGTTGCTCTTTGAATGTTAAAAGATATTTCAAAATTTTTAGTTGAAAGAGAAATAAAGTTGGAAGAAGATGATATAATTGTTTTGTATAGTGATTGAATAACTGAAGCAATTAATCAATCAGAAAGAGATTGAAATGAACAAATGTTTTGAGAAGAAAGATTAATTGAATCTATTGAAAAAACTCCTGATGTTTATTGAGCTTGATATAAAACAGCAAGACAAGTATTTAATAATATAACAATAACACTTTCTCAATTTATGTGATATAATTATGTTCAATTAGATGACATTACATTAGTTGTAATGCATTATAAAAAGGATAAAATTATAACAGAAGAAAGTAAACTTGATAAAACACTTATTACTCAGTGGGATTGGGGGAAATAAAAAAACTTTAATTTATAATAATATCTTTATATGTATATATATAAAAAATATAAAGCTTTTACATTAGTAGAATTAATAGTTGTGATAACTATTTTGACAATACTATGAACAATAGCAATGATGTATTATCAAAGTTATATTATTGATACTAGAAATACTGTTAGAATAACAGATTTAAATAATATGAAAAAGGTATTAGATATAAATATTATTACAAAATGAGATGTTCCTAATCCTAGTAATTATTATACTATAAGTTATTCTTGATCAGAGTTATGGAAGCAAGGAACTTTTTGAAAATCTGTAATAAAGGATTTATGATGATCAATGTCAGAGGCTCCATTGGATCCTTCTTCTTGGTTAAAATATGATTATTCTATTACTAAAAATAACTCAAAAATAGAATATTCTTTAGGTTATATAGAAGAATGATGAAATCCAATTGCTAAAAATTCTAATATAATTAAACAAGCATATGCTTGAAATAAGAAAGGAAAATATAATGTAATTTGAAATTATAATTGATTTTTTTTACAAACTAATACTTGATGAATTGATTATATAATAGCTGTTCCTGAAATTATGAAAGTATCTACTTGATCTCAGGATTATTTTGATGTTTTAGATAAAAATGAATTAGTTGTTCCAGGTTTTTCTAATTTACCAGAAAGATATAAAGAAATATGATATAATTCAACTTGAAGTTTAGAAACTAGTGATTTTTTAAATAAAGAATTTATTATAGTTTATAAATGAAATAAAAAAAATTTATATTTTTGAGATTGAATTATAGAATTTGGCCAAAAATTACAGTATGCTTATGATTATACTAAATTAAAAGAAATTACTAAATACAAAGATATAATAGATTTTGATCCTTTACACTATTTTACAAAAACAAAAGATACATTTTGAACTTTAATACGTATATTATGACTAAATGTAAATTTAGCTGATTATTTTGAAAAATGATACACAAAATATGCTGTTGAAAATCTTTATAAATTAACAGAAATACAATCAAATAAAATTACTTCAGTTTTACATGATAATTGAAAAATGTGGTTTGGAACAAATTGATGATGAATAATGACATATGATATAAATAATAATAAACGGTGGACATATAATAGTGCTATTTCAGATGATTTTCCTGATACAATAAATAATATTTTAAAAGATAATTCAGGAAAAATATGGTTTACTACATATTGAAAATGAATTAGGATTTATAATCCTACTACAGATACTTGGGAAACTAAAAATACTTCAAATAGTTCTTTATGAAGTAATTATACTTATTGAATTTTTCAGGATTCAAATAATAATATTTGGATTTGATATTTGTGATGAGTAAATAAATATAATTCTTTAACTGATACTTGGACTAATTATAGCTATGCTGATATTTGAATAACTGCTAGACCTATATGAAATATTATTGAAGATAATAATTGAAACATATATGTAACAAATTGATTTTGAAACTGATGAATTTCAAAATTTAATTGAACAAGTTGGATTAATTATAATATGAAAGATTTATGAATTTCAACAACTAATAATTGGCACTGATTATTTAAAAATAATGATTGAAAACTTTGGTTTGGAACTCGGGGAAATTATGTTAATGTTTATGATCCAAGTGTTTGAAATATAGATAATCCTTGAGCTTGGTATAAAGATACTAATTCTCCTTGGGTTACTACAAATTGATTTATAGATTCTACTAATAATTTATGGGTTTGAGATAGAAGTTCAATATGAAAATATAATTCTACAACTAATGTTTGGAAAAAATATACTTCAAATCCTCAGTATACAATTTCTCTTATTTCTGGAATAGCAGAAGATAATGACTGAAATATGTGGTTTTGAAGCTCTTATCGGTGAATATGAAAGTTAGATAAAAATTCTGATGAATTTTCTTGATATGTAAAAAAAGAAAGATTATGATGAAATAATATTTATAAATTATTTGCAGATAATGATTGATTTTTATGGGTTTGAATAAATAGTACAGAAAATTTATATAAATATGAAATATTAAAAGATAAGTGGAGTGAATATAAAGCTTGATGGGCAGCTATTCAAGATATTATTTATGATAATAATAATATTTTATGGTTTACAACTCTTTGAGGGATTTGTAAAAAAAATAATGATGAGACTTTTAGCTGTTATAAAACTTCAGATTGATTAAAAAGTAATTATACTTGAAAAATTGCTGTTGATTCAGTAAATAATATTTGGATATCTTATGGACGGGGACGTCATTACTGAATTAGTAAATTTAATCAAACAACTTGAAATATAGTTCATTATAATGTAGATAATTCAGATTTGTCTACAAATAGAATATACAATATTTTTGTAGATTCTAATGATAATGTTTGGTTAGCTACAAATGATTGAGTAAATATGCTTGATTCAAGTTGAAATTGGTCTCATTACACAACTAGTAACTCTAACTTGTCTTATGATCTGGTTTATGATATTTATGAAGATAGTCATTGAATAATTTGGGTTGTAGCTTGGCATGATTTAAATAAATTTAATCCAGTTACAAAAGAATTTACTACAGTTTATAATTCTAGATTCCAAACTTCATTTGAAGATAAAAATAATAATATGCGGTTTTGAACTTGGACTTGATTATTGAAATATACAAGAAATACTTGAGAATATAAAGAATATGGAAGTGATAAATTATGATTTTGAAGAATAACAACTATAACACAAGATAAAAATTGAGTTATATGGTATGGAAATCGTTGGAATTGATTTTGAAGATTAAATCAAGAATAAAAAATAAAAAAGATTATAAAAAAATATAATCTTTTTTATTACAAAATAAAATAAAAAACTTGCAAGCTAAAAAATTATAAAAAGTTTGATAAAATTACATATTTGGAGTATAATAAAAAAAGTATATATTTAATAAGCTAAATTTAAATAAAAAAAATGGCTGAACAAGAAAAATTAATAGAACTTATAAAAAGAAAGTATACAGGTGATACTTATTTTAATAGTGAAGAAATAATTATAGAAAAAAAAGTAGAAAAAAAAGAAGAAGAAAAGAAAATAATAAAAAATAAAGTAGAAACTAAAAAAGTCAAAAAAGTTTCAGAATCTGAAGAATTAAGAAATGCAGAAGAAGAATATAAATCAGCTTTGGCTTATATTAAAGATATGATTTCTCCAGCTTATATGAAAATAATGCCTGATAAATTACAAATAAATAATGTATTTGCAAAAACTTTCTTTGTTTATGGATATCCTAGTTACCTAGAGTCTGGTTGGCTTAGTCCAATAATTAATTGGGATGTAAAATTTGATATGAGTTTTTTTATTTATCCTATAGAATCTGGATTTATTCAAAAATATTTGAAAAAAAGATTAACTCAATTGCATTCAGAAAGAAGTATTAATGCTGAAAAATGATTATTAAATGATCCAGGACTTGATGCACAAATTCAAGATGTTGAAGAACTTAGAGCAAATTTGGTTAGATGAGATGAAAAATATTTTCACTTTTGATTATATATAACTATTTTTGCTGAAAATGAAGAAAAATTAACTAGAATATGAAAAGATTTAGAAGTAATGCTTGGTTGAAGAAATGTTTTAGAAAAACCAGCACTTTTGAGAGCTGAACAAGGTTTTGTTGCAACTTCTCCTTTTGCAAAAGATGAAATATGAGTTTTTAGAAATATTTCTACAGGTTGATTATCAACTACTTTTCCTTTTTCTTCTGCATCTTTAACTCATGATGACTGAATTTTATATTGAATAAATACGCATAATAATTCTTTAATAATTTATGATAGATTTAATGTAGAAAATGCAAATATGTGTGTATTTGCCAAATCTTGAGGTTGAAAATCTTTTGCTGTAAAATTAGAGATTTTGAGAAGTTTAATGTTTTGAACAGATGTTATTGTTATAGATCCTGAAAATGAATATGAACCTTTAGTTTGACAAGTTGGTGGGACTTATTTAGATGTTAGTTTGAATTCTGATTATAGAATAAATCCTTTTGATTTACCTTTACCTTTAAAAGATAAAGATACACAAAGCTGAGATTTACTTAGATCTGCTGTTATTGAACTTATTTGATTTATGAGAATTATTCTATGATGACTTGAAGCAATGGATGAGTCATATATTGAAAAAGCTCTTATGATTACTTATAGTTTGAAATGAATTACTTTGGAAGATGATAGTATTATTTGAAAAGAAATTCCTGTAATGCAAGATTTTTATGATGTACTTGAAACTATTTCTTGAGCTGAAATTCTTGTAAAAAAATTGGAAAAATATACAACTTGAATATTTTCAGGATTATTTTCAAGAGAAACAAATATTGATTTAAATGAATGATTACAAGTTTTTTCGGTTAGAGACTTAGATGAAGCTCTTAGACCTTGAGCTATGTATGTTATAATGAATTATATTTGGAACAAAGTTAGAAGTAAAATGAAAAAAAGAGTTTTGGTAATTGATGAGGCTTGGAATATTATGCAATATGAAGATACAGCTAGATTTCTTTTTTGACTTGTAAAAAGAGCCAGAAAATATTGACTTTGAGTTACTACAATAACCCAAGATGTTGAAGATTTTATGTGAAGTTCTTATTGAAAAGCAATTGTAACAAATTCTTCTACTCAACTACTTTTGAAACAATCTACAGCATCAATTGATGTTTTACAAGATATTTTTAAATTAACTGAACAAGAAAAATATATTTTATTAAATGCAAGTGTTGGTCAATGATTATTTTTTGCTTGAACTGAACATGTTTGAATACAGATTTTGGCAAGTTTCTATGAACAACAGGTAATTGATAATAAACTTTAAAACTTTTTTTGCAAAAATATTTGCATTTTAACTTAAAGTATTATATAATTTTTATAACTTATTTTATTAATAATTTTTTACATTATGAAAACTTTTATAGACATTAAAAAAAGAGAAGAAAAATCTGTTATTATCTTTGAATTCAATTGAGAACTTGATGAAACTAATACAGATGAAACTTTTTCTTCTATTTATGAAGAATTAGGAGATTTGAAAGAAAAAAAAGTAATTTTTAATTTGAAAGAATTAAAATACTTGAATTCTAAATCTATTGGTTATATTGCTGATATTTATTCTAATATAGAAGAAAATGAAGGTGAAATGTATATTTCTAATTGTACAGATTGAGTTAAAGATGTACTTGAATTAGTTGGTATTACAACAATTATTCCAACTTTAGATACTGAAACAGAAGCTTTAAAAGCTTTAGGAGTATAAAAATATATTTTTAAATTTAAAAATTAAGATTTTTTCTTAATTTTTTTTTTAAAGAATTTTTTAAGAAATCTTTATTACTTATATAATTTTAAAAAAAATATGAAAACAAAAAAAATTATTTTTTTAGTTACAATTTTACTAATTTCATTATGAAATTTTTCTTTTAGTTCAGCTTTAAGTTTAAAAAAAATAGAACAAAAAGAAACAGAAAAAAAAGAAGAAAAAGAAAAAAAATTAAATAAAGAAATTAAAAAATTTCAAAATATTTTAGATAAATATTTTATAAAAAAAGATGATAATTTAGGTAATTATAGAGATTTTTGAGGTTATATTTCAAATGCAAAATATAATAAAATTGTAGAAAAGCAGTTAAAATTAATTATTATTAAAACTTATGATAGTAATAAAGAATTTTATGAAAAGTTTTCTTATTTTAATCAATTCTCTTGAAAAAATTTTGAATATTATGAACAAAAATGAAAATCTGATTTAGATAAACTTTTAATAAATATCCCAAAAGCAAATTGAATACAGAATATTTCAGAAATTTTATTTAATGAATATTCTGTTTCAGATAAACTTTTAGAATCTAGTTTTAAAGTAAATTATAATAGTAAAAAAAATTATGATTCTTTTTTGAATTCTTTAGATAGAGTTATAAAAAATTTTAAAAATAGAAATTGATATTATCCAAGTTTAGAAGAATTAAAAAAAGAAGAAATTTATTTAAATCAGGAAAAAAAAGAAATTTGAGATAAATTAGATGATGTTATTTATGAAGTTAAATATTTATGAAAATGAAATAAACATGATATTTTAATTAAAGAATTCTTTTCAAATAAAGAAAGAGATTTTACTTGAAATATAAAAAAAACTTATTGAGATAGATATTCTGTAGAATTAGAAGCTTATGATGTTTATGAATTATTAAATCAATATGATAATAGGTTAAGTAAAAATATGAATGAAGAAATTCAAAAAGATATATTAAATACAGTATGAAAAATTACAGAATCAGAAAAGAAGATAGAAGTAACAGAAATGGAACAATTTAAAAATCTTTACTTAAAAAATTCAAAAGAATTAAGTTTAAGTGAAAAAAAAGAAATGATAAAGAAATATAAAGATAGATATAAAAAAAATTATAATAAAATATTTTGAGATATTGTTAAATATTTAGAAAAAAAATATTTTTCTAAATCAACTTATACTTTAAAATATAAAGACAAATTTTATACTTTAGAAGAAGCTAAAGCTGAAATAAAAAAAATAGAAAATTTGAAAATAGAAAAAAAAGATTATGAAAAATTAATTTGAAATGCTGAATTAGAAAAAATTCCAGAAATTTATAAAAAAATTCCATCTGATTCTATTTTTATTCATATAAAAAACCCACAATTTTTATTTTCTTTCTTAGATGATAAAAAAAATAATTCTAATTCAGGATTACAAATAATAAAAAAATTAAGAGATTTGATTGTAGAAAAAATGTGAACTAGTAATTGGGAAGAAATAAAGAAAAATTTTAAAAATGAATTTATTATTGTTTTATCTGATTTGGATTTAGTTTCACCAAATTTTTTAATAATTTTAGATAAAAAAGATAAATGAATTTTGGTTCCATGAGAAAAAGCAATGGTAGCAAAATCTGTTTGAGATAAAATATATATTTCTCTTTCAAAAGAATTATTAGAAAAATATTCTAATTTAGATGAAAAAAATTCTATTTATAATTCTAGTGATTTCAGATATGTTTGGTTTAAAAAACAAAAATTAAAAAAAGATATTTTCTTTTTTGCTTGAGATAATTTTTTTGAAAAAATCACAAGTTTGGAATATTTTTTGAATATGAAAAGAAAAATAAATGATTATATATATTTAGATGATTTACAAGATTATATATTTGCTTTACAAAAAATAAGCTCTGAAAAAATTCAGAATTTTGAAAAATTGAAAAAAATTATAAAATTTGAAGGAGATAATTTAGAAAATTTTGAAGTAAAAAATTCTATTGTAACAAGTAAAAGTATTTGAAAAATATGAGATATAAAAAATATTTCTGAAATAAATTATAATTTAGAAAAAATTTCTAGAGAAGAATTATCAATTTATAAAGAAAATATTTTAGATTATAGGGAATTGTGGCAAGCAAGTCTTGATCCACTTTGAGTTATTTTTTCAGAAAAAAAAGATGGATATAAAATAGATTTTTTTATGACTCCTATTCCTAGTTTAAAAGATTTTGAAATGGAATTTTTAGTTCAAATATTTTCTAATTTTTGAAAAAAAGATTTTGAAATTATAAAAAATCCAAAAATGAGAATCTGAATATTTTGAATAGTTTTTGGTTTTGATTCTGATAAATTAAAAAAATTTATTGATGAAAAAATGCAAGAATTTAATAAAGATAAAGATAATTTTAAAGATGATAAAAATAATAGAAATTTATTAGAATTTTTAAATTGATATTTTGATATAAATAGGGAATTATTTTGATGATGAAGAGATGAAAAAAATACTAAAGAAAGTATTTTAGATTATTTAGATTGAGAATTTTTAATTTCTTTTGGTTGAATAGATACTAGTATTTTTGACTCTTGGAATGCTGAAAAATTAGATATAATTTTAGCTGTAAAATTTAAAAATAAAATAAAAGCAAAAGAATTCTTAAGTATTATAAGAAAAAAAATGTCTCAAGAATTTTCTAGAAATAGTAGAAATTCTATTGAATGAAAAGCAAAAAAATTATTAGCAAAACCACTTTGAGAAGAATATAAAAATATTACTATTTATTCAGTTCCAGCTCCTTTTATTTGAAATATTTATTATTCTATAATTGATAGTTTTGCATATATTTCTATTTCTAAAAAATCTTTGCAAAAATCTATAGATTTTTATGAAAAACCTGATTCAACAAAAGATAAATTTATCAAAAATTATTTAAGTTGAGATAAAATATTTTATAGCTTTTTTGATAGTGAAAAATTGGAAAAAAGTATTAAAAAAATTCTTTCAGAAAAAGATTTAACAGATTTATTTGTAGCTATAAAAAGAGAATGACTTTTTAGTGAAATATGAGATTTTAATCCTTTAATGTTTGCTATAAATAAATATTATAATAATTATGAATATTCTAAAATAACTTGAAAAAAAATAAAAGAAATTTCTTGAAAAATATGATTTTTGAGTTTTTCTAGTTTAGACTGAGAAATATTTTTAAGTATTGATAAAAATATTTTAAAAATAACTAATATTGAAATAAACTCAGAAGTAAAAAATGTTTTTGGGAAAATAGATGATAAATTTTTTCTGGAAAAATGATGAAATATTATAGAATTATTAAAAGATTCTGAAATTTTAGAAGAATTATTTAGGATAAATATTTTTAATTCTATTTTAAATAAAGATTTTAGAAGAGAAATTATACCAAACAATTTAGCTTTTTCTCTTGGAATTTGAAATGATGAAATTCAATTAAAAATGGCTTCTTTTACAGAAGTTGAAGGAGAAAAATGAATTACTTCAAAAGTAAAAAATATTTTCTCAGAAACAAAAAATACTTTAGAAAAACCAAATAATATTTTATATATAATAATTTGAATTTTATTATTTATAATAATTTTAATAATTTGATTTACATTTTTTAGAAAAAACTTGAAAAAATAAAAAAAATGAGGAATTAAATTTGCTGTACAAAGCTATTTTATTCCTCTTTTTCTTTTTAATAAATTTATATTTAAATTTTTATTTAGTTTCTTACTCCAGTATCACACCAATTTCTTCCAAAAAATCACAATATATTTTTTACTTGCTATGAGAAAATCTAAGAAAAAGTTTGTATTTTTGCAAAAAAAATATATATTTAATTAAGAAGTAAACTTTATTATTTAATATAAAAAAAAATGACTGAAAAACAATTAAAAGCAAATCCAATTTTTAATCCAAATGGAAATGATGATGTTTCTGAAAGAACTATTATAAAAGGGAATACTACAGGACTTTTTCAACTTAATGCTACAAAATATTCTTGGGCAAAAAGTCTTTATCAAGTTATGATTGGGAATTTTTGGATTCCTGAAAAAGTTAGTGGTTTATGAGAAGATGCTGTTCAATTGAAAAATGAGCTAACTTTAGATGAAAAAAGAGCTTATAAATGAATTTTATCATTTTTAATTTTCCTTGATTCTATTCAAACAGTAAATTTACCAAATTTTAGTGATTATATTACTGCTCCTGAAGTAAATTTGATTTTATCTATTCAAGCTTACCAAGAAGCTATTCATTCTCAATCTTATGCAACAATTCTTGAAACTGTTGTTGATTCACAAGACAGAGACGAAATCTATTATTTTTGGAAAACAGATAAAAATTTACTTGAAAGAAATGAATTTATATGAGGAATTTATCAAGATTTTATAGATAATCCAAATGATGATACATTTTTTAGATGAATTATAGGAAATTTTTTACTAGAAAGTATTTATTTTTATAATGGTTTTGCTTTTTTTGACACTTTGGCAGATGCTGGAAAAATGGTTGCAACTGATAGAATGATAAATTATATTAGAAGAGATGAATTAACTCATGTTACACTTTTTGCAAATTTGATGATGGAAATTAAAAAAGAATTTCCAGAAATGTGGGATGAAAAAATTATTTATGATATGATGAAAACAGCTGTGACTCAGGAAATTAAATGGTCTAAACATATTTTATGAAAATCTATAATTTGAATGGGACACGAAAATATAGAAAATTATACTAAATGGTTAGCAAATGAAAGACTAAATATGTTAGGATTAAAGCCACTTTATGAAAATGTTGTAAAAAATCCATACAAACATTTAGACAGACTTCAAGATAATAATTCTGAAAAATGAAATTTTTTTGAATCAACAGTAACTAATTATGCTCAATCAAGTGCAATGAATTGAAGTTGGGATTTTTAATGTTTTAAAAAATAAATTTTGAAAAAAAATAGATTATTTATCTAATTAAATAAAGAATCAAAATTATGTTAAAAAAGATTTGAGAATGAACCTCTAGAACTGTTTATTGATTATGAAAAAATCATGTTTTAAAATTAGCTAAAATTAATTATAATGACTTGTATACATATATAAAAGAATATTTTAGTATGAAAGATCCTTTTTTGTTTGAATTTATTTTTGATCAGACAACCTGAATTAATTCAAACTTATATGAATATAAAAATTCAAAAATTAGTAATAAGGTTGGAGAAATAAAATATTGTATCTTTTGAATTATTAATATTCAAAAAAAATATGAACTAGCTTTTACTAAATATAAACTAAAAAAAATAGATTATGATAAAATAAATGATATTATTTATAATTTATTTCCAGAGTTAGATATTATTATGGAAAAAAAGGAAATTTTAGAACAAAAAAGAAATAAAGGAGAAAAAATTAAAGAAATAGATAAACTAACAAAAGAAGAAAGATTTTTAAGTATACAATATAAAAATATATTTCATTTTATTGATAATATATCAGATTATTGAATAAATAATGAATGAAATATTATACTACTTGATTGATGAAATAAATTAATATGAAAATTATTAAAAGAAAAAGGAGAAGAAATTCTCAATATATTATTTGATAAAAAATAGAAAAATGAAAATAGCACTAATTTGAGCAACAAATGACTCTGAAAAATTTTGAAATAAAATTTTGAAAGATTTGATAAGTAAAGGACATACTGTAATTCCTATAAACCCAACAGAAAGAGAAATAGAATGAATTAAAACTCATAAAAATTTGGGTTTTGTTAGACATTTTGATATAGTAAATTTTGTTGTAAAACCTGAAATTACTTTTCAAATTTTAAAAAAATATTCTAAAATTCTAAAAAATAAAAAAATTTGGACACAACCTTGAGCAAGTGATGAAAAAGTAGAGACTTTTTTAAAAGAAAATTTTGAAGATTATATAACAAATAGTTGTATTATGGTTGAAAAAATTATATAATATTAATCAATAATTATAAAAATATGTGAAAAGATTATAAAAAAACTGATTGGGATAATTGGGAATATAATCCTAATAATGATGGAACTGAAGATTCTAAACAAAATGAAGATGAAATGATTGTAAAAGATGCTAATGGAAATATTTTAAGTGAGTGAGATACTGTTATAGCTATAAAAGATTTGAAAGTAAAATGAACAAAAGATATAAAAAGATGAGATAAATTTTCAAAAATTAGGTTTACTGATGATGAAAATCTAATTGAATCAGGAAAAATGATTTTAAAAACTGAATTTTTTAAGAAAGCTTAAAAAATTCAAAAAAAAAGTAGAAAAAAAAATAAATGTGGAATAAAAAAATTATCAATTCTAAACAATCTATGTCTTTTAATCTAAATAATAAAAAAAATTTATTATTTTTTTATGCTAAATATTTATAATACAAAATCAAATAAGCAATAAAAGAATTAATCAAAACTAAAGGAACTCAAATCATTAAAAATTTCAAAAAATTTATTATTACTCAAGTTTTTTCAGCTTGTCAAATAGCAATAACATTACAAGCTGCTCAAATTGGAGAACCTGCTCAACCTATTGAAGTACAAGCATTAAGTCCCCAAGCTAATGCCATCCAAGCTGTTCAAGTTACAATTTGTTGGTCTCTAAAGCTTTCAAGAGTTCAAACCATTGCAATATTATAAGGAACATTATCTATAAAAACTGACAAAATTGCTGAACCCATTGTTAGCATTAATAAAAGCAAATTTTCATCTGAATTTGTTACTTCTACTAATCCATTAGCAAGCATATTAATAACTCAATTATTTTCCAAAGCTCAAACAACTATAAATAATCAAGCAAAGAAAAATAAAGTAGCGTAATCAACTTTTGATTTCAAAATATCAGCAACACTATGCTTCATAACCAAAATTAAAAAAAATGCTCAAAAAAGTGCAATACTTCAATTATCCAACTTTACTCAGGTTTTTGTAAAAATATATTCTTTGAAAATTATAAAAAAAATAACTATAAATAATATTAAAATTGAAAAAAATAATTCTTTTTTATTTTTTATATATTCTATAGGATTAACTTTTTCAAGTTCTTCTAAATCAGGTTTTGTTTTGAAATCTTTTCTAAAAACTAAATATAAATATATACTTGAAGAAATAGTTACTGTAAACATTATTAATCAAGTATTACTTATAACTTGCCAAAAAGTAAATCAAAGAGTTGTTGCTTGAAAATAAGTTGTTGGGTCAGAAATAGGAGTTACAGCTCATCATAAATTTGCAAAAGTTATAACTCAAATTATATATGGAATACTTGGAATATCTAATTTTCTGGTTATTAAAACAACTATTGGAGCCAAAATAATTATTGTTGGAATATTACTTATAAAAATTGTCATAAAAAAAGCCATATAAGATAACACAAAAAATAATTTTACAGGACTACCATTTGTTTTTTTTGCAATAGATAAAGCAAAATAATTAAAAATTCAGGAATCTTTTGCTATTCAAGATATAATCATCATACCTATAATAAAAGCAAAAATATCAAGATTATGATAAATAAATCCTCCAGCAACTTCTTGTGAACTAGCTCAACCTCAAGTTGTGTCACCAAAAACTTGTAAAAATATCAAAGCTCAAGCAATTAATATAGAAACAATAGTTTTATCAACTTTTTCAGTAATTAATATTGCAAAAAGTGCTACTAATCAAATTATAGAAATAATAGCTTCAGAACTTAATTCAACAGATTTTTTTATATTTTCTGCATCTCAAGAAGCATAAATTTGTGGAATAAATGATAAGAATTCTAACATTTTTTTATTTTTTTTTAATTTGTTAAACTATGAACACATTCTTTTGTATTTTCTTCACGAGCAATTTTTAATCTTTTTTTAAGTGATTTTAAAAGTTTTTCATAATTATCAATAAAATCTCATTGAATTGCAGCAGAAAAAAAGTTATATTTAAATCATTTTTCTTTTATTTTTTCTCTTAATCTTTCATTTAAAATAAAAGCTCATCTAAGTGTAGTTTCCTCTAAAATAACCAAAATTTTATTAGAAGAATAAGCAAAAACAGTGTCAGAAATTCTAATATATTTTAATAAAAAATCTTGAAATTCATTTAATCTAGAAGAATCTTTTATTTCAAACATCATAGCTGTATAACTTGCTCAAAATTTTTCTGTTTCAAAAGTTATTTTTTCAAATAATTCTGGAAAAGTTTCTATTTTATGTACATATTTTTGCATAATAATTTTTTTAGAATTAATAATATTTTTTTATGTATTTATTATATATTAGAAAAGGGAAAAAATCAAATAAAAGTTTGCAAAATTTGAAAAAATCTTATTATTATAAATAATTTATAAATAAAATAAATATTATTTAATTAAACTTTATTATTATGGAAAAAAATATTGTAGTAATTCCTTGAGATGGAATTTGAGTAGAAGTTATTAATGAATGAGTAAAAATTCTTAAAAAAATTGAAAAAAAATTTGATATTAAATTTAATTTAGAATACAAATTAATGTGAGCTTGTGCTATAGATGAAACTTGAGAACCTTTACCAGATGATACTTTAGAATCAGCTAGAAAAAGTGATGCAATTTTATTTTGAGCAGTTGGACATCCTAGATTTGATAATGATCCAAATGCAAAAGTTAGACCAGAACAAGGACTTTTAAAAATTAGAAAAGAGTTATGACTTTTTGCAAATATTAGGCCTGTAAAAATTTTTGACAAATTAGCTTATAGATCAGCAATAAAAGAAAATATTGTTGCTTGAACTGATTTTATAGTTTTTAGAGAATTAACTGGAGGAATTTATTTTTGAGAAAAAATTAGAAAAAAAGATAAAGCAATTGATATTTGTGAATATTCTATTTATGAAATTGATAGAATTGTAGAAATGGCTTTTAAACAAGCTATGAAAAGAGAAAAAAAATTAATTTCAGTTGATAAAGCAAATGTTTTGGAAACTTCTAGACTTTGGAGAGAAAGGGTTTCTGAAATTGCAAAAAAATATCCAGAAGTAGAAGTTGAGCATTTATTTGTAGATAATGCTGCAATGCAAATGATTATTAGACCAAGTGAATTTGATGTAATTGTAACTGAAAATATGTTTTGAGATATTTTAACAGATGAAGCTTCTCAAATAAGTGGTTCAATTTGACTTTTAGCTTCAGCATCAGTTTGAAAACAAACAGGACTTTTTGAACCAATTCACGGTTCTGCTCCAGATATTGCTTGAAAAAATATAGCAAATCCAATTGCAACAATTTTGTCAGTTGCTATGATGCTTGATTATTTAGATTTGAAACAAGAAGCTAAAGCTGTAGAAAAAGCTGTAGAAGAATTTATAAATTCAGGTTATGGAACTGCTGATATTGCTGAAAATAAAGAAAAAACTTTATGAACAAAAGAAGTTGGAGATAGGATAGGGGAGTTGATTTAGGTTTTATTCCCTCTCTCTCTCTCTTGAATTCTCTCTCCCTTGCAGGGAGAAAGAGGCTACAAGTTTTAATTTTAATTTTTACAATTCCCCTCTTGAATTCTCCCCTTTTGGTCAAAAGGGGAGAGGCTACAAGTTTTAATTTTTAAGAAAAAATATGGAAAATATGAAAAATAAAATGTTATTTATTTTTCTTATAATTTTATTATTATCTTGATGTTCTTGAATAAATCAAACAAATAATAATATTGATAAGAAAAAAAATGTTGAAAAAATAGAAAATGAATCTTTAGATTTAATAATAAATTTAGATGAAAAAAATATTTTTAAAAAAATACAAAAAAAGAGTATAATTTAGTTGATATTCAAAATATAAATTTAGAAAATATATGAGAATTAAAATGAATTTTATTAATATTAAAAACAAAAGAATTAAATTTAAATTTCGAAGAATATTTAGATAAAAATTATCAAATTTTTGAAAATATAAATTATAATAATTTAAAATTATTAGATATTAATATAAAAAAATATTTACAAAAAAATGATTTATTAAAAACTTTTAAAATTATAAAAGAAAAATTAGAAAAAAATAATTTAGAAACCTTAAATTTTAATATTGAAAAAAATACTAGAGTTATGAGTTGATATAATAATTATGAATTAATTAAACAAGAATTAGAAATTTTGAAAAATATAAAAGTTAAAAATTTTTCATATGTTTGATTATTAAATAAATATGATTCTTGAAATAAAAATGAAAAAATAATTAATTTTTTAAAAGATGCAAAATATATAAAAAAAATATTATATTCTGAGCCTTGAAATATAGTTTTGTATGAAAAAAATAACCAGAAAATAATTATAAGATAATTTTAATTTTTTTAAGAAAAAATATGGAAAATAATTTAAAAAATAATACACAAAATTCTAGTATAATAAAAAAATTTTTTAAGAGTAAAATTTTTTTAGTTTTTTTAGTTATTTTAATTTTAATAAATAGTTATTATCTTTTTAATAAAGTCTTTTATAAAGGTTTACCTAAATGTTCTTTAGAATATACAGGATATACTGATAATAATTATTGTATAAAAAAATGAAAAATCTTTTATTTATTAGCACAATTTGCTTGAAGAGATTTTATGGGATATAGTATCTCATGAGATTGAATAGATCCAAGAACTTTTGAAATATTAAATGATATTTATGCAAAAGATAATAAAAATATTTATAAATATTGAACAAGATTAGAATGAGTAAATTCAAATTCATTTGAAGTTTTAGAATATTGATATACAAAAGATAATAAAAATATTTATAAATATTGAACAAGATTAGAATGAGTAAATTCAAATTCATTTGAAGTTTTAGAATATTGATATACAAAAGATAATAAAAATGTTTATAGATATTGAAAAAAAATAGAATGAGTAAATATAGAAACTTTTGAAATCTTAGAAAAAAATTATTTAAAAGATAAAAATAATATCTATTATAATTGAAAAAGATTAGAATGAGTAGATCCAAAAACTTTTGAAATAATAAAATATTTAGTGATTAATAATCATGTTATAAATGATTGATATATAAAAGACAAAAATAGTGTCTATTATGATTGAAAAAAAATAGAATGAGTAGATTCAAAAACTTTTGAATTATTAGAAAATTATTTTACAAAAGACAAAAATAATGTTTATAGATTTTGAAAACTAATAAAATGACTTAAAGCAAAAACACTTAAAATATTAAATGAAAATTATCTAAAAGATCATAATAATGTTTATTATTATTGGGAAGAAGTTAAAAAAATAGAATGAGCAGATTCTAAAACTTTTGAAGTATTAGAATTTTATAAAAAAACATTTGAATTATGAAATTGATATTATGCAAAAGATAAAAATAATGTGTATAGACATTGAAAAATATTAAAATGAGCAGATTCAAAAACTTTTGAAATATTAGATGAAAAATTTTCAAAAGATAAAAATAATATTTATAAAGAATCATCTACAACATTTTATGATTTAGAAACTTTTAAAGTATTATCTAGAGAGTATGTAAAAGATAAAAATGCAGTTTATGATTATAGCTATTGAAAAAAAATATTATGAGTAGATGTAGAAACATTTCAGATTCTTAAAAATAATGATTCATATGCAAAAGATAAAAATAATGTTTATAAATATTGAAAAAAAATATTATGAGTAGATGTAGAAACATTTCAGATTTTTAAAAGTAATGATTCATATACAAAAGATAAAAATAATGTTTATAGATATTGAAAAAAAATAGAATGAGCAGATCTAGAAACTTTTGAAGTTTTAAATACTTCACATTCAAAAGATAAAAATAATGTATATTTTTTGGATGAGATAGAAAAATGAGTAGATCCAAAAACTTTTAAAGTTCCTCATTAACATTATTGACTTTACTAAAAAGTTTATAAAAATATTTTAAAATAATTTAATTTTTAAGAAAAAAATATGGAAAATAATTTAAAAAATAATACACAAAATTCTAGTATAATAAAAAAATTTTTTAAGAGTAAAGTTTTTTTATGAGTTTTAGTTATATTAGTTATTTTATGATTAAGATGATTATACTATTTTTTATTATTACCAAATAATTTACCCTCTTGTAGATGAATTAATGGTGAATATTGTAAAACATTTTTTAATATTGTTCATTATCATGAAGGTTCTTTAATAGGTAATTATATAACATTAAAATGAGTAGATTTTAAAACATTTAAAGTTATAAAAGACAATTTCACAAGATATAATATTTCTTGCAGAGATAAATATGCAAAAGATAAAAATAATGTTTATTATCATGAAAATGTATTAAAATGAGTAGATCCAAAAACTTTTGAAATATTAGAAAGTTGACATATAAAAGATAAAAATAATGTTTATTATTGAGAAAAAATAGAATGAGCAGATCCAAAAACTTTTAAAATATTAGAAAGTAAAGATTTAGATTTTTGACTGTCAAGTTATTCATATTTTGTAGATAAAAAAAATGTTTATTATTTGAATTGAAATGGTAGTACTGAAAAAATAGAATGAGCAGATCCTAAAACTTTTAAAATATCAAAATATTATTTTAGCCCTGATTATTCAACAGATAAAAATAATGCTTATTTTGAATGAAAAAAAATAAAATGAGCAGATCCAAAAAGTTTTAATATGGTAGATGATGAATATAAAAAAGATAAAAAAAATGTATATTTTGAAGGAAAAAAAATAGAATGAGCAGATCCAGAAAGTTTCAAAAAACTTTGTGTAACTACAAAAGTTTCTAAATATACAACAAGTATAGACTGTTTATATGAATATAAAAAAGATAAAAATTATATTTATAGAAATTGAAAAAGACTAAAAAATTCTGATTCAAAAACATTTAAATCATTAAATAATTGATATGCAAAAGATAAAAATAATGTTTACTATAAATGAAATATAGTTATTTGAGCTAATCCTGATACATTTGAATGAGAATATAAAACTTTTCAAAAAGATAACAAAAGTGTATTTTATAGATGAAAAAAAGTAAAATGAGCAGATTTAAAAACTTTTGAAAATTTAAATTATTCTTATGCAAAAGATGAAAATAATGTCTATTATTATACATATAACTCTATTTTTAAAATAGAATGAGCAGATTCAAATACTTTTAAAATTTTAAAAGAATGATATGCTAAAGATAAAAATGGTGTTTATAATATTTATAATAACAAATTAGTAAAAATAAAATTAAAAGACCTAGAAACTTTTGAAATTTTAAATCATATATATTCAAAAGATAAAAATAATTTTTATTATAAATTAAAAAAATTAGAATGAGAAAAATTAAAATATTTTCTAAAAAATAATAAAAATTGAAAAATAAATTAATTTAATTTTTAGTACAAAAATTATGAAAAAACAAAAAATTTTAACTTTATGAATTTTTGCACATGCAAATGCTTGAAAAACCACAATAACAGAAAATTTATTACATTTTACAAAGGTTATTGATAAAATTTGAAAAGTTGATAATTGAAATACATCAACAGATGATTTAAATATTGAACAACAAAGAGGGATTTCTGTGAGGTCTTCTTTGGTGTCTTTTAATATTGATGAATTAAAAATACAGTTAGTTGATACACCTTGACATATTGATTTTTCAGCAGAAGTTGAAAAATCAATTTCTATTTTAGATATGGCAATTTTAGTTGTTTCATGAGCAGATTGAATTGAACCACAAACTTATACAATTTGGAATGCTTTAAAACAAAAAAATATTCCAATATTAATTTTTATAAATAAATTAGATAGAATTTGAGCAGATTATGAAAAAACTATTTTTGAAATTAAAAATGAATTAACTAAGAATGTTGTTTCATTAGAGAATATAGAAAATAAAAAAAATTTAATAATTCAAGATAGAAAAGAAGAAGAGTTGATTGAAGATATTTCAAAAATAGATGATGAAACATTAAAAAAAGTTTTAAAAAATAAAGAGGAAATAACTAAAAACTGGTTAAATAAAAGAATTTCTTTACTCATAAATCAAAAAAAATTAATTCCAATAATTTGATGAAGTAGTTTAAAAAATATTTGAACAGATAAAATTATAAAATGTATAAAATTATATTTTAATGATTTAGAAATTAATTCAGAAAGTAATTTTTCTTGATTAATTTATTTAATCAGAAATGAAAACAATAAAAGAAATTTGTATACAAAAATATTGTCAGGAACTTTAAATCTAAGAGATAATATTAAAATTTGAAATGGTAAAATATGAAAAGTAAAAAATATTTATTGAATTGAGTGAACAAAATTTGTTTCAAAAAATAGTGCCATTGTTTGAGAAATTGTTATTCTAAATTGATTAAATGTAAATTTATGAGAATATATTTGAGAAAAAATAGATGATAAATTATTTTCTTTTGTAAATCCATTACTTGTGATGGAAGTAGAAAATAAACAAAGTTGAATGATGGTTGAATTAGTAGAATCTTTGAAAATTTTAAATGATGAAGATTCTTATTTAAACATAAAATATGATAAAAATACTTGAAAAATTTATATAAGTTTAATGTGATTAATTCAAGCAGAAATTGTACAAGAATTATTAAAAACTAGATTTTGAATTGAAACAATATTTAAAAATCCTTTAGTTAAACACAAAGAAACTCCTACAATTATTTGAAAAGCAGAGGCTTCTTATACTCAGTTTTCAGCAATAGAATTCACAATTACTCCATTAAAAAGATGAGTTTGAATAGTCTATAATTCAAAACTTTCTACAGATTATCTTCATAAAAAATATCAAACTCAAGCAGAAAAATTAGTAAAAAAATATATTGTTCAATGATTATTTTGATGGGAATTAACAGATATTGAAATTTCTTTAACTAACTGAAAATTTAATTCAGCAGGCTCAAGTCCATCACATTTTAATATAATTACCCCAATTGCTTTAATGAGAGCAATTAAAAAATCAAAAATAAAAATTTTAGAACCAATTTCTAAATTTAAATTAATTACACCTACAAAAAATTTTAATCAAGTTATTAAAAGTTTAAATAGTAAAACAGCTATTTATGAAATTAAGGAAGAAAATAAAGATAAAACTATTTTAGAATGAGAAATAAATTCTAAAAACATTATAAATTATAATGTTGAAATAGTTGAATTAACAAGTGGAAAATGAAGTTTTAATAGTAAATTGCTGAAATATGAAATTTCAAAAGAACAAAATATAGAAATGCCATATTATGGATTAGACCCTAGAAATGAAACAAAATTTATAAAACAAGATATGAAATGAAGTTTAGAAGTTTTAGATTTAGAATGAGTAAAAAAGAAAAAAGCAAGTAGATCTAAATTTAAAAGAGGACAAATGTAAAAATAAAAAAATATTTTAAAATAATTTAATTTTTTAAGAAAAAAATTATGAAAAAAATAATAAATATAAAATGAAGAGAAGTTAGCTTATTTTTAAAAAATAAAGAAGATTATATTTCTTTGACTGATATTGCTAAATATAAATCAGATAGACCAGATATGGTTATTCAAAATTGGATTAGAACTTATAATACTATAAATTATATATGACTTTGGGAAGAAATAAATAATCCAGATTTTAATCCCTTCATTTATGAAGGGGTTAAAAATGATTCAAGAGAAAATGCTTTTGTAATGACTCCTAAAAAATGGATAGAAAAAACAAATGCAATTTGAATTATATCAAAATCTTGAAGATATTGATGAACTTATGCACACAAAGATATAGCTTTTAAATTTGCAAGTTGGATTTCAGTTGAATTTGAATTATTTTTAATTAAAGAATTCCAAAGATTAAAACAACAAGAAACACAATCTAAATCAGTAGAATGGTCAGTGAAAAGGGAATTAGCAAAAATAAATTATAAATTGCAAACAGATTCAATAAAAAATTATTTAATACCAACTTTAGAAGATTTTAAGAAAAAATATATTTATGCAGATGAAGCAGATTTATTAAATATTATAATTTTTGGAGAAACAGCAAATATTTGGAGAGAAGAAAATATAGATAAAAAATGAAATATTAGGGATTATGCAAGTTTGGAACAACTTTTACTTTTAGCTAATTTAGAAAATTTGAATTCAGAATTTATAAAACAAAATTTAGATAAAGAAAAAAGATATGAATTATTAAGTGAAATAGCAAAAAAACAAATGCAAATTTTATTTAAAAATATATGAAATTTTAAGAAAATAAAATAGTTTTAATTTTTAAGAAAAAAAGTATGAAAAAAATAAATTATAAGGTTTTATTTTCTGGATTGTTATCGGTTGGTGCAAATGCATTTATATTTTCCAGAAAGTTATTACATGAAAATTATCGTGTTTCTTCAGCTGTTAGGGCTGATTTGATGGATGGTTATTTTGGTTTCTTTTTATTATTTATCTTTTTTATTTTATCATTATCAGTTATAAGTTATGGACTTAATTTAGATATAAAGTTATCAAAAATTGGTAAATTCATTGTTGAGTCTTTTTTAAGATGGAATAAAAAAAAGACAAAAGTAGCTAAAAAATAGGGAAAAATAGGTTATAAAATTTAATTTTTAATAAAAAAAATATGAAAAAAATAAAAATTATTGAAGCAAAAATAGAAAATTTAGAAAATATTCAAAAATTAAGTTTAAAATTATTTGAGAAAGAAAAAAAGAATATGATAATTTATTAAATTTAGATTGGACTTTTTGAAAAGATTGAACTTCTTTTTTTAAAGAATGTATTGAAGAAGAAAATAAAATATTATTAATAGCAATATTTGAAAATCAAATTATATGATATTTAACTTAAGCAATAGAAAGAACTATTACTCGGAGAAAAATACCTAAATCAGCAGAACTGTATAATATGTTTATTTTAGAAGAATTTAGAGGAAAAAAAATAGGTAAAGAATTAGTTTTAGAATTTAAAAAATGGTGTAGAGAAAAAAAAGTTTGAAAAGTAAAAGTTTTTGTTAGTTCAAAAAATGACTGAGCAATAAATTTTTATAAAAAATATGGATTTGAAGATTACTTAGTAGAATTAGAAATGAATTTAAAATAAGTTTTTAATTTTTTCTTTAAAGATATTTCCTTTGAAAAAGGAAGAAAATATAGGAAAAAATAATTTAATTTTTAAGAAAAAAAGTATGAAAATATATTTAGCTTGAAATGTTCCAAAATGAGATAATGAAGAAAAAGTTTTTCATAATTGGAGAAAAGATTATGAAAATTTTTTAAAAAAATTTTTTCCAGAAGCTTCTTTTATAGATCCTTTTGATAGAAATTTAGATGAAAAAGATTTTTTTTCAGTTTTTTGATTTGATTGTAATCACATAAAAACAAGTGATTTAATTATTATAAACTCAGAATGAACTTTATGAGTTTGAACTTCTCAAGAAATGGTAATTGCAAAATATTTTAAAAAACCAGTAATAACTATTTTGCCAAAAGGTTCAAAACATAGAAAAATTAATATTAATTTTAATTGAAAAAAAGTAGAAGATTGGATTCACCCTTTTTTATTTTCTTTTTCTGATTTTATAATAGAAGATTTAAAAGAATTTAAAAATATAAAAAATGAAATTTTTAATATAAAAATAAAAGATATTTCAATAATTGATAAGTCAGTAGAATATTTTAATGATTTGAAATAGTAAAAAAAGTTGGCAATTTTTAATTTTTAATAAAAAAAATTATGGAAAATAATTTAATAGAAAAAGTTCAAAAAACTTTTGAAGAAATAAAACTTGAAGATGAAACAGGTTTTGAATTTTGGAGTGCAAGAGATTTGATGAAAAATCTTGGTTATAAAAAATGGGAAAGATTTAGCTTAGTTATTAAAAAAGCTAAACTAAATTGTTTAAATAGTTGATGAAAAATAAAAGATAATTTTATTGATGAAAAAGAGTTTTTCCAGGAGGCTGGAAAAACTAACAAAGACTGAAGACCAAGGGAAAATTATTATCTTACAAGATATGCTTGTTATTTAATTGCATTAAATTGAGATCCAAGATTATTAGAAATTTCTTTAGCAAAAACATATTTTGCAAGTCAAACAAGAAAACTAGAATTAGCAGAAGCAGAAATTGAAAATGAAAAAAGATTGCAAGCAAGAGAAAAATTAAGAAAATCAGAAAGACAGATAGAAGAAACTATTTATTTTAGAGGAATAAAATTACCAGTAGAATTTGCAACTTTCAAAAATAAAGGAATTCAAGCTTTGTATGGAATATCAGTAAAAAAATTGAAACAAAAAAGAAATATTCCTGAAAAAAGAGCTTTGGCAGATTTTGATTCAGAAGTTGAATTAAAAGCAAAAGATTTTATTTATGCTATGACTGATCATAATATAAAACAAAAAAATCTTGAATGAAAATCTAAATTAGAATGAGAATTAGTTGATAATTCAAAAGCTACAAGGAAAACTTTAATAAAAAGATGAATTGTTCCAGAAGAATTAGAAGCTGGGGAAGATTTGAAAAAAATTGAGAAAAGAAGAGAAAAAAGAAAATTAAGATAGAAAAAATAATTTAATTTTTTAATAAAAAAATATGGAAAGAATAAAAATTTTAGAATGAAAAAATATTAGTTTTGTTGTTCCTGAAAAACAAGATATTGAATTATGGTACAAATGAATAAATGACTTTGAAACACAAAGTTATTTAGGTTCAATGTATGGAAATATTATTTTTAAAGAAGATGAAGAAGAATATTATGAAATTGTTAGAAAAGATAAAACAAATAAATTATTTATGATTTATGTAAATGATGATAAAAAAGTAATTTGAAATATAAATTTATTTAAATTAGATTTTTTTAATAGAAAAGCAGAATTATGAGTTGCTATTTTTGATAAAAATTCTAGAGAAAAATGATATGGAACAGAAAGTATAAAATTAATATTAAAATATTGATTTGAAGTTTTATGATTAAATAAAATAAATTTAAGATTTATTGAATTTAATAAAAGAGCACAAAAAGTTTATGAAAAAGTATGATTTAAAGAATGTTGAAGACTAAAACAAGAATCTTTTAGAAACTGAAAATTTTATGATGATATTTATATGGAAATTTTTGCTAGGGATTTTTTAAGTTAATTTAGTTTTTAAGGCTAAATAGTAAAAAATGTGTGCTATTTTTTACTAAAAAAAGGCTTTAAATAAATAAAAAATAGCTATAATTAATGTATTTTATTAACTAACATTAATTATATGCAAAAAAA
>Ga0256834_1000603_pt1 | contig 25564 bp, 16 predicted proteins | sample 4281140metaG_FD_190536 | JGI IMG/M metagenome (GOLD analysis project Ga0256834, IMG submission 190536) | Hydrothermal vent microbial communities from East Pacific Rise, Pacific Ocean - 4281-140 | ecosystem: Environmental > Aquatic > Marine > Hydrothermal vents | place: Pacific Ocean: East...
TTTCTAATTGTTGCACTGCCATTTCAAAAGGTGGAATCTTGGCGAGTTTCTCTTCTTCCGTTTCTTTTTTACGAATAAAGAAATACCAAATTACAAAACCGATAATTGGCACTAATATTAAAAGCCACCAATAATTTTTTGCGTAATCTTTTAAATTAAGATCTTGATGTTGAATTGCTTTTATTGGAAATAATGGTTGTTTTATAGTATCTACAGCAACAGTTGAAACATCTATAATTAAAGAGTCTGTAAAAACTGGTTTTGAAAATATTTTTACTAATTGTTTAGGTAATTGATATCTACCAGAATCAAAACTCGTCAACGTAAATTTTTTGATTAGTTTATCTTTTAAAGTATCTATCTTATGTGATTTGATGACTTCAATTTTTTGTAAACTATCTAATCTTAATTTAAAGAATTCTACTCCTGTTGTTGCTTGAACTTCTATTTGATAATTAAACTGCTCGCCTATTCTTATTTTTGTGGTATCTGCTTTTATGGCTACTTGAGCGGTTGTTGTTATTGCAAATAAAAATGCTATTACACAGAGTTTCACAGAGTGAGTTTTTGATTTAACCGCAAGGGTCGCAAAGTTTTTCGCAAAGGTCGCAAAAAAAATATTTTGTATGTTTTTATTTTTTAACCACATAAGACATTTAAGGTCATATAAGTTTTTTAATTATTAATACGAGATTTCTCGTTTCACTTTTAAGTTCTATTAAGGTCAGATTAGTCTTATGTCTTACGTCAATAAGTCATCTGTCATTTTTAACTTCTTCCTTTAAAATAACCCATTAATGCTTTTACATAATCTCTACCAATCATGGTATGAATTGCACCAGAACCACTTTTTTTGAATGTTGTTTTATAATAATCTACTGTTTTTAAGTAGTTTGCTTCGTATTGTGTTCTTACTTTTTTTGAGTTGGTATTTACTAATATTGTTTTACCAGTTTCGGCATCTACTACTTGAATCATGCCTAATTTAGGTAATTCTTTTTCGTATCTATCAAATATTCTTATTCCTGTAACATCGTGTTTTCTTCCAGCAATTCGCATTGCTTGATCGTAATTATTATCTACAAAATCGGATAGAATAAAAACGATTGCCTTCTTTTTTAAAACACCTAATAAGTATTCTAATGCATTATTAATATTTGTTTTTTTACTTTTCGGTTGAAACTCAATTAACTCACGTATTATTCTTAATACATGTGATTTCCCTTTTTTTGGTGGAATATACAATTCAATTTCATCGGTAAATAAAAGCAAACCGACTTTATCATTATTTTGTGTTGCTGAAAATGCTAATGTTGCAGCAATTTCGGTTAAAGTTTCTCTTTTGAATTGTTCATCTGTTCCAAAAAATTCTGAAGCTGAAATATCTACCATTAATAACATGGTTAACTCTCTTTCTTCTTCAAAAACTTTTATATGCGGTTCATTATAACGTGCAGTAACATTCCAATCTATATTTCTAATATCATCGCCATATTGATATTGTCGTACTTCAGAAAAAGTCATTCCTCTACCTTTAAAGGAAGAATGGTATTCACCAGAAAATATGTGATTAGACAAACGTTTTGTCTTAATCTCAATTTTTCGAACTTTTTTAAGTATTTCTTTAGTATCCAATATTTTGTTTAGATTGTCATTCCCGTAGAAACGGGAATCTTTTGTTTAATAAATTATAGTTTAATAGATAAGATTCCTGCCTTCGCAGGAATGACATTAATTAAGGTACTTCAATTTCGTTAACAATTTTATCTATTATCTCGATAGAATTAATGTTTTCCGCTTCGGCTTCATAAGTAATACCGACTCTATGTCTTAAAACATCGTGTACAACTGCTCTAACATCTTCTGGTATCACATAACCTCTTCGTTTGATAAACGCATAACATTTTGCTGCTGTTGCTAAGTTGATACTTCCACGTGGCGATGCGCCAAAACTGATTAAATCTTTAAGACTTGCTAGATTATATTTTTCTGGATAACGAGTTGCGAAAATAATATCTAAAATATATTTTTCAATTTTCTCATCCATATAAACTTCTTTAACTGCTTTTCTTGCATTCAAGATAGTTTCTAAGGAAACAACCGCATTTACTTTTTCCCAAGATTTATTTAAGTTAGCACGCATGATTTGTTGTTCGTCTTCTATAGACGGATAATCAATCACCACTTTTAGCATAAAACGATCTACTTGTGCTTCTGGCAAAGTATATGTTCCTTCTTGTTCAATCGGGTTTTGTGTTGCCATTACTAAAAATGGTTCGTCTAATTTAAACGTAGTATCGCCAATAGTTACTTGATGTTCTTGCATGGCTTCTAACAAAGCCGATTGTACTTTTGCTGGTGCACGATTAATTTCATCTGCTAATACAAAATTTGCGAAAATAGGTCCTTTTTTAATCCTAAAATCATTTTCTTTCATGTTATAAATCATCGTACCAATAACATCTGCTGGTAATAAATCTGGCGTGAATTGTATTCTGCTAAAACTTGCGTCAACTGCTTTGGAAAGTGTGTTAATTGCTAATGTTTTTGCTAAACCAGGAACACCTTCTAGTAAGATATGACCGTCGCCAAGCATACCAATTAGTAAACGATCAATCATGTATTTTTGACCGACAATTACTTTGTTCATTTCTGCTCTTAGTAAGTCGATAAATGCTGATTCTCTTTCGATTTTTTCGTTGATTGCTCTAATATCAACTTGTGTGTTTGCTGGGTCCATTTGTATCTATTTTATAGGAAAGCAAATATAGAATGAAATGTTATTTATTTTGTTAAAAAATGGTTAAATTGTTACACAAAGATTCACAAAGAATTTTAAAACAAAAAAGCCTTAGAAATAAATTCTAAGACTTTTTTAAAACAACTTATAACTTAAATTTATTCTTTAATAATTTTTTTAATAGCAACATTCCCATTTTTATCTTCTAGTTTTATAAAGTATAAGCCTTTAGATAATTTTTTTAAATTTAATTGTTTTATGTCATTTTTTGCTTTAGATAAAATTAATTGCCCTAATTTAGAATATACTTTTAGAGTAACAATTTGTACATTTTTAGCATTTATATGTAATAAACCATTTGTTGGATTTGGGTAAATTGAAATTGAATTAGAAAACGAGTTGTTATTAACCGAAACCGTATTGTCTATAATTTCTGTAGATGCAATATTTGTATCTATTGCTTCATTTAAATCAAAGAAAATTTTTGCTTGGTTTGGTATAATATCACCAACTAAAATATTATTTTTTAGTTTTATTTTATATGCAATATAACCATGTGAATTTGGTTCATCGTTTGTACTGTCTGGTAAGTTAATATCTTCAAAAATAAATTCAATATCATTACCGTTATGTATTGCAACTCTTGTGGCATGACTTGTACTTTCTAATTGCATAGTTGTCCAATCTAAATTTGCATCTAATTTATTGGTAACAACTACATTAAATGCTTCGGCATTACCTGTATTTTGAAAACGTATAAAATAATGTACATAATCGTCTTTATCTTGTATTCTAATATGTGGTCCTTCTAAAATGTGTATGTCGTTTGGATCATAAGAACTAACAACGGTTTGGCTGTAATCTATAACATTATCATTTGGTGTATAATCGTTAGAAATAGGGTTTACGGTTGCTGTAAAATTTAAAATATCGTCTATGTTTACAGTAGATAAAACATTAAAATTCACGTCTATTGTTCTTGTTTCAAACGGATTTAAATTAGCATAGCTAAATGTAATATTGTTATCTGTTTGTGAACTTATAGTGCCTGTTGTAAAAGAAAAATCTAATTTTGTCGCATCAAAATCTAAAGCAACCGAACCGTTTAAAACTGTTGTACCTACGTTTTTATAAACTAGTTTATATTTTGCTTCAAAATTTGGTCTTGCTGGTATTATGGGTAAAATGCTAATATTTACATCGTTAATGGCTTGGTTTGGTTCTATGCAAAAATCTGCGGTAAATGTGTTATCAAAACCTGTAAATGTATTGCTGTATGCATTAGGATTTACCGTAAAATAATCTGGTAAATTAATGGTTACTGCTGTTGTAAAATCGCCTCCATTAGTATATAGTAAATAATCGCCATTATTTTGGGTAAATGTTGCAAATGTTTCTGTGCCATTATCTGTAATTAACATTAAGTTTGGCATTGGTAAATCTGAAGCATTGCAACCGTTGTTGTCTAAGTCTAATTTTACGTTACCGTTTATTTGGTTAGATTGTGCTGGTTCTAAAGTGCAGTATTCTGAATAAATAACAGGATGACCAACTTCAGAAATGATAAAATTAACTAAATCTGATTCCACATTATCAACACAAACTATTTCAAGATTAGGTAAATCATTATAAAAAACTTCAAAATCTGAAAAATTACTATTATTTCCATTTTTATAATTTATATAATTTAAATTCGGGTTATTATTTAAAAAAACTGAAATTAATTCGGGATTATTACTTAAATCAATATTTGATATTTGAGTTGATCTTATGCCGAAACTTACCAATTGTAATAAATTACTTATATCAAATTCTGTATATTGATTACTTGAACAATGAAGTGATGTTAGGTTAATATTTTGTGATACGTCCAAAGTTGTTAATTCATTAACCGAACAGACTAATGTTTGTAAATTAATATTTTGTGATACATCCAAAGTGGTTAATTCATTATCCGAACAAAGTAATTCTGTTAAATTAATGTTTTGACTAACATTTAAACTTACTAGTTGATTATTTCGACAATCTAATTCTGTTAGATTAATATTTTGAGATAAATCTAAATTAGTAATTAGATCACTTACACATCTTAATTCTAGTAAATTAACAAATTCTTCAATACCTGTTAAGTCTGTAATAGGTCTATTAATTATTTGCAAACTAGTAATTAATAAGGCTTCACTAATTTGTATTTCACCATCATTATTAGTATCAATAACAGGGTCATAATTTAATAATGCATTTTTAAAATTAGCATCTGGAATATTAACAATTTGTGCTTGGGCAAAAAGGGTTAACAATAAAACGGATATTAATAGTAGTTTTTTCATAATCGTAGTTTTTATAATGAACTCAAATGTAATAAATAAAAGGCTTTTAAAAGAATAAAAATGATAAGTGTATGGTTTTATTTAAAATTTGCGTGGATTTAATTAGCATTTGAAGATATACGATTTAAATCAAAAAATCTGTAAAATTAGTAGTATCAATTACTTTGGTAGTAGCTTGGTATGTTTCAAGAAAATTTTTAGGAAAGCGAGTTATTTTTTTCTTTTTCCATTTAAACTCATAAGCTGCTATTTCTTGATTTTTTTCTTCTAACCAGTCTATTTCTTGGCCTTGTTTTGTTCTCCAAAAATAATAGTTTTTGTAGTTTTTAGTATAATGTAGATGTTTTATTCGTTCAGAAATTAAAAAATTTTCCCATAAAGCACCTTTGTCATTTCTAAGTTCAATATCATTAAAACTATTTATGACTGCATTTCTAATTCCGTTATCGTAAAAATATATTTTTTTATTAAATTTTATTTCGTTTCGCAAGTTTTTACTAAACGCATTTACTCTAAATACTACAAATGCTTTTTCTAATATTTGAATATAATTGCTAACAGTTTCTTTATTTATTTTTAACAAATTAGCCAATTCGTTATAAGAAACTTCCGAACCTAATTGATAAGCTAAAGCTTGTACTAATTTTTCTAAAATAGCAGGTTTTTTAATATTAGAAAGCATGAAAATGTCTTTATATAAATAACTATTAGTTAAATTAGTTAAAACTTCTTTTTCATTACCTAAATTATTTATTACATCTGGATACATGCCATAAATTAACCTTGTATTTAATTGCTGTTTTGCTGTTATATAATCATAATGATTCTGAAATTCGCTCCAAGAAATTGGAAATAAATTGTATTCCCATTTTCTACCTGTAAGTGGTTCGTTAATTTTATTATTTAAATCAAAAGAAGACGAACCACTTAATATTAATTGTACTTCTTTAAATTGATCATTAATAATTTTTGCTGTTAAACCTATATGGTTTATTCGTTGAGCTTCATCTATAAACACTATTTTGTATGCACCAATTATTTGTTTTAATTCTTGTGTGTTTATATTACTTAGAGTTTGTCTTATTAATAAGTCATCACCATCTAAAAATAGAAACTTTTTTTGTTCTTTAATTAAATTATTAATCAGTGTAGTTTTACCAGTTTGTCTTGGACCAGTAAGTACTATTGTTTTTCCTTTATAAAATTTATTTTTTATAATTTTATAAAGTTTTCGTTCAATATTCATCCTATTAATTTCAGCAAAGATATAGAATATAATTTAAAACAGCCAAAAAGCATATCTTTTTAGTTGTTATAATAACTGAAAAGATGGTTTTTTAGTCATTGTTAAATTTATGCAAGTTATTTTAAATTAAAATTATTCTTTATTATATTTAAGACAACTTGCCCAAAACATGCTCTTTTCTTCTACTAGAAACTGGTATTTTGGTTTTATCATTTAAAATTAAATAACCATCAGACAACATTTTAGCGATATAAAACTTGTTTACCAAATACGATTGATGGCATTTAATAAACGTAGTTTCGGTTAGTAATTCTTCGGTCTTTTTTAAAGTTTTTGAAATCATTATTTCCTCGCCATCTTTCGTGAAAAAAGTAGTGTAATTACCTTCGGATTTACAATACATTAAATCATCTTCGTTGATAATATAATGTGTATCGGTAGTTTTTAATACGATGCGTTTTATTTTTGAACCGTTAAAAAAGTCGGACGATACTTTTATAAGTTGCTCTAAAGAGGCATTTTTATCAGTTTCGATGGCTTTTTCTACGGCTATGCAAAACTCATCATCGTCTATTGGTTTTAAAATATAATCTAACGCACCTAATTTTATGGCTTGTATTGCCAAATGGTTAAAACCTGTAATAAATATAATCTGAAAATCGTGTGTTTCTAATTGTTCTAATATTTCAAAACTATAACCATCGGTAAGTTCAATATCTAAAAAAAGTAAATCCGGCTTAGTTTCTTCAATAAGTTTTACACCATCTTTTACGCTTTCGGCTTCGCCAAGAATGGTGATTTCGTTTTTAAAATTAGTTTCTAACTTTTTACGAATACTATTTCTTAATCTTAATTCATCGTCTATAATTACGGCCTTTATCATTTTTCAAATGTATGGAAAAAAATTTAACCGCAAAGGTCGCTAAGTTTTCGCAAAGGTCGCTAGGTTATTTCTTTACAAACCTTGCGGTTAAGAGTTTTTAAAGGTATTAAACCAACCTGAAATGCTTAACATAAACATGGATTTAAACTGATTCTCGCAGATTTTTTCCTTTGCGAACCTTGCGGATTTTCTTTACGATCTTTGCGATTAAGAGTCTTTAAAAGGAATATTAAACCAAACTGAAGTCCCTTTTTCACTATCATTATTTTGAATCGTTACTTCTTGATTAGTCATGTTTTTTAACAACTTCTTAATCAATAAAGTTGAAGCAGAAACGTGTCCTTTTTTTGAATTTGTAGTTTGCAAACCTAAACCATTATCGGTTATTTTACAGAAAATAACATTTTCTTTTTCGGATAAATTGATAGTAATTAAACCTTTATAATCAATATTTTTAAAACCGTGCTCAATAGCATTTTCAACAAAAGGTTGCATTAACATTGGCGGAATAGATAACAAATCTATCTCTAAATCATTGGTATTTATTTGATAGTCGAATTTATCTGGAAAACGCAATTGTTGTAAATCTAAATACTTGCTTAAAACTTCTATTTCTTTTTCGATTAGTGTGTAATTTTGCATCGAATTCTCTAAATTTAAACGCAGTAATCTAGAAAATTTGATTAAATATTTATTCGCTTTTTCTTTGTTTTCTAATATTAAATCTTGAATGGTAAATAAAATATTAGAGGTGAAATGCGGATTCATTTGTGCTCTAAACAAACGTTGTTGCATAAATATTTCTTCTTTTTCTTGTTTTAGTTTTTTCTGCCTATAAAATAAAAATGCTATCAAACCACTTAATAATAACAAACCTAAAAAAGAAAATAATAAAATTTGTTTACGTTTTAAATTAGCGTTATTTAAGGAAACTTGTTGATTGGTTACTAATAATTCTTTTTCCTTTTTATTAGCCTCTTTTAATGCAGTAAGTTCATTGGTAATTCGTGTTTCATAATTTTTGTTCATTAATTGGTTTAATTTACTCAAATTATTAGAAACTTCTTTGAAATTACTTTTAGTTTCATAAGACAATCTTAACTTGTTTTGCAAATGAAAATTTTTTAAATTGGCATTTAAAACTACCGTTAAATCATCAACCGAATCGTTATATTTTTTTGCTAATTTGTACTTTTTTAGTTCCAAACAAACTTCAGAAATATTGGCATAACTATTTGCTAAACCAATAGAATCAGCATTAGTTTTTGGTGTTTTTAAATACGCTAATGCTTTGTAATAATTTTGATAGGAGTTTTTGTAATTGCCATCATAATATTTAAAAATACCATAACTTTGATAGGTTTGATTTATTAAAATATTTTGAAATTTATTGAATTTTAAATCTATGGTTAATATACTATCCAATAATCTATAAGCTTCAGTTTTGTTTTTAGAATTATAATAATTTAAGTTTGCTTGTAAAATTAAACTATTTACTAACCTACTTGTGTCTTTTGCTAAGGCAAAATATTTAACTGATTTTTTATTAAAAGCAATGGCTTTCTTATAATTTTTAAGTAATTTATAGATACTTTGTTTTTGATTATTTATTTCTGCTAAATTGCTATAATCTTTTTGGTTTAAAATTCCTTTTTCTAACTTATCTAAAACACTAATACTGTTTAAATAATCGCCATTTATTTTATACACATAAGCAAGTGTATTGTAATATGTTTTTTCTCTTTCGGAAAAAATCGTTTTTTTCGATAAATTTATTGCCTGATTATAATGCTTATAAGCTAGTTTGTTATTTTTTGTTTTGTTGTAATAATTACCATATAAAAAATTATTTTCTGCTTTTATAGTATCTGGAATATTATTTATTTTAGAAAATAATTGTTTGGTTTGGTTTAAATAGATTAATGTAGAATCACTTTTTGTCTGGTTTATTTTTTTATGGATTTTAATTAGTTCATTAATATCATTATGTTTTTTGCAAGAAAAAACTAATATTAAAATTAATAAAAAAGAAAACGACTTAAAATTCATAAATCAAAAATACAACTATTTTTTAAAAATTTCTTTTTACAATTAATGGAAATGAGTAATGACACTTGCAAAAAAGAAGATCAATATTTTGGAAACGTTTGATGAATTTTAAACCAAATTCACCAAAAATATTTAATGCACGAAGGTCATATACCTTTATTCATTAAAAGCAAGAACAGGTTTTAGTTTTAAAAAATTGATTAATTTACTCTATATTAGAGCGTTACTGACATAACTCTTGCCCCGATTTTCAGCAAAAAAAAAGATACTCTATAAATAATTCGTTTGCGGAAATTGATGGTGATATTCATTTTTAGTATGGACAGATTAAAATTTACTATCTTTGGACTTTAAATTTATGTTTTGGCACATTCCTTCCCTTAAAACAAAACATATTTAATATTTGTTTAATCTAACTTAATCCATTATTAAAATGAAAAAAATTAAATTTATTTTTCCATTATTACTGTTGTTTTTTATGAATTCATGTAACAATGAAGAAACCTTTTTAGAAGAGAGTGCAAGTACTAAAATTCTAGATCAATCCAAACCACTTTCTAAAGAGGAAGTCAATAATCAAATCAATGCTATGATTGAAAAAAACGGCTCATTTAATTGGAGTGAAACTAGCGACTATTTGCTTTGGAGCGCTGCAGTTCATGGAGAAAATCTATTGACAATTGGTTATGGAGATAAAGATGAATTTTATAGAGAAAGTAAAAGTCAACGGCTTTCGGCAATAAAAGAAACGATATTACAGACTATTAAAAAAATTTCAAAAAAAAAGGAAGATGTCTTAATTTATGAAGATGATTTATTAAATTATATAGATGTAAAAGTATTAGACTTAAATACTGTTGTGACTTTGCGTAAAAATGAAAAAATACGTTATATGGAACCAGAAGGTTTTGTCTATGAAGAATTTGCAAAATCGAATTCAGGTTGTGATAAATCTGGTGAATATATTAGTACAAATGATTATGGAACGCTATCAAGCGGTGCTAAAATACCTTGGAATTATTACGATCATAAAATCAACCAAGCTTGGGCTTACAGTAAGGGTCGTGGTATTGGAGTAGGTGTTATTGATACTGGTGTTTCGCCAAATCAACCTAATTTAAGTTATAAATTTGATGATTATTATTCAGGTAGGTATATTCAAAAATACGGAACCTATATTGATTCAAATTGGTGGTGGTCAAATAATTTAGACGGACCAAATGATAAATGTGGACATGGTACAAGTTGTTTGTCAGCTGTCGGAGCGCCAAATAATAACAGTTCACAATTTGTTGGAGTCGCTTATGAATGTAATTTAATATCATATAGAGGTACAAGTGATGTTGTTTTAAATGATTATCACGAACGAAAAGGAGTTGCAAACGCATTAAAAGCATTGGCAAGAAGAAGTGATGTTAAAATTATTTCAATGTCAGTTGGTTATCCTTGGTCAATAGGTAAAGTAAGAGATGCAGTACGTTATGCTTACGCAAGAAATAAATTAATTTTCGCAGCTGGCGGTACTTCGACAAGTTATACAAACTGGTATCCTGTAATATTTCCTGCATCAATGAATGAAACTGTTGCAGTTACAGGAGTAAAAGAGCAAACTAGTTATAACGAATGTGATGTTTGTCATACAGGAAGTAAAATTGATTTTACAGTTATAATGGAAAGAAGTAACGATCATCATCAACCTCTTTTAGGTTTTTATAATGGTGATTCTAAATATTTTGGTGGTTCATCAGTAGCAACTGCAACTACAGCAGGTATGGCAGCATTGGTTTGGGCAAAATATCCTTGGTGGTCTAGAGCGCAAGTTTTAAACAGATTAAAACAATCAGCACATTTTTATCCAAATAAACATGGCGATTTTGGTTATGGAAATATTAATGCATTAAGAGCAGTAAGAGGTTATTAATCAAATTAAAAATAAATAAAAAAAAGAGCCAATTTTTGGCTCTTTTTTCTTTATAAAGAAGTTTTTAATTTTTTCTGTTTCTCTTTTTGTATTATTACTAATTTAAGTAAATTCGCAACTTATTAGAAATGACAGAAATGAGTAACAATTTTAAGACATACAAAGGTTTAGACCTTACCAAAGTGGCAGATGAAGTTTTAGGTTTTTGGGAAACCAATAACATCTTCCAAAAAAGTATTGATCAAAAAGATGATAATAAACCTTTTATTTTTTATGAAGGTCCGCCATCAGCAAATGGTTTGCCAGGCATTCATCACGTTATGGGTAGAACCATAAAAGATTTATTTTGTAGATATAAAACTATGCAAGGTTTTCAAGTAGAACGTAAAGCAGGTTGGGATACGCACGGTTTACCAATTGAACTTAATGTAGAGAAAAAACTAAAAATTACCAAAGAAGATATTGGTAGAAAAGGTGGAATTTCAGTAAAAGAATATAATGACGCTTGTAAAAAAGAAGTCTTAAAATATACCAATGTTTGGGAAGATTTAACCAAAAAAATGGGACATTGGGTTGATATGAGTAATCCGTATATTACATATAAGCCAAAATATATGGAAACTGTTTGGTGGCTTTTAAAAGAAATCTACCAAAAAGATTTAATGTATAAAGGTTATACCATACAACCTTATTCACCAAAAGCAGGAACAGGTTTAAGTTCACACGAAATCAACCAACCAGGTTGTTATCAGGATGTTACGGATACAACTGTTGTGGCAATGTTTAAAGTTTCCCAACCTAACCTTCCCAAAGGGAAGGAATTAAAAGCAGATTCTGAAAAACAAAATGGTAATATTGAAAGTGATTTGAAAGTTCTTCCCTTTGGGAAGGATTTAGAATGGGAAAATACTTACTTTTTAGCCTGGACAACAACACCTTGGACTTTACCAAGTAATACTGCACTAACAGTTGGTAAAAAAATTGATTATGTTATAGTAAAAACATTCAATCAATATACATTTAAGCCCGTTAATTTAATTTTAGCAAAACTTTTAGTTGGTAAACAATTTGGTAAAAAGTACCATCAAGTGGAAGAAATTTCAGACTTAAACAACTATAAAGAAAACGATAAAAACGCTAAAGACGTCTCAGGAAAAATTCCGTTTTTTATCGCAGATGAATGTAAAGGTTCAGAATTAGTAGATGTTAAATACGAACAACTTTTACCTTACGCATTACCATATCAAAATCCAGAAAATGCTTTTAGAGTAATTGCTGGAGATTTTGTAACTACCGAAGACGGAACAGGAATCGTGCACACAGCACCAACTTTTGGGCAAGATGATGCTAAAGTTGCTAAGGAAGCAACGCCAGAAATTCCGCCAATGTTGGTTCTAGATAAAAACGAAAATCCAGTGCCACTAGTAGATTTACAAGGTAGATTTCGTGAAGAAATGGGCGAATTTGCAGGTAAATACGTTAAAAACGAATATTATAATGATGGCGAAGCACCAGAACGTTCTATAGATGTTGAAATTGCTATCAAATTAAAAGAAGAAAACAAGGCTTTTCATGTTGAAAAGTACAAACATAGTTATCCACATTGTTGGCGAACAGACAAACCTATTTTATATTATCCGTTAGATAGTTGGTTTATAAAAATACCACAAGTTAGAGATAAAATGGTTGCTCATAACGATACCATTAATTGGAAACCAAAAGCAACTGGTACTGGTCGTTTTGGAAACTGGCTTAAAAATGCAAACGATTGGAACTTATCACGTTCACGTTTTTGGGGAATACCTTTACCAATTTGGCGAACCGAAGATGGCACCGAAGAAATTATCATTGGTTCTATAGAAGAATTAAAAATGGAGATGTCAAAATCTGTAAAAGCAGGTTTTTTAAAACAAGATATTTATGCCGATTTTGAAATCGGAAATATGTCCGAAGAAAATTATGACAAAGTAGATTTACATAAAAGTATTGTAGATGAAATTATTTTAGTTTCTAAAAAAGGACAACCTATGAAACGAGAAGCAGATTTAATTGATGTTTGGTTCGATTCAGGTTCTATGCCTTATGCACAACTACATTATCCTTTTGAAAATTCTCAAAAAATAGATGATGGACAACGTTTTCCAGCCGACTTTATCGCCGAAGGCGTTGATCAAACTAGAGGTTGGTTTTATACACAACACGCAATTGCAACGATGGTTTTTGATTCTGTTGCTTATAAAAATGTAGTTTCTAACGGTTTAGTTTTAGATGCTACAGGTAAGAAAATGTCTAAAAGTTTAGGTAATACTATTGAACCTTTTCAGGCAATTAAAGATTATGGTATCGATGCAATTCGTTGGTATATGATTTCTAATGCAAATCCGTGGGATAATTTAAAGTTCGATTTAGAAGGTGTTACCGAAGTAAAACGTAAATTTTTTGGCACACTTTACAATACCTATTCTTTCTTTTCGTTGTATGCTAATATTGATAAATTCGCTTTCGCGGAAGAAGTTATAGATATAAAACAACGACCAGAAATTGATCGATGGATTTTGTCAGAATTAAATACATTAATAAAAAAAGTAGAAGAATTTTACAACGATTATGAACCTACACAAGTTGCTAGAGCAATCCAGAATTTTGTTGGCGAATATTTAAGTAATTGGTACGTAAGACTTTGTAGAAGACGTTTTTGGAAAGGTACTTATGAACAAGATAAGATTTCGGCATACCAAACCTTATATACTTGTATGTTAACCGTAACAAAATTGGCAGCACCAATTGCACCGTTTTTTATGGATCGTTTGTATCAAGATTTAATTAAAAATACTGGAGTTGAAAAATGTGAATCGGTTCATTTAGCAGAATTTCCAAAATATAACAAAGATTTAGTCGATAAAGATTTAGAACGAAAAATGCAAAAAGCACAGCAAATTTCATCTATGGTTTTATCACTTAGAAAAAAGGAATCTATAAAAGTACGTCAACCATTACAACGTGTAATGATACCTGTTTTAAACGACCAAGAACGTGAAGATATATTGGCAATTCAGCATTTAATAATTGCTGAGGTTAATGTAAAAGAAATTGAACTGATTGATGATGCTAGTGATATTTTAGTAAAAAGTATCAAACCAAACTTTAAATTATTAGGACCAAGATTTGGTAAAGACATGCGTTTTGTAGGTCAAGAAGTTGGTAAATTTACCGCAAACGACATCCAAGAAATTGAAAAAAATGGTGAAATTGATATTAAAATTAATGATAATTTCGTATCTTTAGACCTCACAGAAGTTGAAATTATTTCACAAGACATTGAAGGTTGGTTAGTTGCAAATAGCGACGGATTAACAGTTGCTTTAGATATTAGCATTAGTGAAGATTTACGTAAAGAAGGTGTTGCCAGAGAGTTAGTAAATAGAATTCAGAACCTTAGAAAAGAATCTGATTTTGATATTACAGATAAAATCACTTTATTTGTACAAAACGACAAAGTTTTAATAGAGGCTATAAAAGAAAATGAAACTTATATTAAAACCGAAACTTTAACCGATATTCTAAATATTGTTGATGAAGTAAAAAATGGTATAGAAATTGTTTTTGATAATATAAATACCAAAATATTAATTAGAAAAACATAAATAATCATGTTAGATAAAATAGAAAAATATTCCGAAAAGGATTTAGCTGAATTTAAAGAATTAATTACTGCTAAAAAAGAAAGAGCAGAAAGAGATTACGAATCTTTAGTTAGTTCATACAGAAACGGATCTAATAATGGCACCGATGACACTGCCTCAACATTTAAACCAAACGAATCTGGCGCTGCAACTATGTCAAAAGAAACCAATGTAAAGTTAGCTTTAAGGCAAGAACGTTTTATTAGAGATTTAAAAAACGCTTTAATAAGAATTGAAAACAAGACCTATGGCGTTTGCAGAATGACAGGTAAATTAATAAACAAAGAGCGTTTAAAATTAGTGCCTCATGCAACTTTAAGTATTGAAGCAAAAAAGAAAATGTAGTTTACATTCATAAATAAAAAATGGCATTCTTATAAAAGAATGCTTTTTTATTTAGTTAATATCAAGTTAAAAGTTGGTTCAATTTCTTAAAAAAGATATTAAAACACCTTAAAACCCAATAATCTTTTTATTTTTGTTTTCAAATTATACCAATTGAAAAAAGCAGCATTCATTATAATTATAGTTTTACTTATAGATCAAATAAGTAAAATTTATATGAAAACTCATTTTGTTTTAGATGAGCATATCACTATTTTTGGTGCTGATTGGGCAAGAATACATTTTACCGAAAATAAAGGTGCTGCTTGGGGTTTTCAATTAAATAACGTTTTGACTTTTTTATCTGAAAATCAAGCAAAAATAATTTTAACTTTATTTAGAGTTGTGGCCATTTCTGGTATTGGTTATTGGTTATATTCAAATATTAAAAAGCAAGCAAGTAGTATATTTATTATTGCGGTTTCTTTAATTTTTGCAGGTGCAATTGGCAATATAATAGATTCAATTTTTTATGGTATTTTATTCGAAGAAAGTTCTAGAACACTTCAAAATGTAGCTATATTTTTACCCGAAAATGGTGGTTATGCTTCTGCTTTTCATGGTAGAGTTGTAGATATGTTTTATTTTCCGATGTGGTCTGGTAATTTACCAAATTGGATTCCGTTTAAAGGCGGACAACCATTTACCTTTTTTAATGCCATTTTTAATGTAGCAGATTTCGCTATTAGTTCTGGTGTTGGTTTATTAATTTTCTTTAATAAAAAAGCTTTTCCAAACGGATAAATTTTAAACTATTTTTGATTTTGTTTAACTAAATCTTTTATAAAATAATTATAAGATAACGTTAGCAAGAATACAAATAGCGCTGTAATTACACCTATAATTACATCATAAAATGCATCTAACGAAAGTGAAATACGTATAAAAATTGTTGCTAAAACAAAGGTAGAATACCTAAATATTTTATAATAATTTAACGTATATCTTAAAGCAATAAGAACTATTAATGCTCTTCTTATAGTAGGAAAAGGAGGAGTTTTAGCCCATGAGTAATTTTATTTAAATCAAGAAAATAATTAAAAGTTCAAAAAAAATAATTACATTTGATTTGAATTCTATGAAAAATTATTTTTTATTGTATGATTACAACTTTTTGTTTTTAAAGAATTACTTCGAAACAGCATAATCATTTAAACAATAAATTGTTTTTTAAGGGTAAGAATAATATATTTAAAAGTAGTTATTTTTTGTATATATTAAATAAAAATCAACCTCTATGAAAAAATTATTAGTAGTAGTATTTGTATTAAGCAATGTTTTATTCAATTACACACAAAAAGAAGTTGTTCCGACTTGTGGAACTAATTTTTTACATTTAAAACAACTAAATGAAAAGCAAAATTATCAACTTTTTTGTGTTTGATGCTTTAGACCGACCAATAATAGAAATTACCAGTGTAGGTTGCGACCCATATTATGTAAAACTAAAAGTTAGTAATCCGCAGACTGGCATAAATTATTATTGGTCTAACGGTACTACAGGCACAGATACTATTATAACCCACGATGGCCCGATTGAGGTACGTGCAGAAGCAAATGGTTGTAGCATAACCAGTCAGATCAATTTACCAATAGATTTACATAGTTTGGCATGGACTTTCCCTAGAGGTTGTTATGGTGTTTGCGATAAAAAGTTTTTTGAGAATAAATATTTAATTGGTCCTTTAGGTTTGTATAGAAGTTGGTCTTGGTTAGAAGATGAACATGATGCGTTAACAGGTAATAATGCAGTTGCACCGTTTAACAATTTACATATTAATCACGATTATCAATTATATTTAGAAACCGAATATTGTGATGCTCAGTTTGAAAATTTAAGTATATTTAGTAATGAAGTTTGTGAGAAATGCGATTTTGATATTGCCGTACGAAGTATAGAAAGTACTGTTTTAAGTGGTGTAAAAGTGTATAAGTTAGACCTTAACTTAATAAACTTAAGTGGTAGTGTACTAACCGTAAATTTAGAAGGTTATTTTGTAAGTAGTAGCTATACCTTGCCAATAGGTATTACTAACCATATTGTTTATTTTTACCCAATTAATGGTTTTGAAGGTGGTGCTGTAGATATAATGGTAGAAGGTGTTAGTGATGCAGGTAATTGTTATAATAGAGAACGTATTGTTTTCCCTGATTTAAGAACAAATGCTGCTACCAATGTTATTAATACGATGTTATTAGTACCAAACAAACTATAAAAACAAAAAATCCCACAAAAAAGCGGGATTAATTCATTCTACGGTTTATCAAAAAAGATAAACCAAGACTCATTAACAATGCTCTTCGTAAGCACCAACTAAATTGGCAGCAATCATTTCTGCACTACGACCTTCAATATGATGTCTTTCTAACATGTGTACAATTACGCCATCTTTAAAAAGCGCCATACTTGGTGAAGAAGGCGGAAAAGGAATCATAAATTCTCTTGCTTTATCGGTTGCTTCTTTATCAACTCCTGCAAAAACAGTTACCAAATTAGTAGGTGTTTTATCGAAATTTAAAGATGCAATTGCACCTGGTCTTGCTGTACCTGCAGCACAACCACAAACCGAATTTACAACTACTAAAGTTGTACCTTCTTTTTTTATTTCATTTTCAACTTCTGTTGTAGTTGTTAATGATTTGAAACCTGCATCTTCTAAAGCTGCTTTCATTGGTTTTACTAATTCTTCTGGATACATTTTTTTAATTTTAGATGCTGAATATAGAATTCAGTTTTATTATTACTGCAAATATACGGAGAAAATGTATCTTTGATGTTGGAAGAAAATGTTAATTTTTTGTAACATTTCTAACACAAAATTGACAAATTAATGAATATGTAGTTATTAATTAAGATGGTAATAGTTCATATTAAAACCTTTTAACTTTATAACTTTTAACTCTATAAAAATGGCAGATTACGCAAAATGGTTAGGTGCAGGATTAGGTTGGGCTTTTGGCGGACCAATTGGTGCAATTATTGGACTTTTTTTAGGTTCGGCAGTAGATTCTGCAAAGAAAGACCAAAAGAAAATTTCTTATAATTCGAAGAGAAAAAAAACCAAAGTTGATAATACACAACCTGGTGATTTTGAATTAAGTTTTTTAATTTTGTCCGCAGTAATTATTAAAGCAGATGGAAAAGTACTAAAAAGCGAACTGAATTACGTGCGTAAGTATTTTATTGATATGTACGGAAGTAAACGTGCAGAAAATGCCTTCAAATTATTTAACGGTATTTTAAAAAAGAAAATTTCTACACCAAAAGTTTGTGCTCAAATAAGAGAGCATATGGGGCATTCGTCTAGATTGCAGTTAATTCATTTTTTATTCGGAATTGCTAAAGCAGATAATGAAGTTCACTTAAAAGAAATTGAAGAGATTAAAAAGATTTCTGGGTATTTATATGTAAGCGATAAAGATTTTGAATCTATAAAAGCTATGTTTTATAACGAAGAATTTAATGCTTATAAAATTTTGGAAATTAGCAATACGGTTACCGATAATGAAGTTAAAAAAGCATACCGTAAAATGGTTAAAAAACACCATCCCGATAAATTAAAACATTTAGGTTCTGAACATATTAAAGGTGCAGAAGAAAAATTTAGACAAATACAAAAAGCATACGAATTTATTCAAAAAGAAAGAGGTTTGTAACTTTTAATTTGACTTATGACTGCTTCGCTTTAAGACATAAGACGCAAGACTAAATTTTAACTAATTGACAATCTTTCTTTTTAATAGATCTAAAAAAGAAAATTTAAAAAGTTTTTTATTTTATAAATTAACCTACATTTGTAAAATAATTAGAGGTGCTGAATTCCATTTTTTTTTGGAAAAGCTGAGATTACACTCTTTGAACCTAGAACAGATAATGCTGTTTAGGGAAAATTAGAAAAATTACTATTTGCTATTCTTAGTAAAACCAAGAATTTCAAAATGTAATAGTGTAATCTTTGTTGTTTTATCACTTCTACAAAAGATAACGGTTACATGAAAATAATTATTACCACATTTTTATTGGTTAGCAGTTTAGTTCTAGTTGCACAAAATAACGAGATTAAAAAAGACACTATTAAATTAGATGAAGTTTTAATTTCTGCAACAAGAGCAACAAAAAAATCACCAATTGCATTTACAACTATTACAAAAGAAGCTTTAGAATCTATAAATTTAGGGCAAGATTTACCAATTTTGTTAGATCAAATGCCTTCGGTCGTTACTACTAGCGATGCTGGTTCTGGCGTTGGTTATACAGGTATTAGAGTTCGTGGTAGTGATGCCACAAGAATTAACGTAACCTTAAACGGAATACCTTATAATGATAGTGAATCTCAAGGTACTTTTTGGGTAAACTTACCAGATATTACTTCGTCGGTAGAAGATATTCAAATACAACGTGGCGTTGGAACTTCAACCAATGGTTCTGGTTCTTTTGGAGCAAGTATTAATATAAAAACAAAAAATCCTTCTCAAAAAGGATATGCTACAACTTCTAATAGTTTTGGTTCTTACAATACTAGAAAACATAATATAAGTTTTGGATCAGGAATTCATAAAAACTTTTATGCTGAAGGTAGAATATCTAAAATTTTAAGCGATGGTTATATCGATAGAGCAACTTCCGATTTATCTTCTTATTATACAGAAGTTGGTTATATATCTAAAAAAACTTCCGTTAAGGCTATTGTTTTTGGTGGTCATGAAATAACCTATCAATCTTGGTATGGTACGCCAAAAGCAGTTGTTGAAGGTGATGTTGAAGGAATTCAAGCATATATTAATCGTAATTTTCCGTCTGAAGTTGCAGCGGAAAGTTTGTTGAATGATGGCAGAACTTATAATTTTTACACCTATGATAATCAGGTAGATAATTATGAGCAAACACATTATCAACTACATTTTACACATCAAATTAATACTAGTTTGTCTGCAAATTTATCGGGTAATTATACACGAGGAAAAGGTTATTATGAGCAGTTTAAAGATAATGAAGAAGTTGGTGATTATTTTCCTAATTCTGTTAACGCATTCGAAGAAGGTGACGTGATTAGAAGACGTTGGTTAGATAACGATTTTTATGTTTTAGTGTATTCTTTAAATTATACAAAAGAAAATTTAAAGGTAGATTTTGGTGGTAGTTATACCAAATATGTTGGCGATCATTTTGGGAAAATTATTTGGGATTCTTTTACTATAGAAATACCGATAAGGTCTAATTATTATTTTAATATTGGTGAAAAGAAAGATTTTTCAACCTATATAAAAGCAAGTTATAATCTAACTTCAAATTGGTTTGCTTTTGCTGATTTTCAATATAGAAATGTAAGTTATAAAGCAAACGGAATTAGTTCGGACTTATTAGATATAAATACTAATGAAGATTTTGATTTTATAAATCCTAAATTAGGATTAACTTATAAAATGAATAATTACAACTTGTTTTATGCTTCGTATGCTGTTGCAAATAGAGAGCCAAATAGAGATGATTTAATTAAAAATACCATTCTACCAAAAGCAGAAAACCTTCAAGATATAGAAATAGGTTATCGTTTTAAAAAATCAAAACTTTATACTAATGCTAATTTCTATTACATGAATTATAAAGATCAACTTGTTTTAACAGGCGAAATAGATGATGTTGGAGATGCTATAAGACAAAATGTTTCTGAAAGTTATCGTTTAGGTTTAGAGGTACAAATTGGTTATAAATTAAATGATAAATTAAAATTTGATGCTAATATTACTTTAAGCGAAAATAAAATTAAAGAATTTAATCATATAGTTTATGATACGCAATATGACACTGATTTTAATACTATTTCAACCCAACCTGTAATTACAAATTTTAAGGATACAGCTATTTCTTTTTCTCCTAATATTATTGCAGGTAATACAATTACATATTCGCCGTTAAAAGATTTTAATGTTGGTTTAATCTCTAAATATGTTGGAAAACAATATTTAGATAATACGACTTCAGACAATAAAAGTATAGATGCGTATTTTATAAATAATTTAAATGTGAGCTATACGATTCATCCTAAATGGCTTAAAGAAATTTCTTTTAACTTGTTAATAAATAATATTTTTGATGAGAAATATGTCTCAAATGGTTACACTTTTAGCTATTTTTACAGACCTGAGAATTCTAATAGTAACGCAATAACCGAGGTTTTTTATTATCCTCAAGCAACTATTAATTTTTTAACAGGCATTACACTTAAGTTTTGATTTCTTAAGGGAAGATAAGTTTGTTCAACTAACAACTGTCTGGGAATTAAAATTAGAAACCATTCACTAATATTGTGGATGGTTTTGCTTTTTGGGTCAATTTAATTAAAATCGAAGAAGAACAACTTAAAAATACCAACTGCCAATAACCAACATCTATCCATTTATTAAATTTAAAACCTATTTCTTTATAGTGTGCTACTTTTTGGTAACCGAATTTTTCATGCAGTTTTTCACTTTCTTTGTTTGGTAACGAAATACCGCCAATAACCGAATATTATATTTTTAATTTCCCTATTTTAATAACTTCCTCATCTTCTTTGTCTAATGTGAAAACTGCTATTTTTTTCGTTTCGTTTCTCATGCCATAATTTGTAAAAACAGTTACTTTTAAAATTGTTGGTCCAGATATTTTTTGAACATTATCTGCATAATATTTTGCTTTGAATTCATATTTACCTTTGATTGCTTTTTTAAGTAAAAATTCTTCTGGCCCAAATCCTTCTATCATATCTTCAGATATCTTACCGCCAATTTTAGTTTTGGTATGTGAATAATAACATTTTTCATTATTAGGGTCAAAAACCCATAAATCAATGTCTGTATCGTTATGATTCCAATCAATTACAATTCTTAAATCCGATTTTATATTGGTTAAATATTTTTTATTGATTTTAGATAGATTTAATTTCTTTTTAAATTTTAAAATTAAATGATTCATTTCAATAAAAGCAACCTCTTCTAAACCTTCAAACCTTCTATCTAAATCTTTCTCTAATAATTCGCCATTTACAATTTTATATAATAAATCTAATGCTTTTTGATGTTCGCCAACAGATTGATAACAAAGTGCTAAATCACGATATGTTTGTATATCTTCAGGTCTAATTTTTAAAATTTCCTTATAGATATATAATGCTTGACTAAATTCACTTAATGCTTCAAATTTATAAGCAATTGCTCTTAGTAATTCATAATTTTCAATTTCTATTTCAGCAATATTTGAAAGTATTTTTAAAGCAATATTTCTTTCATTTATATCTAAAAAATAATCTGAAACGTCCAAATAAAATGTTGGTTGATTTGCATAATTTTTTCTGATGTTTATATAAATATTATATTTTTCTTGTGTGCTTTTTCCTTTATCAATTAAATCTAAATAGGATGCATTTGGATTCCATCCTTTTAATGCTAATTTTTCTTCTATTAAATCATTAAACGCCTCGATTTGTTTTGGGTTTTCTATTAATCCTTTTTTTGTTGTGATAATTACAATACCGTTTGCTCCTCTATTTCCATACAATGCAGTTGCGCTTGCATCTTTTAAAATAGAAATATTTTCGATGTCAGTTGTACTTATTTGGTTACTATTTTCAACTAGAACACCATCAATAATATATAACGGATTTGATGAAGAGTTTATAGAATTTGTTCCTCTAATTACAATGTTTGAATTAGCACCTGCAACTCCTGAGGTTGTGGTAATATTCACTCCTGAGGTTTTTCCTGCTAGAGTTTTTGAAATATCTGGAGTAGTTATTATTTCTTTAGTTGTAATTGTTGTAACACTATAAGCAGTAGTTTGCCTTTTTCGTCTTACAGCATAACCTGTTACTACAACTTCATCTAAAGTACTATTATCTGACCTCATTATAACATCAATACTATTTGATGCTTCAACTATTTTTTCTACCGAATTGTAACTAATATGTTCAAAAGTAATAACATCGCCCGCTGATGCATTAATAGAATAATTACCATCAAAATCTGTAACCGTACTATTATTTGTTCCTTTAACAGTTATAGAAATATCAGAAATTGGACCTAAATCATCACTTACAATACCATTTATTGTTCTAAGGTTTGGGTTAATATGTTCATTATTTGTTCTTGAATTTTCTTGAGAAATTTGATTATTTGTGTTTATTGAATTTGCATTTTGTACCAATTTAATTTTTTCTTTTTTAGGTTTTTCATTTTTAAAATCAATTGCATACCATTTTTTTATAGCATCGTAATATGCTGTTAAATCTTTTTTCAAATCTTCAATTTCTTCAGTATCAAAATCATCTTCTTGTTCTGCCAATAGTCTTTTATATTCTTCTTGTAGTTCTTTTGGAGGTTCTATTTTATAACGAACATAATCTTCCACTCTATCTAAAACTATTAAAGATGTAAAAGGTGAAATTAGCTGCTGTTTTTTACTCAAATTAATAATTTGATTTCTGTTTTTTTCTTTATTAAAAACTAAATGATCTAACTTTTTTTGCGCCCAAATATTTTCAATTTTATTGTTAATATTAGTTGATTTTTGCAATTTGATTTTTATTCGTCTTGTTACTTTATTTCCATAACCAAATAGCAATTCTATTTCCTCATTATCTTTAAATTTTTTACCTGAAATCGAAAAATCAGTAGTAATATTTATTTTTCGTTTCGGATATATTTCTAACTCGTTTTCATTAAATTGTTTTACTCCTAAAAACCGAAATGTTTCATTAATTAGTAAATTATTTGCTTGTTCTTGAGATAATATATTTAAGTTAATGTAATTTCCATCTGACTTTAAAGCAACGTTATTTAATAAATTATGATTTGCAGATGCTAAACTATTTATAATATATATTGGCGTTCTTTTAACGGAATTAAAAATACCTAAATTGTCCATTCCGTCTGTGAAAAGCAAACATTCTTTATAACTCTTTTTAAAGTTTAAAATATTTTGATAAGATGTCGCGCCATCATAAACTGAATTTTTTAAATATGCTTGCAGTTTATCACTATTACCGTTATTTATTTCAAAATCTTTTTCTTCTATTAAAGTGTTGCTGAATTTTCTTACCGTAATTTTAACTTTGTTTAAGTGTATTACATAATTTTTCAAAACAGAAAGTTCCTTATCGATACTACGGTTTTTCATAGAAAGAGAAACGTCCCAAAGCAACATAATTTTAGAAACTTTTCTTTTCTGTTTTGTACTTGGTTCTAATGTTTTGTAATAATAAAAATAATCCTTATTCGTTATGATTTTTTCTTCTTCTAAAGAATTTGGTATGGCAATATTAATGACTTTATTTGGTATGAAATTATTCTTATTAAAGGTTAATGTATAATTTTCATTCCATTTTTTGAATTCTAAATCATCTTTGTATTCTGTGGTAATTATTGGTATTGTACTTTGCCTTAAAACAGTAAATTTAAGATTAAAAACATCTAGTTTCTTTTTAAAGTTTAAAGGCAAATGATACTGATGCTGTTTTTTATTACTTGTTAATTCTTGCTGAAAACTTAAAACTATACGTTTAGTGCCTTTTGCAGGTATTGGATAAATTCTTGCTTTATAATTGTTTCCTTTTGTTTGTTCTAATAAAGCAGGGTCAATTTTTTGTCGAATTGTACTTTCGTAAGCAACTCTACCCAACTCTTTTTCTACAATAACTGCATTTCTTAAATTGCCATTTAAATCTAATGCAAATTTAGTGACGCTTTGATTTTGACCTAACGGAAAAGACAACTCACCTTCTAAAACCCGATTTTCTGGATTATAAAAAAGCATGTCGTAAGTTGTCGTTGCTATATTGCCAATAACTTCCACTTTTATGTTTAGTTTTTGTAATCCTAAAGTTGATTTGTCTGTTTTTATTGTTGGTATTTCTTGTGAGAATGAAGTAATGAATGTAATTAATGATAAGATAATTAAATAACTATTTTTCATTTTGATAGGTTTTAAAGTTACTCAAAAGTAGTTTAGTTTTTCATTTCTAAAAACTTATAATTAGTAAAGTGGTTGTTTTTAATGGTAAACATGCTTTTTGAGTTAGGGAACAGTTTTTTAACAACTTAAAATACCAACTGCCAATAACCAACATCTATCCATTTATTAAATTTAAAACCTATTTCTTTATAGTGTGCTACTTTTTGGTAACCGAATTTTTCATGCAGTTTTTCACTTGCTTTGTTTGGTAACGAAATACCGCCAATAACCGAATGAATATCTAATTTTTTAATTTCGGATAATAAATGTTTGTATAATTTTGAACCAATGCCTTTTCCTAAATAATTAGGTGATAAATAAACCGAAGTTTCCGCAGAAA
>Ga0256834_1000604_pt1 | contig 25527 bp, 24 predicted proteins | sample 4281140metaG_FD_190536 | JGI IMG/M metagenome (GOLD analysis project Ga0256834, IMG submission 190536) | Hydrothermal vent microbial communities from East Pacific Rise, Pacific Ocean - 4281-140 | ecosystem: Environmental > Aquatic > Marine > Hydrothermal vents | place: Pacific Ocean: East...
AGATAGCTTGCCAAGCACAATAAAAAAATCTAAAACGAATAAATAAAAAAGCTGAAAAGCTAGTAAAAGGAATAAGTTATGGTCGAAATTTTTTCAATTGAAAACTGGTTCACTCTAGTAATGATAATAATGTTACAAGCAGTTCTTGGCTTTGATAACTTGTTATATATTTCGCTTGAAGCAAATAAAGTTGAGCCAGAAAAGCGTTCGATGGTTCGTAAATTAGGCCTAGCAATAGCCATTGGCTTAAGACTGATCTTATTATTCATTTTAGTTAAAGCAATCGCATTATTCCAAGAGCCAATATTCACTATCAATATGGTTGGTTTTATTGAGGGCGAGATAAATTTTCATGCGCTTATTGTGTTAGTCGGTGGTGCATTTATTTTATATACTGCCATTCAAGAGATTTTTCATATGATTTCAATTACCGATCACGAAGAGGAAGCTAAAAAAACTCGCCGCACAGTGCCATTGGCAATTTTTTGGATTGTTTTGATGAATTTAGTTTTCTCGTTTGATTCAATTCTTTCAACCATAGCGCTAACCGATGTGTTTTGGGTTATGGCAGTTGGTATAATTACCACTGGCATTGGCATGATTTTATTAGCAGATCATGTTGCAGAATTTTTAGAGCGCAATCGCATGTATCAAGTTTTAGGTTTATTCGTATTGATGCTGGTGGGCATTTTATTAGTGTCTGAAGGCGGACATCTTTCGCATTTAAAACTATTTGGTTATGAGATTTTACCAATGGCAAAATCAACTTTCTACTTTGTATTATTCATAATGGTTGCAGTAGATTTGGTGCAGGGTCGCTATCAGAAGAAAATAATGAAAGAGCGGGCAAAAACTGAAGCTTTTGCAAAAGCTGCAAAAGAAGCTAATTTAGAGATAAAGATTGAAGCGAATTAGTTTTCGCTAGTAATTTCATTTTACAAAGATTGTCCAATTATAAGTTAAGCAATTTTATAAAACGATTAAGAGTGCTAGAAAGGTTTTTTCTTTTACTATCGCTTAATTCACCAATCAATGCCTGATCAAGCTGCTGCCAATTTGCGTTTAATATGTCGCAAATATCATTTCCCTTTTTACTCAAAATAATGTTTGCATTCGCATTTTCTTCAAGTTCACTCTGAATAACTACGCCAAGTTTTTCTAAGCGATTAAGACGACTTTCTAGTGCAGAATTTTCTAAGCCTGTTGCCTGACTGATATTCTCTTTACTTGCACCACTTTCATTTGAGAGAGCAAAAATTATTGCATCATCTCCCGCCAACAACCCTAAGTCTGCTAGCGGCAAAAGCATTGCATGACGAGCCAAATGCCCAGCATTTATTAAATCATATATTATTGTCTTAGTTGCTTCATTTGCCATTAGATACAAATAGAGCAAAAACTATGCATAAGTCTATCACGCTCTTTCACTATCGTTAATGATGAGCAGGCATAACACCCCTCAAAATAAAACCCCAAACACAATTGCGCTTGGGGTTTTATCTGTTTATTTAGCAAAATCTATTTAACGAATACGTCTGTTGCTTGAGAAATGCGACCATCAAGATATGGAGTATATCCATTACTCTTAGCTAAATATTCAGCCACAACATCGGATAGACCAGGACCATAATCATAAACATTATTAGCATTGATAAGCATTTTATAGCCATCGCCACCATTGCGAACATAATTGTTAGATACAATGCCATAACTAGCTTCTGGATCAATCTCTACCCATTTACCATTTTGCATCACTTTAACTTCAAGTATCCGCCCCTCATTTGGTGCAACAGATGCGTCCCAAACATAACGTAAGCCAGCAACTTGTGCAAAGCGTCCTTTTACATCTTCAACTTGGCTAACACCATTTTCAAGCACCTCAATAACAGTTGCGCCACTTACATGAAAAGTTGAAAGTGTATTTTGGAAAGGAAGCACAGTTAAAACTTCACCCATTGTAATTTCGCCTGCATCAATTGAAGCACGAATACTACCACCATTTTGAATGGCAATAGAGATGCCCTGATCTTTAACTCTATCAAGCATAGCATCAGCTACAAGATTGCCCATTTGACACTCTACTAAGCGACAGCTTTCTCTTTCGCCATCAATAGCATAAGAGGCTTTTGCTACAACATTTTTGCGAATTTCTTCTAATGGAGTCGCCATATGAGTAACACGATATTTTGTTGAAGCATTTTCAACAATGCTAGCGTCCATAGTAATTGGCTCACCAACCGCCTCGATAACATTCCCATCGTCATCAAAACTAACATTTAATTCACCCAAAAATTTGCCATAAGCATATGCTTGCACAATCGCTGTGTTGCCAACCATTGTTGGATAAGCACCCTCAGCTCTATCTGATGTATTTGAAAGATATGTGTTTGAGTGACCACCAACAATAACATCAACGCCAGTAGTATTGGCAGCAACCTTCATATCTACACTATAGCCAGAGTGCGAAACAACAATTATTTTATTCACGCCAATCTTAGTTAGCGCATCAACTTCTGCCTGAACTGCGCTCACAGGGTCAGAGAATGTAATATTTTTACCCGGAACTGCCAATTCATCGGTATCTTGAGGAGTGAGACCTATTATCCCAATTCTTTCTCCATTTTTTCTGATGATAGTTGATTTTTTAAGTTTCCCTGCAAGGCTCGGCTCATTTGAAACGTCAGCATTTGACATCAAAACAGGAAAATTTACATTATCCATAAATTCACGAAGAATTTTTGGGCCATCATCAAATTCATGATTGCCAACAGTCATAGCGTCATAACCAAGACGGTTCATCATTTCAGCAGCAAATTTGCCTTTGTAATATGTATAAAAAAGCGTGCCTTGAAACTGATCTCCTCCATCAAGTAAAATAGAATTTTCAGCGCGTCCTCGTGCTTCACCAATTGCAGTGATAAGACGAGCTGAACCACCAAAACATTTGCCCTCACTATTATCTTCAACTGAGCAAGGGCTGTCATATTTACTTATTGGCTCAAAGCGGGAGTGGAAATCATTTGTATGTAAAATTGTTAGATTATATTGAGCAAGCGCAGGCATTGCTCCAATCCCAACAATAGCAATTGATCCTAATAGGGCTGATTTAAGCAGATTTTTCATTTTTTTCTCCGTTAATATTTACAAGTGAGATTTTTAGACGATTTCTGATAATCATCTTACATAACATTCACGTGACAATAAACATGATTCTCAAATTATTAATCATTTGCAATTTTTATATGTTGCATTAAAAAATATTTTTGGATTGCATGCCCCAATTCTAGCAATTGCTTATTCTGCAATTTTTGCTTTAATTGTTGGATATAATATTTGTATCATAATGTTTGAATAACTTTGTTAGATCTTGAAAAACCTTACAAAGGCACTTAGGTTAAAAGAGGCTTTATTGATTCATATATAAAATAATTTCATCAGGGAGAAGATTATGGACGGGTTTTCAATTGCACTAATTGCTTTAGCAATTTTATTGATTTTAGTATTATTTGCAGGTGCTAAAATTGTGCCGCAGGGCTATAATTTTACAATTGAACGATTTGGCAAATATACTAGAACCTTAAAGCCGGGACTTAACCTTATTATTCCTTTCATTGATAAAATTGGGCGTAAGTTAAATATGATGGAGCAGGTATTAGACGTGCCGCATCAAGAGGTGATTACCCGTGATAATGCGACAGTTACTGCTAACGGCATTAATTTTTATCAAATATTAGATGCTGCAGCTGCAGCATATGAAGTTGCAAACCTTGAACACGCTATTCTTAATCTTACCATGACTAATATTAGAACAGTTATGGGAAGCATGACTTTAGATCAGCTACTCTCAAATCGTGATGAGATTAACGAAAGACTTCTAACGGTTGTTGATGCGGCGGTTTCGCCTTGGGGGGTAAAAATTACTCGTATTGAGATTAAAGATATTGATCCGCCAAAAGATATTGTTGCCTCAATGGCACGCCAAATGAAAGCCGAGCGTGAAAAACGTGCGACAATTCTGGAATCAGAGGGCGCAAGGCAGGCTGAAATTTTACGCGCTGAAGGTGATAAATTAGCGCAAGTGCTTGAAGCCGAGGGGCGCAAAGAAGCAGCTTTTCGCGATGCTGAAGCGCGTGAGCGTTCGGCTCAAGCTGAAGCAAAAGCCACCACTATGGTATCAGAGGCGATTGCAGCAGGTGATGTGCAAGCGATAAATTATTTTGTTGCCAATAATTATATCAGAGCACTTGAGGGGATTGCAAAGTCACCCAATCAAAAAGTTCTAATGATGCCACTTGAGGCGGCTTCTGTTATTGGTGCAATTGGCGGAATTTCTGAAATTGCCAAAGAAGCCTTTGGCGACAAAACAAGCAAGGCAAAACCTGCCAGCTCATCAAGAGTGCCAACTTCAAAAAAATAAGGGATTTCTCTAATGGATTTGATTGAATTTATATCTAAATATGGCCCTTGGTCTTGGATAGTTGGTGGTTTGGTTTTACTCGCATTAGAGTTAATGCTCCCGGGGGGCATATTAATCTGGCTAGGTTTAGCAGCAGTTGCAACAGGGTTGATTACATTTATCATTCCAATTGGCTGGGCAATGCAATGGGTAATTTATGGAGCTTTGGCATTAGTATCATTAATTCTCTGGCTCAAATATGGTCGTAAAGCCATGAACACAAAAACTGATAGCCCGTTTTTAAATGCCAGAGCAAAAAGATTTGTTGGACGTGAAATTGTCTTAGATCAGGCAATAGATCAAGGCTTTGGTCGTGTTAAATTAGATGATACTATGTGGCGAGTGTCGGGGAAAGACATGGCAAAAGGCACAATGGTGAAAATTACTGGTTATGATGGCGCAGTGCTTGAAGTAGAAGAAATTTCTTAAGCTCCTATTCCAAAAATTCTAGATTACCACGCCCCAAAAGTGGCTCGCAATGAAGGATGAGAGTGGGTTTGGTAAGCAAGATACAGGCTCTACCCCTCATCATTGCAGCTTCTTGAGCGCAAAAATTGCGGTGCGCTGAGAGAGATTTTTTTATCAATTAAGCCAACACTCTCTTGCTCTTTATTCTCATAATCAAGATCGCTTAAAACATGACGAATAATTTCTAGTCTAGCACGGCGCTTATCATTTGCTAAAATCACCCGCCAAGGCGCATGTTTGCTATTTGTATTTTTTAACATGATATTGCGAGCTTGTGTATAGTCGTCCCATTTATCAAGTGCCTTAAGATCAATTGGTGAAAGCTTCCAAATTTTAAGAGGATCATGGCGGCGATCGTGAAACCGCTTAAGCTGCATTTCACGCCCAATATTTAGCCAAAACTTAAACAGGTGAATATTATCGTCAGCAATCATTTTCTCAAATCGTGGCGCTTCGCCAAGAAAATGTTTTGTTTGCTCAGGCGTGCAAAATCCCATTACAGGTTCAACCCCAGCCCTATTATACCATGATCGATCAAATAGCGCAGTTTCACCAGCGGCAGGCAAATGCTTCACATAACGCTGAAAATACCATTGCCCCTGCTCCCTGTCGCTAGGTTTTGGCAAAGCAACAATTCGATTATGACGAGGGTTGAGATTAAGCAAATAACTTTTAATTGCTCCACCCTTGCCAGCGCTATCTCGCCCCTCAAATACAATTGCAATCCTTGCATCGGTTTTTTGCAAATGCGCTTGTAGTTTTACCAATTCACGTTGTAAATTATATAAATGCTCGTCGTAAACTACTCGTTTGAGCTTTTTTGCGTAGGGATAGTTTCCAGAGTTAAGAGTATTATTCTTAATTGCTTTTGCCAAAATTGGGTCATTAATATCAAAATTATTGATTTCATCAGAATATGGCATAATCACTCGCTTCTTAAAAAATAGATATATTTTACTTTTGCTTGGTTTTTTATATTGTGCAAGCTGCTATATATATAAATGATAATAATTAAAGAGTGAAATAATGGATAGTAGTCAACAAAATATTCCTAGATGGCGCGCAAGAGCCTATGAGGCTAGATGGGTGTTGCTTTGTGTATTTTTAGTTTTGCTGTTTTTTTTAGTGAAAGGTGCAATTACATTTTTTGCTACTAGCATGGCATTTTTGTTAATTTTACTTGTGGCGTTATTTCTTCCACGTCGTGCCGATATGTTTTTGCCAATTAATGATGACAGGCAAGAAATTGAACTTTTACGTCAAAAAGTTGCCTTTAGATTTGCCAACACCCTATCTGATTCAACTTTTATTATTGATGAAAGAGGGGGGGTTATTCATGCAAATGAAACTGCTTTGAATGAAATTAATAATGCCGCAATTGGTAATCCGATTTCTTTTTCTCTACGCAACCCCACATTATTATCTGCCATTGATGAAGTGCAAAAAACAGGCATTACTAAGGTGATAGAAATTCATCAAAAATCACCATCAAATAATTGGTATAATGTATCAATTTCAATGTTAAAACTTCAGGCAAAAAAACCCTCTTCTATGGTTATAACTTTACATAATTTATCTGAGCAAAAACGTATCGAGGCAATGCGCTCAGATTTCGTTGCTAACGCCAGCCATGAATTGCGCACCCCGCTTACCTCATTAATTGGCTTTGTAGAAACCATGCAAGGGCCTGCGGCAAACGATAAAAAATCACGAGAAAAGTTTCTAAATATTATGCTTGCTCAAGCGGGGAGAATGTCAAAACTAATCGATGATTTACTTTCACTTTCAAGAATTGAAATGCGCCAACATGTTAAACCAACAGAGCAGGTTGATATTTCCAAGAAGCTAAAGTCAGTTGTTGAGGCTTTGCAGACCCAAGCGAAATCAGCAGGGGTTGAAGTGGTGTTAAACCTGCCAAAAGAAAAAGTAATAATTAGGGGTGATAAACAAGAATTATTTGAGATGTTTGAAAATCTAATTGATAACGCAATAAAATATGGCGCAGAAGGCAAAAAAATTGAAGTTTCACTTTTATTAAATAAAGAGGGCGAAAAATTTGCATATTCGCTGATTATTCAAGATTATGGTGTAGGTATTAGCAAACAGCATGTGCCACGATTAACAGAGAGATTCTATCGGGTTGATGCACAAAATAGCCGTAAGAAAAAAGGCACAGGACTGGGACTTGCTATTGTAAAGCATATTCTAAACAGGCATGGCGGGCAGCTAAACATTACCTCAAAGCCCAATGTTGGCACTAAGGTTGAAGTGCTGTTAAAAAAATAATGACTTAAATATATTAAGTTTATTTTCTTTGGGTCTAAATTCGATCCCTCATGGTGAGCTTGTCAAAGCACAAACCACGAGGCTTGGTGCGCACCTCCACCTTTTGATAGGATCAAGATGAGGGTGGAGCTTGCTTTGCATAAAAATCTATAAATGTATATTTTCTACTGTCACAAAACTGTTACAAAACTGACATATTAGCTTCATCAAAGATAACTAACACCGCCTTATCAAAGGTCAAGTGACCTTTTAATCAAGTAAGGTTTTCTTGCTTGAAACAAAATGAGGAAATTATGAGACTTAAAACATTTACATCTATCGCTGTTATTTCACTAGGCACACTTATGGGTGCAACAAGTGCAATCGCCCGTGATCAAATTCAAATTGTCGGCTCATCAACAGTTTTCCCTTTTGCCACTGCTGTAGCTGAAAGATTTGGGCAAACAAGCGATTTTGCAACCCCTATTGTTGAGTCAACTGGCTCGGGCGGCGGGTTAAAATTATTTTGTGCAGGTGTTGGCGAAAACACCCCTGATATTACCAACACATCTCGCAAAATTAAAGATAGCGAAATTGATAGCTGTAATGCCAATGGCGTAACTCCAGTTGAGGTGAAAGTTGGCTATGATGGTATTGTGTTAGCAAATTCAAAAGTGGGCCCTGAGTTTAATATTACCCGTGAGCAAATATTTTTAGCTTTGGCAAGAAATGTTGTAATTGATGGTGCAGTGGTTTCTAACCCTTATAATAACTGGTCAGAAATTGATCCTGTATTACCAAATGAAGCAATTGAAGTGCTTGGCCCACCACCAACTTCTGGTACTCGTGATGCTTTTGTTGAATTGGTAATGGAAAAGTCTTGCCAAGAGGGAATAAAGGAAGATTTTTGTGCAGATATTCGCCAAGATGGCGCATATATTGATGCAGGTGAAAACGATAATTTAATTGTGCAAAAACTTGAGGCTAACCCAGCTGCAGTCGGCATCTTTGGTTTTTCATTTTTAGATCAAAATGCCAATGCTTTGCAGGGTGCAATTGTTGATGAAGTCGAGCCAAGTTTTGAGAATATTGCAATGGGTGATTATCCAATTTCTCGCTCATTATTTTTCTATATCAAAAAACAACATGTTGGCGTGGTTGCGGGTATTGCTGAATATGTGGCGGAATTTACCTCAGAAAAAGCATGGGGCGAAGATGGATATTTGGGCGAAAAAGGTCTTATCCCGCTTTCAGATGAAGAGCATGAAAAATATAAATCTGATGCAATAAACTTAATTGCTGTGCAAAAGAAAAAATAACTAACAATAAACGCCCTTAAATTAAGCAAGGGGCGTTTTAACAAAATAAACTGAAAATTAAAGCGAAACTGGAAATTAAAGAGTGACATTAGGCCTATCTACATTTTTGCTTTTTATTGTTTTGGCAATTATTTTATTCGCTCTTGGTCGAATGCGTGCTTTATCAATTTGTAATGGAAACATTGAAATATTGCACTCAAAGCCTGCTTTTCATGGCTCTTATCTTGCCATTTACTCGCTCGTCCCTGCACTTGCTCTAACTCTAATCTGGGTTTTTTCATCAAATTATTTCTCAGAACTTTATGTGGTTTCAGAGTTGGGCGAAAAATTCTTAAACATTCCCACCGCCGAGCAAGCATCATTTTTACGCAAAAGTCAGGCATTAGCTAGTGGGCAGGCATATGGGCAAATCACTGATGTGATAGAGCAAGCCGCATCACTATTTGCTAGCTTTCATCGCTTAGGTAATTATCTTATTATTATGGTGAGCATTGCTCTGTTTATAGTTGGTTTTCTTAAGTCTTATAACGAAATCTCACTAAAATTACGCTCTCGTCAATTTGTTGAGCGTGCAGTAATGTTCCTATTAATCAGTGCCTCAATCGTTGCAATTCTTACTACCATTGGCATTGTATTATCACTCGTATTTGAAAGTTTTCGCTTCTTTTCAAAAGTGCCATTTGTTGATTTTTTATTTGGCATAAACTGGTCGCCACAAAGCGCATTTGAAGGTGCGGGGGCAGAGGCATCGGCTCGAAACGCTCAAGTATTTGGCGCAATTCCAGTTTTTGCTGGCACGCTGTTAGTAACATTAATCGCAATCTTTGTTGCCGCTCCCATTGGCTTAATGTCGGCAATTTATCTTTCAGATTATGCATCAAAAAAAACTCGCTCAATTGTTAAGCCATTGCTAGAAATATTGGCAGGAATTCCAACCGTTGTTTATGGCTTTTTTGCCGCTTTAACTGTTGCGCCATTTTTACGTGGTGCAGGTGATAATGTCGGGCTTGCGGTATCCTCTGAAAGTGCATTAGCGGCGGGTTTGGTTATGGGGATAATGATTATCCCATTCGTTTCTTCGCTCTCAGATGATGTAATAAATGCAGTGCCACAAAGCTTACGCGATGGCTCGGCAGGTTTGGGTGCAACAAAATCTGAAACCATAAGAAAAGTAGTGCTTCCTGCGGCATTACCCGGAATTGTTTCAGCAATGATGTTGGCAATTTCTCGAGCAATTGGCGAAACCATGATTGTGGTAATGGCGGCGGGCTTGGCAGCAAAACTAACCATGAACCCACTAGAAGCCGTGACCACCGTAACGGTACAAATAGTAACGCTGTTAGTTGGCGATCAAGAGTTTGACAGCGCCAAAACTCTTGCAGTTTTTGCGCTTGGTCTGGTGTTGTTTTGTGTGACATTAACACTTAATATTATTGCCCTTAGGGTGATTAAAAAATATCAGGAACAATATGACTGATCCAAAAATAAATCCCTCAATTCATACAAGCATTGAAGCAAAAATGCGCTTGAAAAAGCGCTATAAAAGCGAGCGTATGTTCAAAATTTGGGGACAGTTGGCAATTTTTGTTTCAGTTTCTTTTTTACTGTTATTGCTCTCAACCATTGCCTATAAAGGTCTGCCCGCCTTCACTCATAATTTTGTCTCACTCCCCTATGATATGAGCGAGATTGAAACTCTTGATGTAAGCGAGTTAAAAAAAGTAGATTATGATGGCTTAGTAAAAGCTAGCATTAGGGCGCAGTTTCCTGAGGTAAGTGGTCGCAAAAACAAGAAGCTTTTAGGCGGGATTCTTTCATCGGGCGCACCAGTGATTTTGCGTGAACAGGTGATTGAAAATCCCAATAATCGTAACGAGCCATTAAGATATAAAGTGCCAATTTCTGACTTTGCAGATATTTATCTTAAAGGTCATATAACAGATGAAACCAGTTACGAAAAGTCAGATATTGCGCAAATTATATTAGATGATGATGAGATAAAAGTCAGCTTTGCCTCGCAAAATTTTACTTTAATAATCGAGCAAATAAAATCTCGCCTTATTAATGATGCACAAAAATTACGTGAGCAACAAGCGGGACTAATTCTTTCAAGAGATAAAATGCAAACTAAGATATCAGTGATTGATGAGCGGGTAAAAACTGAAGATAGTTTGATTGTTGAACGTCTAAATAAAGAGCGTGAACAGTTACAAAAAAACCTAAAAAAAGTGCTAGCGCAAATTACAAAGTTAGATAAAAAAGCTAAGGGTTTTGAGCAACAAGCATTAGCCACAGGCACACAAGAGCAGCCGTTAACAAATAAAGATAAATCAGCACTTTTATATCTAAACGAGGCGGTGATAAAAATTAACGCTGTGCAAAATAACTATATCCGAGGTAAAATTTTAATACCTTTTTCTGGTGCTGCACCAGAACAAATTTCTGACTGGCGTTTGCGGGTGCTTGATATGCCAGAGGCAAGCCGTAAATTCTTAGACCAAGAAATTGTCTGGACAGATGAATTGGTGGCAAAGGGCTATGTTGCAAAAAAACTAAACTGGATTTTTGCAACTCGTGGCGCAAGTCGTGAGCCAGAAATGGCGGGGATTTGGGGCGCAGTGGTTGGCTCATTTCTCACCATTATTGTAACCTTGGCTTTAGCATTTCCGCTCGGGGTAGCGGCGGCAATTTACCTAGAAGAATTTGCACCAAAAAACCGCATTACAACAATTATTGAAGTCAACATCAACAATCTCGCCGCTGTTCCCTCCATCGTTTTTGGACTGCTAGGCTTGGCGGTATTCTTGAACTTTTTTGGGCTAGATAGATCCGCCCCATATGTTGGCGGAATGGTGTTAGCACTTATGACTTTGCCCACAATTATTATCGCTTCTCGTGCTGCTTTAAGAGCCGTGCCGCCCTCTATTCGCGAGGCAGCTTTGGGCATTGGAGCTTCAAAATTACAAACAGTTTTACACCATGTTTTACCCCTTGCAATGCCCGGAATTATGACAGGCACAATTATTGGTCTAGCGCAAGCACTGGGCGAAACTGCCCCGCTTCTTATGATTGGTATGGTGGCTTTTGTGGTAGATATACCGGGTTCTTTATCTGATCCCGCAACAGTTTTACCAGTACAGATTTTTATGTGGGCAGATTTTCCTGAACCCGCATTTGAGCAAAGAACTTCGGCGGCAATTTTGGTGTTGTTAGCTTTTTTAATTTTAATGAATGCGTTAGCGGTAATAATTCGCAAACGCTTTGAGAGACGGTGGTAGTTTTATGAGTGATAAAAAGAAAAATATAAAAACGCAAAAAGCTCCAGTTATTAAAATGCGAGGTAAGGGCGTAGATGTTTTTTATGGCAATAAACAAGCATTGTTTAATGTTGATTTAGAGATTGAAAAAAACCAAGTAACTTCACTTATTGGTCCATCTGGTTGCGGAAAATCTACATTTTTGCGCTGCTTTAACCGCATGAATGATACGATTGATATTTGTCGTGTTTCGGGTGAACTTACCCTTGATAATCAAGATATTTATAACAAAGAAATTGATGTGGTGGAATTACGCGCACGGGTTGGCATGGTATTTCAAAAGCCAAATCCTTTTCCAAAATCTATCTATGAGAATGTAGCCTATGGCCCAAAAATTCATGGGTTAGCAAATAATAAAACTGACCTTGATGAGATAGTGGTAAAGTCGCTTCGTCGTGCTGGGCTGTTTGAAGAAGTGAAAGATAGACTAGATGAATCTGGCACTTCGCTTTCTGGCGGGCAGCAACAAAGGCTTTGTATTGCTCGAGCAATTGCCACTCGCCCAGAAGTATTGTTGATGGACGAGCCATGCTCGGCGCTTGATCCGATTGCAACTGCAATCATTGAAGAATTAATTGATGAGTTGCGAGAGAAATTTACAATTGTTATAGTTACCCATTCAATGCAACAAGCGGCAAGGGTTAGTCAAAAAACTGCATTTTTTCATCTTGGAAAATTAATTGAAGAGGGTAAAACATCAAAGATTTTCACCAATCCTTTGAATAAAAAAACCCAAGATTATATTACTGGACGTATTGGCTAAATAGAAAGAGTTAACATGGATATTTTTGAATCTGAGCATATCGTTACTTCATATCAAGATGAATTAACCGATCTTGCGGCATCTATTTCTAAAATGGGTGGCATGGTTGAAACGGCTATTTCTTCTTCAATTGATGCGCTTTTATCGCATGATAAAAAGGCAGCAAAAAAGATTGCAAAAGGCGATCAGGCAATTGATGAGATGCAACGAAGAATAGATAAAAACGCAGTTTCAATGATTGCCCGCCGCCAGCCAATGGCGGGTGATTTACGTCTAATTATTTCTTCAATTCATGTTGCAAATGATTTAGAGCGAATTGGCGATATGGCAAAAAATATCGCCCGCCGAGTTAAACACACCGAGGGGCATAAATTTTCGCCTACATTTTATAATGGTGTTCGCCATATGACTAATGTTACTTTGGCGCAAATTAAAGATTCACTTGATGCTTTTGCCTCCCAAGACACAGAGGCAGCAATCGCCGTTTGCAATCGTGATGATGAAGTTGATGCGCTTTATGTGTCGATTTTTCGTGAGCTTTTAACTTATATGATGGAAGATCCTCGCAATATTACCGAATGCACGAATCTGTTATTTTGCGGGAAAAATCTTGAACGTGCGGGCGATCATGCAACTAATATTGCAGAAGCGGCTTATTATCTTGAAACTGGTAAAAACCTGCCAGTTATTTTAGAAGAAATGAAAGCGCAAGAGCAAGAAGAACAAGAGAATTAAAATGTCCGCAACCATCATGATTGTTGAAGATGAGGAAGACGTAGCAACCCTGCTTCGTTATAATCTTGAAGCAAAAAACTTCAACATTATTGAAGCCCATGATGGTGAAGAGGCGAAAACGTTATTAAAAGAAAATACCCCCGATTTAATTCTACTAGACTGGATGTTGCCAAAAATATCAGGCATCGAACTTTGCCGCCGCATTCGAAGTAAAGAAAAAACTGCTAATATTCCCATTATTATGCTCACCGCCAAAGGTGAAGAAAGTGATAGGGTGAGGGGTTTGGCAACTGGCGCTGATGATTATGTGGTCAAACCGTTTTCGATTCTTGAATTAATGGCAAGAATTGATGCACTATTGCGCCGCACTACGCCTAAACTTGTCGCAGATATTCTTAAAGCGGGTGATATTATATTGGATAGGTCAAATCATCGAGTACAAAGGGCGGGCGAAACTATTCACCTTGGACCAAAAGAATATCGCCTATTAGAATATTTCATGACAAGTATTGGTAGGGTGCATTCACGTGAGCAGCTTTTAAACAATGTTTGGGGAACAGGTGTTTTTGTTGATGATAGAACGGTTGATGTTCATGTTGGGCGGCTAAGAAAATCTATCACAGTTAAAAATCAAAAAGACCCGATCCGCACAGTGCGTGGAGCGGGATATGCTTTTGATGAGAATTTTATGAACTAGCTTTTATCTGCCTTTTACTGAGAAAACCAGCAGAGCCAATTTGAATAAAATATGCAATCATAATTGGTAGAATAAAAGTTGCACCAAATACATCAACACTAAATACTGCCAAGATTAAAGCAAGCGTAATATAGCGGGTTGCGATATGCCAGAATACGGATTTACCTTGGGGGCTATTATCGGTAACAAAAATTGCAATAGTGATGGTGATTGCATAAAATATTGCAGTAGCGACAATCGATTTTATTAAGTCTATTGCTGATACTTGAAATAATAATTGTGATGTATTTAGCGAAAATAAATAAAATACAATTCCAAACATCGTAATTTTAGAAATTAGCGGCTGATGTTTTGCGCTGAACTGCACAATATTTGGTGCAAATTTCAAAACAAGTCGGCTGATTATAAAAGGAATAATTATCAAAATCATAAATGGTGCTATTGGTTTAATGTCTTTTCCAGCAAGCGTCATATCATGAGCTAAACCAAGATCAACGCTTGGAAAAAATGGGGAAGCAACATCATAAAATTTACCGAAAATCAGCATTACTGGTAGCAATAGAGCCAAGTTAAACATAAAAATAATAAAGCCAAGTTTTACATTTGCTCCGCTTTGTTTAATCCACATCATCACCATACCGCCACCAGGTAAAAGCGCCAATAAAAATAACGCTGCTGCAATGCCAATATCTTGAAAGATATAACCAATAACGAGCGAAACAAGCACTAAGAGAATATAATTAACCCAAATATTTTTTCCAACGCTAGCAAGATTATCTTTTATTAGAGCAAAATCTTTTAGATGGAATTTGAACAACGAGGGGGTAACAAGAAAAATGCCAGCAACAAGACAAACTGCTGAAGAAAAAGCAAATCCCCCAGTAAAAAACCCAAGTGTTAAGCCAAGTGAGATTGCTGTGATTACTAATAATATTTGTGTCATTTATATTTCCAATATTTCTATTCTAATAGTTCAACACTTGTATTTTAGAAAACTCTAATATACAAGTGTAAAATTACATGTCTAAAAAATTGGAAATAGATGTAGAATTACCGCTTTTTACGATCGCTCTTATGATATGCTCGCTTGGAGTGAAATTCACAATAAGGTTTATTCTCAAGTGAGTGACGACCGCAAAAATGAAAATCAGGATTTAGCGGGTCGCCAATTGGCCATTTGCAACTATCCTCAGTTAAGTCAAGCAGGGTAAGACGTTCATTTTCTGGAATAAATAATTCTTTTGTCTCTGGTGCAACATCAATATTATTTAAAGCTTCTTCTTCTTGCTTTAACGCAGTAGCCCCAATGGTTGCTGGTGCGGTTGCATTTGTTCTCTTTTTAGCTCTAGCAGAAGTTGAGCTAGCGCTTGAGCTGGTAGCAGTGCGGCGACTGCGGCTAACAGGGCGAGCACGAGTTGCAGCATTTGCAGGTCTTGCTCGTCCAGATAGTTTTAAGCGATGAACTTTACCAATAACAGCGTTTCGCGTAACTCCACCACCTAATATGCCTGCAATTTGTGCGGCGCTTAAACCTTGCATCCAAAGTTTAGTAAGGGTTGCAACACGATCTTCAGTCCAGCTCATTATTTTTAGCTCCTTAAAAAAAGTGAATCCTATTTCGCCCTGCTAAAATAATAGCAGATGCAAAAACACACAAATTAAATTGATTGAGTCCGCTTTGGCGAGACTTCTTTCCCTCAATATAATATACCTTACACGAGGCACTGAATCAGGCGCAAGAGTCAGAGTTAATTTTTCTTTAATAAATTGAATCTTTCCCCAATTAAAATTTTTTTATCCCAATAAATAAAAAATCTACCCAAAAAAGCTAATGAAATTGGCTTTTAGTTGACACTTCTTCTTACTCAGGCTTAAATAGTAGGCAATAAGAAATTTCAAAAACGTGCTGCCGTAAGGTTAGCGCGTTTTTGGTTTTTGTTAGATTGTGTAAGATTAGGAAAAACAATGTCGGCTCTTTTTGACACATATTCACGCTCACTTGCTTTTGCTAGCGGCAAGGGTATGCGACTTTATACTAGTGATGGCACTTCATATCTTGATTTTGTATCAGGGGTAGGCGTGAATTCACTTGGTCATGCTGATGAGCATTTGGTGAAAACCATGCAAGCGCAGGCAGAAAAACTCTGGCATGTCTCAAATATTTTCACCATTCCTGAGCAAGAGAAATTGGCGCAGCGCTTAGTTGAGAATAGTTTTGCAGATGCAGTGTTTTTTACAAACTCTGGTGCAGAAGCAATTGAATGCGCAATTAAAACTGCGCGGCGTTATTTTTATAATAAAGGCGAGAAAAACCGCACCGATATTATTACTTTCACCGGCGCTTTTCATGGGCGCACCCTTGGCACAATTGCAGCCGCTGGCAATCCTGCTTATGTAGAGGGTTTTGGCGAACCATTATCTGGCTTTAAACATGTAGCACCAAATGATCTTAAGGCGGTTGAATATGCAATTGATAAAAACACCGCAGCAATATTAATTGAGCCAGTGCAAGGTGAGGGTGGAGTAACTGCCTTTGATAAATCCTTCATGCAGGGCTTGCGCTCATTATGCGATAAACACGATTTGCTATTAATTCTTGATGAGGTGCAATGCGGATATGGGCGCACTGGTAAATTATTTGCCTATCAATGGAGCGATATTAAGCCTGATATTATGGCATTAGCAAAAGGCATTGGTGGCGGATTTCCTCTTGGTGCATGTTTGGCAAGAAAAGAAATCGCAAAATCTATGGTGTTAGGAACGCACGGTTCAACCTATGGCGGCAACCCAATGGCATGCGCTATTGGTAACGCAGTGCTTGATAGAATTTTAGAACCAGATTTTCTTACCCATGTAGAAAAAATGGGACAAAAATTAAATTGGCATCTGCAACAATTACAACAACGCTTTCCAAAATATATAGTGGAAGTGCGGGGCAAGGGCTTGATGATGGGAATAAAAATCACCCCACCAATAGCAAGTTTTGTTGAAAAACTCCGCAATAATCATTTGCTGACAATTGCAGCAGGCGATAATGTTTTACGCCTGTTACCGCCATTGATTGCAAATGAAAAAGACATAGAAGAAGCGATAGATATAATTTCTGCTACTTTTGCAGAATTAGAAAAGAGTGAAAATAATGAATGATAAAACCGTAAGGCATTTTCTTGATTTAGATGATTTTTCATTTGAAACATTGCGCAAAATTCTTGATCTCGCCAATGATCTAAAAGCTCACTTTAAAAATGGTGAGCGCCCAAAATTGCTAGATGATAAATTCCTCGCAATGATTTTTGAGCAAACCAGCACCAGAACCCGTATTTCGTTTGATGTTGGCATGCGCCAACTTGGCGGAGAAACCTTAATGCTTGCTGGCGCTGATATGCAGCTTTCTAAAGATGAAACTCTTTCTGATACTGCAAAAGTTATGTCGCGTTATATTGATGCTATAATGATTAGAATTTCCTCGCATGATGATTTGCTCGAGCTTGCTGGCGCTTCATCTGTGCCAGTAATAAACGGATTAACTCGCCGCTCTCACCCCTGTCAGGTGATGGCAGATATCATGACTTATGAGGAGCATAAGGGTGCAATTAAAAACGCAAAAATCACATGGCTAGGTGATGCAAATAACGTGCTATTATCATGGGTGCATGCGGCAAAAATATTTGATGTGGAACTAACTATTTGCGTGCCTGATGAATATGGCGCAGATCAAGGCATGCTGGCTGATATTGCACAAGCTAACGGCAGAATAAAATTAATTACCAGCCCAAAAGATGCTGTAGAAAATGCCGATGTGGTAATGACTGACACTTGGGTTTCTATGGGTGACAAGGATTCCGATATTCGCCGTAAAATTCTTGCACCATATCGGGTTGATAAAAATCTAATGCAAAGTGCAAAATCGAGTGCCATCTTCATGCATTGTTTGCCCGCCCATAGGGGTGACGAGGTAATATCAGAAGTGATTGATGGTGCGCAATCTGTGGTTTTTGATCAGGCAGAAAATCGCCTGCATATTCAAAAAGCCATTCTTTGTTATGTATTTGGAATTGAGAGTTTATTAAGGGTTTTATAATGAGTGATAATAAATTAGCTGATTTTGGCTTAGATCGCCCGCAAAGCGGCGATGATGTAATTGTGCCTTTCACTTTAGAAAACCTAAATTGCAGAGGCAGAATTTCTCGCCTTGGTGCAGCAATTGACACGCTATTATCTCGTCATGACTATCCAAGTCCCGTTGCAAGAGTGCTTGGCGAGGCGGTGGTATTGGCTTCATTAATTGGCTCATCACTAAAATTTGAGGGTCGCTTTATTTTGCAAACTCAAAGCGATGGTCCAGTCAATATGATAGTGGTAGATTTTAATGCGCCAGATAGCCTGCGTGGTTACGCTCGTTATGATCATGATGCTTTGCTCAAATATTCTGAAGCGGGAAAAACTAGAGCCGCTGATTTGCTTGGTAAAGGGCATCTTGCTATGAGTATAGATCAAGGCGCTGATATGGAAAATTATCAAGGCATTGTTGAGTTAGATGGCACAGGACTTGAGGCGGCAGCAGATAAATATTTTGAGACTTCTGAGCAAATTCCAACCATTGTGCGCCTAGCAGTTGGCGAACATAGCACAAAGGGCGATAAAAATTCTCATTGGCGAGCATCTGGAATATTGGTGCAATATCTACCGCCAGCAAAAGAAACTAAAAATGACTTTGAAGATGAAGAAACTCGCAAGGATAATTGGATAGAAGCAAAGTCACTGGTTAACACATTAGGCGATGATGAATTGCTTGATCCAGATATTTCACCCGAGCGATTGTTATTTCGCCTATTCCATGAAACCGGAGTGCGAGTATTCACGGCGCAAAAAATTGAGGAGCGTTGCACTTGCTCAGCCGAGCGCATTGAGGACATGCTCGCAAACAGCTTTTCACCAAAAGACAGAGAGAATATGATTAAAAATGGTGAGATTGGAGTAACATGCGAATTTTGCTCAACCACCTATCATTTTAATCCAAATCAGTTTGATATTTAGTCAAACAACCTAGCATCAGCAGAATCAGTCTTTGTGAGTGTTCCGTAAAAAGCGATGAAATTTTTTACTTTTCGAGCATTAGCGCAATGATACGGAAATTGCGTGGATATAAAACAAAAATAAAGAGTATTTTCAATCTAAATCATTAGAATATATATTGTGAGTGCCAACATTGTCTATGTTGCGCTCACCGCATAATCCCATACTCATATCAAGTTCATTTCGTAAAATATCAATAGTGCGGGTGACGCCTTTTTCACCCCCTGCCCCAAGTCCATAAATATATGGACGACCAATATATACGCCTTGTGCGCCAAGCGCCCGAGCTTTTAATATATCTTGTCCATTTCTTATACCGCCATCGAGGTGAATTTCTGTCTTATCGCCCACCGCTTTTACAATTTCTGGCAATACTCTAATTGATGATGGTGCGCCATCTAATTGACGACCGCCATGATTTGAAACAATTATTGCGTCCGCCCCAGCTTTCACCGCCGCTTTTGCATCTCCTGCATCAAGAATGCCTTTAATTATCAGCTTGCCGCCCCAATAATCTCTAATCCAAGCAACTGAATCCCAGCTTAACTCAAGATCAAACTGATCGTGCGTCCATGTGCTGATGGATCGAAGATTATCTGTGCCTTTTGCATGACCTTTGATATTGCCAAAACTATGTTTGTTAGTGCCTAGCATTCTTAAACACCACATTGGGTGGCTTGCCATTTGAAAAACATGCTTTGGAGTGAATCTTGGCGGCGCAGTTAGCCCGTTTCTTAAATCTTTATGCCGTTGCGCCAACATCTGCAAATCCATAGTGAGAACCAATGCCGATACGTTAGCTTTTTTCGCTCTATCAAGGGTATTGCGCACATAATCATGATCTCGCATTACATAAAGCTGAAACCAAAATGGCGCTTTGCTTGCCTCTGCAATATCCTCTATTGAGCAAATTGACATGGTAGAAAGAGTATATGGAATCCCCGCTTTTTTTGCCGCTAATGCCGCCAAAATTTCACCATTTGCTCGCTGCATGCCTGTCATGCCAATGGGGGCAAGTGCCAAAGGCATAGAAACATTTTGCCCAATCATGGTAGTTTTTAGTGAGCGGTTTGAGAGCGATCTTGCTATTCTTTGTCTAAGGCGAATTTTTGCAAAATCACTTTCATTTTCACGATAGGTTTGTTCTGTCAGAGCACCTGAATCTGCATACTCAAAAAACATTTTTGGCACTCGGTTTTTTGCCATTTTCTTCAAATCATCAATCGTTAGTGCATTAGTTAGTTTCATTTCGCTTCTCTCATACCCAGAATCACTTGCTCATTATAGCAAAAGGCTTGACTTAATGTTTATTTCTAGCAATCAACATTAATAAAAATGGTAAATTTAGGGAGAATAAAATGAAACTTATGCGCATTGGGAAATTAGGTAGTGAAAAGCCTGCAATTTTGCTAAAAGATGGATCAATTCGTGACCTCTCTAGCATTGTTGATGATATTGGCGCAGAAGCTATCACTGAGGTGGGGCTTAAGAAAATTGCTGAGGCTAATCACGCTTCTTTACCCAAATTAGATGCAAATGAGAGAATTGGTGCTTGTATTGGCAATGTTTCTAAATTTATTGGCATTGGCTTAAATTATGCCGATCATGCTGCAGAAGCTGGATTAGATGTGCCGCCTGAACCTGTGATGTTTATGAAGGCAACCACGTGCATTAGCGGTGCAAATGATGATGTTATTATTCCCCCAAATTCAAAAAAGCTAGATTGGGAAGTGGAGCTTGGCATCGTGATTGGCAAAAAAGGCGCTTATATTGATGAAGAAAATGCACTTGATCATGTTGCGGGATATTGCACTATCAACGATATTTCAGAGCGTGAATATCAAATTGAAAGAGCGGGGCAATGGGTTAAGGGAAAATCTGCCGATAGTTTTGGTCCAATTGGTCCTTGGTTAGTGACAAAAGATGAAGTGTCAGATCCGCAAAATCTAAAACTTTGGCTTGAGGTTGATGGCAAGCGCTTTCAAAATGGCACGACAAAAACTATGGTTTATGGGGTAAAACATCTTGTGCATTATGTCAGCCAGTTTATGACTTTGCTCCCTGGTGATATTATCACAACTGGCACTCCTCCTGGAGTTGGCATGGGACAAAAGCCAAACCAAATATTCCTTAAAAAAGGTCAGGTGATGGAGCTTGAAGTTGAGGGTTTAGGTAGGCAAAGGCAAGTCACTGTTGGTTAGGTGATTAATGACCCTCAGCTGAAGAGCGAATGGCGGCGATGTTTTCTTTATATTTGCCACCCTTAAAAGTTGCAGAACCAGCAACCAAAACATTTGCGCCTGCTTTTACAATTTCACCTGCATTAAGCGCTGTTACGCCGCCATCTACTTCAACATGAATATCTCGTGCGCCAATCATAGTGCTTAAATCTTGTAGTTTTTGCAAAGTTTGTGGAATAAAACTCTGTCCGCCAAAACCCGGATTTACTGACATGATTATTACCAGATCAATTTTATCTAACAAATAGGTTAGCACATCTAATGGAGTATGCGGGTTGAGCGCCACGCCCGCTTTTTTGCCAAATGATTTTATTAATTGTAACGATCTATCAAGATGAGTGCAGGCTTCTACATGCACGCTGATATAGTCTGACCCTGCTTTGGCAAAAGCCTCAATATAAGCATCAGGATTTTCTATCATTAAATGCGTATCAAAGGTTTTTTTGGTGTGTGGGCGAAGGGCTTTTACCACGTCTGGACCAATGGTGATATTTGGCACAAAATGCCCGTCCATCACATCAATATGCACCCAATCGCACCCTGCTTTATCAATTGCTACAACCTCCTCGCCCAATTTTGCAAAATCAGCGGAGAGAATTGAAGGTGCAATTAGAATTTCTTTTTTCATTTTTTTACCTATGAAACTTCTATCAAGATAGTTTAGGATCAAGCGAGCCATTTGCATAGCGTTTTGCCATGTCACTTAGTGCAATAGGAGTAATTTTTTGCGCCATGCCAGCTGATCCAAACATTTCATAACGAGAAGCACAGACTTTTTGCATTGCCTGCCGCGCTGGTTTTAGATATGCGCGGGGATCAAAAACTGCTTTATTTTCGTCCAAACAAGTGCGAATTTGACCAGTAGCCGCTAGACGCAAATCTGTATCAATATTTACTTTTCTCACACCATGTTTAATGCCTTTGAGAATTTCTTCTACTGGCACGCCATAAGTTTGTGGAATCTCTCCACCATGCGCATTTATAATTTCAAGCAATTCTTGTGGCACGGAACTTGAGCCATGCATTACCAAATGGGTATTTGGTAATTTAGCGTGAATTTTTTCAACCACGTCCATTGCTAAAATATCACCTGTTGGTTTACGGGTAAATTTATATGCACCATGCGATGTTCCCATTGCTATCGCCAAAGCATCACATTTGGTTTTTGCAACAAAATCTGCCGCTTGTTCTGGATCAGTTAACAGCATGTCACGATCTAATTTACCTTCAAAACCATGACCATCTTCTTTTTCGCCCTCGCCAGTTTCTAAAGAGCCAAGCACACCAAGCTCACCCTCGACTGAAACTCCAACCATGTGAGCAATTTCTGTCACACGTTTGGTTACATCAACATTATAATCATATGATGCTGGGGTTTTGCCGTCTGCTTCAAGCGAGCCGTCCATCATTACTGAAGAAAAACTATGTTGAATTGCACTAACGCAAGTGTCGGTATTATTGCCATGATCTAGGTGTAAACAGATTGGAATTTCTGGATAGATTTTTTCAGCAGCGCTAACCATTGCTTCAAGCATAATGTCATTGGCATAATTTCTTGCGCCACGAGATGCTTGCATGATTGCAGGCGAGCCAGTTTGGCGCGCTGCGTCCATAACAGCAATAACCTGCTCCATATTATTAATGTTAAAAGCTGGCATGCCATAGTCATTTTCTGCGGCATGATCGAGTAATTGTCTTAAAGAAATACGAGCCATCTTTTGCTCCTTTTTTTAGATAAGTTTACCAAGTTTAATTGCAGTATCGCTCATACGGTTAGAAAAACCCCATTCATTATCATACCAAGCAACAACACGCACAAATGTATCATCAATCACCTTTGTGCCAGTTGAATCAAATGTTGAACTTAGGCTTGAGTGATTATAATCTGATGATACTAATTTCTCATCATTATAACCCAAAATACCTTTTAATTTACCCTCAGATGCAGTTTTCATCAATTGGTTGATTTCTTCAATTGATGTTGCCTTTTTAGCATTAAAAGTTAAATCAATTAGTGAAACATTTGGAGTTGGCACACGAATAGAAACACCATCTAATTTGCCTGCTAATTCTGGCAATACTAGACCAACTGCTTTTGCTGCGCCTGTTGATGTAGGAATCATATTTACCGCTGCTGCACGAGCGCGAAATAAATCTGAGTGCAAAGTATCAACCGTATTTTGATCACCAGTATAGGCATGAATTGTGGTCATAAAACCCTGCTCAATACCAATCGCATCATTAAGCACTGATGCAACGGGGGCAAGGCAATTTGTGGTGCAAGAAGCATTTGAAACAATAATATCTTTATTGCTTAAAGTGTCATCATTTACACCAAAAACAATAGTGTTATCAGCACCATTTGAGGGAGCAGAAACTAACACACGTTTTGCGCCTGCATTAATGTGCATCATGGCCTTTTCTTTGGCGCTGAAAATGCCTGTGCATTCCATCACAATATCAATATCAAGCTCACCCCAAGGCAATTTATTAGGATCACGCTCACTAATAATTTTAATAGTATCGCCATCAACTGTGATTGTATCGTTGGTAGCTGAAATTTCACCCGGGTAACGACCATGCACACTGTCATATTTTAGCAAATGTGCATTATCTTGAGTTGAACCTAAATCGTTAATTGCGACAAAGTCGATATCTTTGCGCCCTGCTTCCATATATGAGCGAAGGACTAAACGTCCGATACGACCAAAACCATTGATTGCAACACGAATTGCCATAGTGAGTTCTCCTTAGAGGTTTAATTGCGGTTATTCTATTTATAGTGTTTTTTGCCCACGTCCACCCTTTGCATTAATTAAAAATGCAATTTTACTGATAACCCACTAGATTTTGCATAGATATTAAGCGATTTTTCAAATATAGAGAAATGAACAATATTAAATAAGGTAAATTAAATGCTCAAAAATGCTTTTTATGCGCAATCTGGCGGTGTAACTTCTGTAATCAATGCTTCTGCTTGCGGGGTGATTGAGACTGCTCGCAAATATAGCGATAAAATTGGCAATGTTTATGCGGGTAAAAATGGTATTATTGGCGCATTGCAAGAAGATTTAATTGATACCTCGCTTGAGAGCAATGCAGCGATTGCTGCGCTTCGCCATACTCCATCTGGCGCATTTGGCTCGTGCCGTTTCAAACTAAAAAGCCTAAGAGAAAGCAAGCGTGAATATGAAAGACTGATTGAGGTTTTTAAGGCGCATAATATTGGTTATTTCTTTTATAATGGTGGCGGTGATAGCGCTGATACTTGTTATAAGGTTTCACAAATTTCAGCCGAGCTTGGCTTTCCTGTGCAAGCAATACATGTGCCAAAAACCGTTGATAATGATTTGCCCATTACCGATACTTGCCCCGGTTTTGGCTCGGTAGCAAAATATACCGCCATTTCTACGCTTGAGGCTTCTTATGATGTGAGATCAATGGCTAAAACTTCTACCAAAGTTTTTGTGCTTGAGGTGATGGGGCGACATGCTGGCTGGATTGCTGCCGCTGGGGCTTTGGCTAGTAATGAGGATAATGATATCCCGATTGTGATTTTATTTCCTGAGGTGAAATTTAAGCAAGAGAAATTTTTGGCACTGGTGGAAGAAAAAGTTAAAAGTCACGGTTATTGCACCATTGTTGTGTCTGAAGGGGCGCAATGGGAAGATGGACGTTTTTTAGCCGAGCAGGGAACTAAAGATGCTTTTGGGCATGCACAATTAGGGGGAGCAGCGCCAGTTGTTGCCAATATGGTACGTGAGAAATTGGGACATAAATTTCATTGGGCGGTTGCTGATTATTTGCAACGGGCCGCTCGTCATATTGCCTCAAAAACCGATGTTGAGCAAGCATATGCCGTTGGCAAAGCGGCGGTAGAAATGGCTATTGATGGGCAAAGCTCTATCATGGTTACGATTGATAGAATTGCCAATTCGCCATATAGGTGGAAAATTGGCAAAGCGTCGCTTAGTGAAGTGGCCAATGTTGAAAAAATGATGCCGATGGATTTTATTTCTGACAATGGATTTTCTATTACTAAAGCGTGCAGAGAATATTTAGAACCATTGATTATGGGCGAAGAATACCCACCATATAAAAATGGTCTGCCTGATTATGTGACATTAAAAAATCAGCTAATTAAACGCCAACTTGCAGAATTTTTACTTTGAGATAGCTAAGCCTATGTGC
>Ga0256834_1000605_pt1 | contig 25490 bp, 31 predicted proteins | sample 4281140metaG_FD_190536 | JGI IMG/M metagenome (GOLD analysis project Ga0256834, IMG submission 190536) | Hydrothermal vent microbial communities from East Pacific Rise, Pacific Ocean - 4281-140 | ecosystem: Environmental > Aquatic > Marine > Hydrothermal vents | place: Pacific Ocean: East...
GACTGCCATAGGTATAGCCGCTCTTTTCATGAATGTCCTGTATTTCCTTCAACAGTCGTTCCTCTTCCTGTTGCCGCGCACTGGGCGCTCTGTGCTTCCAGGCGTAGTAACCGGCCCGGGTGACACCGTAAGCTACCCCGTCAAGTAGACAGTTCAAAAGTAGAAGATCTGGCCTTCTTCAATACCTCGGCGGGCGTCGTAAGCTACCCCGTCAAGTGGACAGTTCAAAAGTAGAAGATCTGGCCTTCTTCAATACCTCAGCGGGCGTCATCCCGCCAAGACTGTCGTGATCTCTTTCCTCGTTGTATTCAAGCATCCATGCCCAGGTCATTTCTCGAACTTCATCAAGGTCCTTGAATAACCAGGCGTCCAGCACCTCCGTGCGATAGGTGCGGTTGAACCTTTCAATATAGGCATTCTGGTTGGGTTTGCCTGGTTCGATGTAGTCGATAAATATACCATTGTCCTTGCACCAAGTTGTAAAGCACTCCCCCAGAAATTCCGGTCCATTGTCTGTACGAAGCACATCTGGAAGACCTCGCTCTCTCTTCAGTTGCTCAAACACCCGAACCAGACGGGAACTGGGCAAGGAGGTATCAATCTCAATGGCCAAGGCTTCCCGGTTGAAGTCATCCAGGACATTGAATGTGCGAAAACGGACGCCGTGATACAGGGCATCACTCATAAAATCCGCCGACCACACCCGGTTGGGACGTGCCGGTGTCATCAGCGGCATGGGATCCGTGGTTGACACACAGGGGTGGAGCATCGTCGTACGCTGGTCGCAGACCGGGTGCGCACCACCAACCGGCTAACCGCCGCTTTGAAACTTTACTTTCCTCAAGTCCTTGATTGGTTTGAGGATAAAGCAACCATTGTATTCTGTGAGTTCCTGGAAAAATGGCCCACGCTACAATCGGCCAAACGGGCCAGGAAAGCGACACTGGAGCGCTTTGTCTCGGCGGATGCCTTATGTTGCTATGCCGGCATTGCCCCGGTGGCTGAGCGCTCAGGCAACAAATCCTGGATGCACTGGCGTTACAGTTGCCCGAAGTTCCTGCGACAATCCTTTATCGAATGGACCAACCAGACGGTGCGCTTTTCCTTCTGGGCGCGGGCCTTTTACCAGACCCAGCGGGAGAAAGGCAAAACCCCCCAGATGGCCATTCGTGCCCTGGCGTTCAAGTGGATACGTATCCTCTGGCGCTGCTGGCAGGATCGTAAACCATACGATGAAGCCAAGTATCTGATGGTCCTCAAAGAAAAGGGTTCTCCGCTTGTTAAAGAGCTGGCGAGTTAGTCTGTTTTTTCTTGACGGACTACCTCAGGGCGTGTGTTAGCACTATTTATTTCATTTAGAAATTAGAGTTTGTGTGGATATTAGCTTACCATAATGATTGGCTATAGTAGCCAAACTTGCTTCATGAGCGGACTTAGAGTACGTCGATGTTGCGTCTTCTACAACTGTAACGTAATAATCATTTTCGAAAGCTGATCTTACTGTGGCCTCAACACAAACATTTGTCAGCGCACCACAAAAATATAACTGCCTAATATTATTTGTTTTTAAAATACAATTTATATTGCTACTGTTAAATGGGTCATATCTGTTCTTCGATATAGTCACAGCTTCACAAGCTGTTTCCAACAATTCATCGATAATTTCTGAGTCGCAGGAGTTTTCTAAATACCCCCTCAATGAGCGTATTTCTGGAGCTATCTCACTGACAAGCAGTCCTGCGTCGGAGTAGTCTGAACGAAATTCTAAGCGAGTAAATATAATTAAATGATTATTTTTCTTCGCGTATTCAATAAGTCGATGAGTATTTGCAATTATTTGAGAAGAATTTAATATGCCCCCACCTCTTAGAAGAAAGCTTCCTGACGGAGAAAAAAAGGCATTTTGAAAGTCTACAGCTACAAGCGCTGATTTAAGCACATTGTTCAATTTTATTACTCGTTATTTCGCTCAAAATCAGACGCCCCATTTCTTTAGTCCCTACTTTCTGGTGGTTTCTCCCTGGCTTGAACATATCTCCAGTTCTATATCCCCTGTTAAATATGTTGAATGTCGCATTTACTATTAAATCATGAGCTTGAGAATTGCCAAATGATTCACCTAGTAATTGAGCTCCGGCCAAAACCATGCCTACTGGATTTGCTAAATCCTTACCTTTTAAACCATCTCCAGTCCCATGAATTGTTTGGTATGATGCAAATCCGTTCATAGACATATTGATAGATGGTGTAATTCCACGTGACCCATGCACAATGCTAGCCATCTGGTCAGACAGCATATCCAACTCGGTATCCAATCCTACTACGACATCAAATCGACTTGGGTTGGTTATTAATTCCGCGCTACCAACGTCAGGTGAAAATATATCAAATGTCACATCTGGGTATTCTGCTGACATTTCCCGGAACATATCAACCCACAACTGGCCTAAATGTCCAAGAACATCACATTTAATCAACAAATGTAGACGTTGACTTCTTTTGGCAGAAAATGAAAATGCTGATCTTGCAACCGACCGAACTTGGCTTTCAACATATGAATACTTTATCGAGGCGACTCTATTACTATCTTTTAATATTTCATCAGTTTCTCCATGATACGCTCCGGCTGCATTATCACGTATAAGCAATATGTCAGTAAATCGTACACGATCTTCTTTTAATGGACTATCCGCAACTAGTTCTTTGGATGATTTTATATAAATCATCTTATAGATAAGCTCAAATTCCCTACGTAACCAATACACAATAGGGGCATATAATGAGGTTCTGAGAATAACGCCACCTATATCACGAGTCTCAGCATAAAATTCTCTAAGAGAGTTACGTGCCTCAGCTGTGTCCACAGTCAATCCTTTGTATGAAAGCTCATTAACCCTCAAATTGCATATAGAACACGCTTGATATAAACACTCTAATGAGATATCCATAACCTCACTACCAATGCCACCACCTACGATTGAGCCAATGGATACGTTTTTGCCTACAACCTTGTTTTTCATATTAGGATATCCCATCGAAAATACCTTTCATAACCCGAATAGTTTCAATATTGCTAGTAATAAATCCTGCCGATATAACTTTTTTGTCAGTACTGCTAACACCATCTACATTCCATATGATTGCAACGCGATCCCAACTATCAGGATTAATGAGAATGAAATGAGGGCTGATCCCCCGAGTTACGCCAACGTAGTGTATTTTATCTTTAATTTTGAGATGAAGCTCAATAGTATCAATAATGATTTTTTTAACTACATCATCAGAAAACTTTTTGTCTTTATAAAATTTAAGTAGCTCACTACTATCATCCAATCCAAAATATTCTTTCCCTTTGCTATCATTTGTCACCGCTGCATTGTCACTAATTTCGAAATATTTAAAATGACATTTTTTACCAATTTTACTAACTAAATTATCAATTGAAGTAGTGTACTCAGTATACGTTTGTTCATTTGCTCCAGTTTTACCTATTGCGATTGTGGCTGAGGCCAAATATACGTCGGTAATCTCATTTACACGGGATAATTTATCGCTTATCTGTTCTACAATTTCCTGCGTACTACTTATCGCTACGGTTTCTGTTAATTGGTCAATTTCTTTTCTTGTAAAATAGAGCTGAAAAATTGCAAACAGAAATGCAGAAAGAGTAACAGCATTAATAATACTTTGAGGGCTGATAAGGATTGAGATAGGTGTATGATCTATGTTTGTTGTGTATAAAACATTGTCTATTGCGAATGGCCTCATTGACTCCAGCCAGCCCGTGACAAACACGGAAACAGCTAGTATAGATAAAAACCAAGCTAGAAAAATTAGCCATGGCCAGCGTCTACGGTTTTTTTTATTCCTTACCTGATGCATCTCATTTTACTCCAAGCAAATCATAGACCCGCTCCTCCAGCCCATCAAGTATTCTACCTGTTTGCATTCTTGGTCGTGAGGTATCAATACACACCACCCCCTTTATTTTGGCAGGAAGTTCTGATAAGACGATCACGCGATCTGATAAAAAAACTGCTTCTCTAACATTGTGTGTTACAAAAAGAATCACCGTCTTCTTGTGTATAGAAAAATTTTCTACTTCCTTTCGCAAGCGTCTGGCATTCAATTCATCAAGGCTAGAAAATGGTTCATCCATAAGCAATATTTTTGGTTTTCTAATGATCGCGCGCGCGATGCCTGCTCTAACCTGTTCGCCAGTTGAGCACTCAGTAGGATAACAATCGGCCAATGGCTCTATCCCAACTAAGCTCATCGCATTAGAAACCCGCGATGAGAGTTCTTTTTTGCTAATGCCAATATTCTCAATGGGTAACATAATATTTTGAGCAATAGTTCTCCACTTCAACAACCTATTTTGTTGAAATACATATCCTATATTAGAGGCATCTCCACCATCTTCCTTTTGAATATCTCCACTCCAGTCAATCAAACCAGCTATTGCGTTTAATAACGTTGTTTTACCGCAACCGGAAGGACCGACTATGGACACAACTTCCCCTAAATCAACTTTAAATGAAACCTTTTCTACAATGCTAGAACAAGAGTTTTTACGCTGAAATTGTATAGAAAGATCCCTTATATCCAATATCAATTAGTTCTCCTCCAGCTGGTTAATTTACGTTCTGCAGGTAAAAATATAGATAATTCCACCATAACCATGAATATGGTAAATATTAATGTCCACGCTAGTACGTCCTGCATAGAAAAAAGACTAAATGCATTTCCAATTTGGTAGCCCATGCCACTTGACAACCCCAGCATTTCGATAATAATAACAACTTTCCATGAAAGAGAAAAACCATAACGTCCTCCTGCTAGAATATGGGGTACCAGTTGAGGAATAAGCAGCCTTTTAACATATAACCACCCCTTAACTTGATAAATTTTTGCCATTTCAACAAGATCTTGATCAATGCTCTCTAAGCCTTTATTAAAACTAATAGCTAGCACTGGAGTCACTATCACAACAACAGCAAAAATAGCAGCCATGCTGCTTAGGCCAAAAATCATAATGGATATCATCGCCCAAGCAAGGGCTGGAATAGATAGGCCAATCAGAACGTATACGTATAAAAAATTATGGAGGGAGTCTTTATAGTTCATCAGAAGAGCCACGGTAATGCTTACGATATATGCTACTGTGAATCCTGATAAAATACGAAGAGTAGTAATAATAAAATCTCTCACAAAGTCCCCTGATATTACCAATCTCGTGGTCTTAGATATAACCTCAATAGGAAAAGGTAGATAAGGTGTAATGCCTGACGATGCAAAAAACTGCCAAATAAGTAGCAGAGAAAAAAGTCCAAGCAACCGAAATATCAACCTAGTGATATTTTTCATGGTTACAGTTTAGTTAGTTTCCGAAATTATTGGGGTTAATACTCCTTGGACAGGACGTTCTATTAATACACGATCTTTTTGAAGTATTTTTAGTGTTGTCTCTATTGACGATTCCATTTCCCCCCAGCGTTCAACAAATAATTTGGGTAAATTGCTACTCGCCATCTGGATTTCACTCTCTTTTTTTAATCCAAGTAGTTCTGAATATTTTGATACCAAACCTTTTGGATCAGACTTAATTATTTTTACGACTTCCTCCCATACTTTCACCATCTTCATTGCTATTTCGCGATTCTCATTAAGCCAGCTGTCACTTGCTGCTAATCCAGCCATTTCCATTGGCGCATCGTGGTACTTTTCCCATTCGCGCCAAAATGGTCCAAGTATTACCCTATATTCTCCTGTAGAGAGCATTTTTGATACAAAGGGCTCAAAAATAATTATGGCATCAAACTCCTGCTTCTCTAGCATAGGCCACAGCATTGGCGGGCTGACTTGTGATAATTGAAAATCATCATTAATACTCAGTTCCTCTTCTCTACCGAGAAGGTAAAACGCCGTCCCCCCCCCACTCGACAATCCATACCAACCTATTTTTTTCCCCACTAAATCTTTTAACTTCTGATAATTTGAATCCCGTTTTACGATTAAACTAACTGAGTTAAGTAATGTAGGATGAAAGTAAGTTACGTCAAACCCTTTACTTCTTGCTACTGCAACCACGTTTGAGCCAGCCGCGATATTGATGTCATATTTACCAAGAACAAAAGAGTTATTAGAGGATGTTGGATTTGGGAACCCACTATAGCTAAGATCCAACCCATATTTCTCAGGAATCTTATTATCTTTCATGATTTGAACCGCTAGCCCTGTTAATCCAGTGCTCACATACCCCAGGCTAGTTTTTCCATCATCTTTATCAGATGAGCAGGAGAATATGCTGGCAAGCAAAGCAATGGCTAGCACTAGCTTCAAACTGTACGAAAAAATGTTCATAACCACTATTTTCCTCGTTAATTTATATTGGCAAAGCAGAGTACAGAAATTTCTCAGTTTTTTTGTAGAGGCTAAATCTGTATTCTATATAATTCATCGATGATTTGTGTCGTTGATGCTGATTAATTTTACTGCCTTGCCAGAATTATGGTGCTAACGACCAAGCTCACCGGCGGCAATGGAGCGTAGCGGAATTGCCGTCCGTGTGCAGCGCCTTTATAGATAGACCGTCCTGCTTGTTCATCGCTTTTGTCCTAAGCTGTTCAAGTGGGACAGGCACCTGCCGGGGACGACTATGCATGCGACAAGCATTCGATGCTTACTAACATACTGCCGCCCCGGCAGGTGTCATCGGTTTCGATAACGAACACTCAGGGATCGCCTCACTAAGCCTTCCTATAATGCCTTCGCAGAAACCGACTGCCTGACCCTCTTGTTAGCACTCTTATATCCGTTTTATTATGTATGATGCCACCCCGTCTGAAATTTCAATTTCTTGGTCAGACCAAATCAGGTTGATAGATTTTGGGTATTCAATTTCTACTTCTTCAATTCCCTGAATCGCCGGTTTTATATATTTGTCGATGAAAACAGATATGACTTCTCCAGCTTCTTGTTCCATGTGCTCCCAAGCTTGTTCCCCGTGATAAAAAGCTCCGCCACAAGCCAAGTATTTATCAGATAGTTCAGTTAGTCGGTTTGATGGAGTCGGATCCAGTACAAGAAGAACTGGTATAAAACCAGCAGCTTGACTTTCTTCAGCAAATGATAATTCTTCTCCGAAACGACCTTGTCCGCTAGCAGCAATGGTTACTCGGAGCTTTAGCTCATAAGTACGGTTATTGCTCGGCACTAGGCAATCAATTTGTCTGCCTTTGTTTGTAGGGCGACCATTAGAGTCCAATCTTTTTACAGGGGAGTTTCTTGAACCAACAGGTTCTCCACCTAAGCAGCTAGCCAAAAGTGGTTCAAAGAGATAGCCAGTCTCCTGAGCAGAGCGGTTGTCTATGTCATAAATCCATTTCCTCCATACCATCCAATTTGCAAGGAGAGTGGTGTCACACTCGCCGTACTCCAATAATGACCGGGGGCCAATTTGATCCATATTTGGTATTGGCTGTGATGATAATATTCGACGATATTTGACTCGACGGCGATGTAGTGCGGTTAAATTTTCAATATATAACCCAAAATCATTGTCTTTCTCGAAACAAGATTTTAGCGTTTTAATTATGTTTGAGGCCTCTACGTTTTCTCGAGATTGATCATCAAACCAATCCATTGGGATATCGTAATATCCATTGTTTGGGGTATTGACTCTATGCATGCCTAAATCATCATGGGGCCAACCCAAGTCATCAATTGCTATTGATATGAGCGCATTAAGCTCGCCATCGGATATAACAACTTGAGCCTCACCTGTGCCATGCATCTTGCATTTTGAGTACAAATTCCGAAAAAATGCTTCATTCATAATATTTACCCAAAAAGTTCAGCTTGTTGTAATTTTATGTTGCCAGAAAGGCTCAGAAGCAGGGATTCTGTTCTCTTTAGCGCAGGACTCATCGCACCAGCTTTAGTCAACAAAAAGCCGAGCATTTTCCCATCATTCGTTACTTGCCCTTCATAACCGTAGTCATCACGAATCTGCTCAGCAAATATTCTTGCCAACAAGGGCGGTATGGCGTTCCCAATTTGTTGTATTTTCTGCGACGCATTTCCGCAAAAAATAAAATCATCGGGAAATGTCTGAATGCGTGCCGATTCTCGAATGGTCAGCGGCCTATCTTCTATCGGATGGATTAGCTCACGAGTTGCTGCACCAGTGATGGTTAAACAGGGCTCAGAAGCAATCAATCTTTTAAGCCCAGAAGGCGCACCTCCACGCTTTTCTGTTGGCATTCCATCGGCTACTCTTCTGTTGGCCCTTTTTTTAAACGATTCGTGCTGCAAATGCTCCGGAAGGTCTTTCATAGTTTGCCCAGGACCTAATGCTCTTATTCTTTTCAATTGAACTCCATTGATTATCGGAGAATAATGATCTGTAATCTTTCTAGCACTTCCTCTTAGGATTGCATCAAAATCATCATTAGCCGGCGAATTTATCGGGCTTAATTCTGCGTCTTTATCATTGGTAGCTTTAGGTAGGCTGTTTATAGCATGTAAGACAGTCACATCTGAGTTTCTAAAAATTTGGCCGGAAACCTTTATTGTGGGCTCTGGGAATTTGTATTCATGCCCCAATCTGTTTCCTATTATCAAGACACGCTTTCTGCGTTGAGGGACTCCATATTCTTGCGAATATACCTTCTCGACTCTAATAAAATAACCTAGATCTATAAATGCCTTCGCCGCCTCATAAATGTATATACCCTTGTTCGAGGTTAGCAAGCCCTCAACATTTTCCATGAGAAACCATTTTGGCTTAATAATCTTTAAAGCATTGATATAGCTCTTGAGCAAATGATTCCTAGGATCATCCCAAAATCTAGAGCCTGCCGTAGAAAAGCCCTGACATGGAGGCCCGCCGATTAGGATATCAATTTCCCCTGGTTTGGCGCCTATTGTTTTTAAGACATTCTCAAAGTCGAGTGAATCAATATCTTCCTCGCTACAAATTGTTTCTGGAAAATTCTGCCTATATGTTTCTACCGCTGCGGAATCCTTATCGTTCGCATATAGTATCGAATACCCAGCTTGTTTAAAGCCGAGGGAGCATCCACCTGCACCACAGAATAGGCTAATTGCTTTTGGTTTTTTCAATTCTGACACACCGACTCTAGTAAATTCATTATCAAAGGATGTATTTCCATTTTTTCTAGTGCTAACTATAATTCGATGACAAAAACATCCCGTTACAACAGGACATTTCCGTACAATAACATCCCACCAAAAACTCAACTCGCTGTTTTTTATACACACGGCTGGTGTTAGGGGAATAATAAATCATGGAGAAAGCCAGACAACAGAAATGTCCAATAAACTCCTGCTTCCTGGCCAGGCTCGGCATCATCGCCATGTGAAGCAGTACAGCATTCGCACGAAGCCTGGCTATGTGCTTCAGGTTTGCATTTGAACGGAGGTCTTGCAACCAATAATTTCGGAAAGAAGGACGCTCACCGCGAGCGCCGGGAAAAAGGAAGGGAACGGGCGCGTTGTGCTGCCCGCTGGGCTGGTTCCTGCCTCGTGCCCCCTGACTGAGCGGGTGCGTACTATCCATAATCAATATCTCCCAGGCAATCTGGGAACAGTGTACCTGTCCTGCGCCTTGCAAGGCAAATACCCGGGCAGGGGAAAAGTATTTATCCGCTGCAAATGTAGTGTACTGTGTCGGAATCCCGCAGTGTCAGGACGCTGGATCCCGGCCTGCGCCGGGATGACAGGTGCTTTAGTCATTGTATTTTTCTCTAGCCCGCATGTTTCACCAGACTCCGGAATTTTCCCGGGGAGATTTGTTCGGTGCATCCTTGTGCCTCACCCCTTTGGGGCTTGCACGAAAACCTGCTCCCGGTAGCTTTTTGCGTTCAGGTGGTTCGAATGAGCTGGGCGCAAAGGGTGGATGAATCGTTCATCGGATTACGATTATGTTCTCTGACATCAAGCTTATTGGTTCAGAACAGATCCGGCAGATTGCGATGGTGGATCATGCTGATATGTGTGGATTGGTTACCACCTGACTTCACTATAAAGGAATGAATCACGATCGATCCGCATGCCTACAATATTACCGTGCGAACGGGCGAGTTCGAGGGAGAGCAGTGCTTTGAGACACGGGTCGAGGAACTGTCTGATCTCGTGGAGTATGGAGACACCTTCGAAGAAGCTTACGCCTTGGCTATAGATGCCATTGAGACCACCGCAGAAGTTATTGCTGAAAGAGGGAAGCCCATGCCTCATGAGCCTTCCCAGGGTTGCATGGCCTGCAACGCAATTTGCCCAGAACAGGCATAAAAAATGCTGGCGATGGAGAACAAAAGTAGTTTATCCAGGATATCAGGATATTTTGACACCCCAAATAACCTGGACTACTATTTCTAACATTAAAGAAGGAATTGCCCAGCGGAATGAAAAAGGAACACCATGATCATTGAACTGCTCAAACATCCCCTCGAGGCCGGTATCCTCATCGCCTTGGCCATGTACGGCCTGATCCTGGCCTGGACGCTGATGGCACGCCTGAAATGGTTGCCAGGGGTTGTTGCACGCCCCGTGCGCCGCCTCCTGAACCGACTGGGCCGGCTGCCCGTGCTGGGCCGGGCCGTTTCCGCCATGCGCCGTCATCCCCTGGGCCTCGGGCTGGCACTCGCTATCCTGACGGGAATCATCGTGCCGGCGCTGCTGATTTCTGTGTATGTACTGTTCTCCGCTATTTTTGTGAGTGTGATCATGGTGCTGGCGTTCCGCTATGGGGATTGGGAGGATGAGCCCTATGAAGAAAGTAATTTTCAAGTATATGGAGCTGGCGAAATAGTACCCGCGGGACATCTTGCGCCATACGGCCACCCTGATGAAGACTAGTGGGGGGCTGACAAACATTACTTGCCTTTTGATTTAATCTTCTTTGGGATACCGCCTTTTGTCTTGGCAGGGTTGGTGCTTTCTTTGAATGCATTATTTATATCTGCTCCAATCCTAACCCCCACCCATCCCATCAACATCGTCCAGATCACTGGCATGCCGATCATCATCATGGCCAGCATGATGTCCAGGAGCAGGGCCTTGGTGGTGGCACCGACCATGCCGCCGGGTGAGGCGAACCAGGCCAGCATTCCGTCCAGGGTGCCGGGGTGCATGGCCACGGTAAGGTTTTCGTCGATCCACCGGGCCAGCTTCCACAGTACCGTCCAGAAATTGATGGTGAAGATGCCCAGCCCGGCGAGCACCAGCATGGAGAGGGAATAGCCCGAGATCACCACGATCAGCGGCAGCAGCGCGTAGACGATCATGAGTAGCAGCGCCTGCGCGATAGGCAGCATGGGTTTCATGGCGGTGAGCAGGGTGCCCAGGGTGAAATGCGTGACAGTGGCACCGGCGCCGGCCGCAATGTGCTGAACGGTGTTGTAGGGATTGAACGGGCTGTCGTAGGCACCCATGTCATCCGGCTGATAGGCGGTCATTACCTCGACCCTTGAGTTGTCCAGGGCCTTGCGGGCGGCCATATCCGTGGTTTTTTCCGCGATGTTGTTGGTGCTGGGGAACCAGTTTGCAAAATAACTGGCGGCTGCCGACAGCACATTGCGCAGCGTACTGGCCTCCGGCAGATCCACGATCTTGGCGCGCAGGCCGTTGTCCGTATCGCTCCACCATTGTTCACAGGTCGGCTGTCCCCATTGGTGGGGAAGATCCGGGTCATAGTCCACATCGCGCCCCGGATCGTAGGGCCAGCCGGCCACCTGGCGCATGGAGCGCATATTGGGATAATAGATTGCGCGGTACACATGGGAGCCCACCCAGTCCGGGTCGTCCTTGCCGTATTCGTCAAGGAGGTCATCGATCGTGCTCGAACTGGGTTTGTCGCGCAAATACTTCGAGCGCGCCGGCACGAAGCACTCGGCGTAGAACTGGGCGGCCTCGTCGCGTACTTTCGAGTCGCTGATGGTTGCCAGGGTGGCCTGCTGCTGCACCTGACGAATGCCCCTCGCATCCGGTATTCCCGCCAGGATGGCGTGATTGAACCCCTTGGACAGGGCCAGCACGGTGTACCACCAGACCGGAATTTTCACGCTGGTGGGCGTGCCGGAGAATGCGCCTGCCGAACCGTAGTTCGATTGCGGCGTACTGGGAGTGGCCACTGGTGGGTTGGCTTCGGTCAAGGTGGGCGGTGGCTCGTACCTGAGCATGTCGGGCGTCAGCGTGACCGCCGGAGGGCCGGCGATAAGCGCCACGAAGATTGCCACATAGAACTCGATCTCCAGGCTGCGCAGGGCCAGATCATGCACATTGCCGTAGCTGCCGCCACGGGCGGCCTTGCGCCAGGTTTCGATGACTATGATGATGAACGGGATGTAGATGATCCCGGTATCCGAGAGCACATCCCAGATGACGCCATACCATTGCCATCCGAACAGGGTGGTGAAGAGTTCCAGGTAGGAATCGACTGCCATTGGACTGTCCCTCGGTTAAAGAAAACGGGCCAGCAGGTTCTGGCCGAACAGGATTTCAAGGATCACCAGGGCGCCGGCGAAGTGCCAGCGCAACCCCTGCGCCCAAGTGCGCCAGGCATCATCGATGTCCCAGCGGTTGGCGGCCCAGCGAATGACATCCTTCCAGCGCCAGATAAGGACGAACATGCCGCCCCACTTGACGGCGATGACGAAGGGTTGGGCCTGATCCCAGCCCTGGCGCACGGTCTCGAAGCCAAACAACTGGATAGCTGCCAGCACGAGTGCGGCGACACCGCCAAAAATTGCGCAGATCAGAAAGAGCGCTATCCAGCGGGCGCGCCGGGGGCTGTATGACCTATGGTTCGTTTTACGAATCACTCGATGCGCCCTCCATCCTGAAGGTGTCCCTCTTCGGGGCGAACCTGGCGGATCACGCGCTGGCTATTGGCGTCGAGCTGGTTGCGCCGTGCAATCACGATACTGGCCGTGTTGCTGGCGATTTCCTTGCTTACCCGCTGCTCGAACAGCATGCTGTCGATTTCTTCCTCGATTTCTTCGATCGCGGTATCGACCAGATCGACGGCGGGTTTGACGCTCAGGACTTCCGGTATCCGCCTGCCGGTACGCAGCATGCGCCGGATGGCCAGCGCCTCCTCTATGGTGCGCGCCAGCGCTGCCTCGGCTGCCAGGCGGCCGGTGAGGATGGCGCGCTCTTCCGGCGGCAGTTCGCGCAGGGTTTCGATGATGCGGGTGGAGACGGCCACGCCGGGCGCCGAAAGCAACTTCAGTTCATCCGCTGTTGGCACCCGGGGGGTATTGATCATCATGGTCAGATTCCCGGCGATCTGTTGGCGGTGCCGGTCGAATTTGGGGCCAAGTCCCTGGCCTGGAACAGATCGCTTTTGGCAGCCGTCACAGGTGGCGACAAACATATCGCCCAGCACATCGCGGGCATAGGAAGCGGCGGCCATGGGAGTGGGGAACAGCTCTGCCAAGCGCACACGGGCGTGGGGTGAAGGCGTGTAAGACGAGTTGCTTGCGGGCTGGCGATTCAGAATGATGTTCCAGCCGGCGGCCGTGACGTCCTGTACCGGCTGTATGGGCGGGCCGACATTGCCGCCGGCATAGACCACGGCCCCCTGGCTGACCTTGGGGAAGGGGACGCCACGGTTGCCGCCGGTTTCGGCCACTTGCTGCTTGACTTCCACGGGGTCCGCATTGGATTGCATCAGTCGCCGCCAGTCGCCCGCCTTGGCGATGGCGATCCACTCGGCATAGGGATCTTTGCCGGCGAGGATTTCCTGCTCGATCTGTTCACAGGATTTCACCGCGTTGTTGAAATCCAGTGAAAAATCAGCGCTGAAGGACTGGAACTGCTCATACAGGCCCGGCAGGGCGCGCTGGAAGATGTACAGGGGCAGCGCGGCAACGGCGCCCCGGGCGGCGCTCATCACCTGGTTCTTGACGTTGTTTACGACATTGCTGAAGGCATTGGACACCGAAGCGGTGATGTCGAACTTGCCGCAGCTGTAGCTTGCCGACAGTGAGGGATGGCCGCCGAGGAGTCCGCTCGATGCATAGGGATTGAGGACGGAGGATATGGGTTCTGCGCCACCGATGGCGTAATACCAGGACTGATCGCCGACCGGTATGGCTGGGGCGGCATGGCTGTTGGTGCTGGCCAGAAAGAGACACAGCGCCAGTATGCGCAGGACAGGGTTGCCGGAGAGGGACAAGTTGATCATGGTTCACATTTCCTCATGGAATGGAAAACAGGTAGATGCCCTTGCGTTTGCAACACTTGTAGGGGCGCCAGAGGTTGAAGGCGTAGTTGCCGGTATCGCTCCTGCGAAAATCGGACCAGCCGATGGGGCTGAAAGAATCATTGTTACCAAAGGGGTAGCAATACGGATCCGGTCTGGGGTGGATCATTTGCCAGGTACCTGTCCAGGCATTGTGCTCATACAAGGGGCCAGGTCCCCAGTACTTCACGCCAAAGGAGGGTAGCTTGACTGAATCCAGGGGCACATAGACGTGTGGTTGAAACTTGCGCGTGGTGATGTCGCCCACCCGTTGGGCAATGACCGCAGCAGCCTTGGGTTCGGATTGTTGCAGTACGCGCCCGGTGCGTGGATAGACATTGCCCCAGGTATTGAGGGGAAAGGTGCCGATCTCGCGCAGGCCAGGTATCCATGCTGCCGGATAGAGAGACTCGATGGGTACGATGGAGCGCCACACCAGGTAATCCAGCGCGGACTCGAAGTACGGCATAAGGGGAATGCTGCGGGGCAGGCATACCAGGCCGGAAACACCGGGTAATTTTCCCGCCAGTCCCACGAAGGATGTTGAAGAGAGGGGGTGGCCGTATAGATCCGCCGCCCGGAAAATCTGGTGATCGCGGGTTTGCTTGTTGCTCTTGCGTTTCTCGATGTGTCCAGCGGAATCCTGGAGCGCAAGATCCATGGTGGTGACGGCAACGAACGCTTCTGGCACATAGTTTTGCACTTTGATCGATGTTCTGACTTTGCAGCCGCTCAAGCTGCAACTGAGCCAAACGCAGATGCCGATGGGCCGCCATTTCAGACACATTGGCAGGCCTGCGATGGCGGTTGCGGAGGCCTGGGGTGCGAACAGCAAGCCAGCCTGGGCCGTGGAGCTGAAAAAAACGGCGCAGGCCAGGAAAAAGGCCGTGACACGGCGCCAGCGGGAGCGGTTGTTCTGGTGAATTTCTTTTCTGGTGACAGGCTTTACTGTGTTCATTCAGGCCTCCCTGATAAGAAAATTGTCATAACTGAGTCCGAACAGATCCATGCAGCGCCTGTCCAGTTTGCTCCCTTCCGGGGCGAGAAGATTGCCGTCGGCATCGCGTTCCCAGGCGATCCGTTTTCTGATATCGAAGCGGACAATGATGTGGCGTAACATGGTCACCGCCTCCTCGAAGGAGTGACACAAAGCGCCGCCGTCTTGTGGCTCCTGAATGTAATAGGCATGGTATTCGAGGAGCCTGAACCAGGATTTCTGTGCACAGCGGAATACCTCCTTCTGGGAGTAGCCATCCACGGGCACGCCGGACTGAACCAGGATCGCCAGCCACTCGCCCTGGTTCCTGTCTCCCGGAAACTCTGGACCTACGCGAAGGACATAGCCGTACCACCAGTCCCCCATGTCGGAGATCAGCGCCAGCAGCTCCTTGTCCTGCTGGTGGGAATTGATTCCTTTTTCCAGATATGCCAGCCGCTGTTCCGCGAGAATGCCGATGCGGCATGCCGGGTTGTCTCGCAGGGCCGGGAGAACAGAATGAGCGGGGGTTGTGGTGGAGAACCGCTTTATACAGGAGCGAATCATGATGAAACCACCGTGTGGGAAGTCTTTACGCAATCACGCAAGGAAGGCGCCATGGAAATCCGGTGGATTTTTGGTACGCTTGGATGCATGAAGGAATGTCGTGAGAAAAGGGAATGACGCGTACCGCCATCCACCCACCCACGGGTGAAATCGTCACTCCTGAAGGATTCGTTGCCCGGGAGGGCGCCCGTTACCGGGAAAGGGGCATCTGGCCCCGATGTCCCGCATGCGGGGCCAAGCTCTTCATCCATGGCGTTCATTCTCCGAACGTCACCTCCCGTTTCCGCCATGCCCAGGGCAGTGCCTGTCCCTTGTCCACCGCCCCGGATCCGCGTTTTGCGCATCTGGTGCCCGAGGCATGGGATCCAGCGGCGGGGGAGTGGTTGAAAAGCCGGTTTTGCGAGGAAGAGCACCTCAAACAGGCGTATATGGTCTGCCATCGGTTGTGCGGCAGACGCCTCACCTCCGATGAGTTTTCTGCCTTGTGCCGCCGTGCGAACCGCCTGGGATTGTTCCGTTACCGGGGGCTGCCCTTGTGGGTAGTGCCCTGGTTGTTGGTGACGCTGGATGCTTTTTCCAGAAAAAAGCGGGGTACTGTGGTTGGCGAAGAAAACCAAGGTGACAGCGACGAAGGGATGGTGGAAGAATTTCAATTTAGGTTTGTCCTCAACAAGCCGGCTCGAGCTGGTATCGAGGTGGTGTGGAACGACCCTTCCCGGTGTTCGCTGGAAAAGGTGTTCGTGAACAGTGGCAAGCGAATGCGCAATGGGCTTATTCCACTGGGAGATCCAGGTATAGAGATGGCCCGGAAAGACACCGCTTGGATCAATCGAAACCTGCTTTGCGGTTTGCAAAGATGCTGCCAGCGGCTTGGCTGTCATGGGTGAGCCTCCCTCAAGAGAGGTGGATTTGCTTTCTCGGCTTTATTGCGGGATCCCTCGACAATGGGAAGTTCCTCCCTGTCGTGCATGACCTGCATTTCTGCGTCAGAATGTCCCAGACCGGCAAAAAAGTTGAGGCAGCGCATATCCAGCCGCAGCCCGCCACCCGGTTCGCTGCGCATGCGAAGCCTTTCGTCGAATCGCTCGATTATCCGGCAGATTGTCTGGGCGGCATCATCGAAGGACTGGCATTGCGCCAAACCTTCCTCGGGGTTCTGTTCGGGCGTGTAGTAATTCTCGTACCATCCAAACAAATACCAGTAATGGTCGACGCGGCTGAATACCTCTTGCGGTGTTCCGCCTTCTACGCAAAGGGTGGATTTGACGAGGATCGCCACCCATCCCCCCCGATCCTTGTAAGCAAGCATGTCCGGATCGACACGGACGACGTAGCCGTACCACCAGCCGTCGTTACTGCTGACCAGCACCAACAGTTCCTTGTCCTGCCGGTAGGAATTGACGCCCTTCTTAGCGAAGGCGACCCGCGTCCGGGCCATGACCCCGAGGCGGCACTCGGGGTTGTCTCGCAGGGCGCACTTGAGAGTCTTGACAGGCTTGGGGAGTCTCATGGCTTTTCCCTCCTGGACTCCTCATAGAGCCGCTTGGCCAGCGCCAGATCCGTAACGCCGTAGATGACGGACTGACCCGCAAAGACGATGGCCGGATAACGATCCAGTTGATACTTCAGGTGGGCAAGCACCAATCCTTGCGCCGCTTGTGTCACGGCATCCCTGTCGATATTCATACTGCGCTGTTTCGCAATGCGGGCTGCCTCCTTTTCATCGGCCGGCAAACTATCGGACAGCTTCTCCTGCATACGCACCAACCGGTCGATGCGGTAGATGGTTGCGCCTGGCAGCGCCTCGATATTGGTGAGGGGGTGCGCCCGATCGGTAAAGATCTCAACAGCGGGATCTCCGGCCCAGGCGACATGAGCCAGAACCATGCCCGCGCAGAGCGCAGAGGAGAGAACAACAGTGACCGAGTTCTTCATCGGGAACCTCCGCCGACATTGTCGTGATGGATCTGTGACAGGATCTCCTTGCCCCGCTCCTGGTGATCGGCGATGAAGTGCCGGGCAAACAACTCGCAGATGGCTTCTGGCAGTGCGTTCATGTTGTGTCTCCTGCGCTGCCGGCGCGCTGCCTGGCAATGCGTTCGGCGATGCGCATGGCCGCTTCCACTTCGGAGCAACCTTCGCGGCGCATGATTTCGGCGCGGGCCGCCTTTTCGTCTTTTTCCGTCTGGGCGAGCGCCAACGCGAGGGCGGGGGGCACATTGCGAAACAGGGCAGCCATAGCGTCGGTGAGGATGACGCCTTCGGTGTATTTGCCGCCTTCCTTGCGTGCTGAGAGAAGCATTTGCCGCTGTTCTTCGGAGAGCGAGCGGAAGCGGGTAATTTGTTCGACCTCATCCTTGGGCATGACCAGGCACACCCACCATTCCAGCATGTTGAGCATGCGCTGGCTGGCGTCAGGAAAATCGTTCAGGTTCTGCGTGGCGATCCAGTACCAGGCCCCGTACTTGCGCCACATCTTGGTGATCTTCACCACATAGGGCGCCAGCAAGGGGTTGGTGGTGATGATGTGGCCTTCGTCGGTGATGACCAGGGTGGGCCGTTCATCGTTCTGCCGCGCCTCGACCACGCTGTTGATGTGATTCATGAGTGCGATGTAGGCCACGGTGAGCTGATCTTCATATCCTTCGCGCTGGAGTATGCCCATCTCCAGATGAGTCACATCCACGTCCGGCCAGCGGGTGCCAGGACGATTGAAGAAGTGTCCGGCGATGCCCGAGCAGAACAGCTCCAGGGCATCGCCCATGTCCACGGCACGCTCTCGCCGGCGCGGATCCAGAGATTCATCTTTTGCCACGCGGTGGAGCGCCTTGGCCACATCCTGGGTCAGCACCTGGTCGTGTCCGGCGTCACGCACGGTCTCGGCGGCGGTGATGATGGCGCGGCGGATGACCATGCGATCCGCCCGGGACATGCGGGCCTCTTCCTTGGCGTCACCGCCGGTGATCATGATACGGGCGGCGATTTCCATTTCGCCAAGGAGATCCCGGGCTTCTTCCAGGTCATCGGTTTCTTCGTACAGCGCATCGCCATCGATTGCGGCGGCGTGGGCCGCATCGGGATCATCCAGGAGGGACAGGGCGCCAGCGAATGGCGGCAGGCTCACGTCGGCGTTGGGCACCATGGCCACAGAATGGACTGACAGACCGTAATCGCGCAGATAATTGCACAACAAACCAAAGCTGTTGCCGGCCTCGATGATATAGATGCGCGGCCGCCAGACGGCGAGCATCTGCAAGATCATGTACACCAGCGTGGCGGACTTGCCGGCGCCAGTGGGTCCGATGATGAGCATGTGACCGTTCTTGCGTCGGTCATGCTTGTTGAGCGGATCGAAACTCAGCGGTTCGCCGCCGCGGTTCCAGAACAGCAGGCCCGGATTGCCTGTGCCCCGGGAGCGGCCATAGACCGGCAGGAGGCTGGTCAGATGAGTGCCGAACATGAGGCGGGAGCGGCGCGCCTTGCGGTCGAGTGCTGGCTCGTAGTTCATCGGCAGATTGCGCACAAAGGCATCGCAGGCCAAGGTTTCCGCCTCGCGCCCCACTGATTGCAGGCCCACCTGGAGCAGCAGGCTTTCGACATGGTTCACATTGCGCCGCAGTTGCGCTTCATCGTCGGCGCGGACATAGAAGCTCAGGTAGGTGGGCACCAGGCGGTCACCTCGGGCCATCTGGATTTCGACCTGGGTGGCATTTTCATGTGCGAGCACCGCTTCTGCGCCGTCGCCCACCGAGGCGCGCTTTACATTGGCGACATGTGCGCGCAACAGATCCTGGGGTTTGCATACCAGGGTCATGGCCATGATGGAGCCGGGCGGCATGCGGTCGAACACCGCATACACCTGATCGCCCACGGTGCGTTCGGCGGTGAGTACGCCGATTTCTGGTGCGCGGCGCAATGCCTGGATGGATACCACCGTATGCGGCATTCCGTCGAATCGCCAGATGTTGTGCTCCACATCCGATTCGGGCACGGACAGGGTTAGCATTTCTGCAAAATCTCGGCCGAAAGGCAGGTTGTCATCCCCTGGGTAAGGCGCCGCGTCGCCCAGACGGTCGATATCACCATTGCAGATCGGCGGCTTGGGGTTGAACCACTGCACCAGCCAGTGATACACATGTTCGCCGTCCACGACGCGGGAAGGAACGCCTGCCGCATCGAGGGAGGCGCGCAGCCGGCCCACCTGATCGTTGAGCTGCTCCAGTGAATCGCTCAGGGGCTGTTCCTCGCGTTTGAAGCGGCGATAGATCACCAGGCGAGTGCGGCGGATACGCCCGCCCCAGCGCCAGTTGGTGACGATGGTGTCATCGAACACGCCGCTGGGGCGGCTGGTGTCCCGCAGATGGGCATCCATCAGGGAAATCCAGTGCTGGCTCAACTGGGTGTTCCGGTTGCCAGGCTGGACGTAGTCGCGCAATTGCCCCGTGACGCTGCGCAGGTCAGTTTCATCCTGGACAAAGATCTGCACCATCCAGGGTGATGGATCCAGTTCGAGAATGTTGGAAAGCATGCCCAGCAACCCGCGGTGCAAATCTTCCATAAACTGTGCCGGGCGGGCTTCGCAGCCGACGGGCGTCAGCTCCAGTACCGCGCCCACGCTACGCCCGTCCTCGAGGAGAAAGGCCTGCTCGTCCGGCAGGTATTCCATCCAGGGCAGCAGGTCGGTAAACGAAGGCGGCTGTTGGTACTGGGAGCGCGCCAGGCTGCTGCGCGGCACGGGCCGGTGGCGTGGCGCCCCGGCGCCAGTCAGTCCAAACAAAGCTAGCAGATCCTTCATGGCTGATACACCTCGCCCGGCATGGCGTACTGATCCACGGGATACAGGGGGAATGCCGTGGTATAGCCTGGCACCGGGGCGCCTTCGATGCTTAGATGCGGAAAGATATAGAGCACCATTTGCGGATTGGGCAGCAGGGGAAACACCTGGTTGATTTCGTTTGCCGCTTCGCGGGTGAAGTCATGCAGATGCCCCTTGCCGGGCTTCAAGGCGCGGTTGAGGCCTTCGCGCAACTGCATGGGGTCGTTGCGGCCGCTGCTGCGCTGCATGTGCTGTTCGTAGATGCGCTGCATGTCCGGCCCGCCCTGGGGGATGACATCCTCTTTTGTGGTGGAACATCCGGCCAGCAGCGTAAGGGCCGTGAAACCCGCCACATACGAAGACAGGGAAGGGAATTCAGTCAAGATAGCCATAGGTGCCTCCTGATTCGGTCAGACGGGCATGATGGTCGAGCATCCGTCCGGCGGGGTCATAGTCGATGGGCAGGGTAATGTCGAGGTTGACGGTAATGGGTGCGCCGGCGGCCACAAAGATAGCGTCGAAGGACTGCGCCTGGCGTTCGGTCAGCCAGGTGTCGATCTCCTTGGTGGCGCCGGAGATAGTTTTGCCCAAAATGTACTTTCCCTGATCGCCGGTAACGGAGGAGGAAGATGTGCCGGTGGTATTCACGATGCTGGTTGTTTCGGCAGCGGCGGCGGCTTCGGCAGCGGCGGTGAGCGCCATGATGCCGATGCGCTGGGACAGAAATCCCGGGGCGTTGGTGATGCGCTTTCCAGATACGCAGGGTACGCCGAAGCGGTCGGAAATGTAGCCGATCTGCCTGTCCTTGCGGCCTGATTTCTGGCCGGGCTTGCGCTCACCGAAAGTCTGGATGCGGCCATCCTCAAAAACAAAGGTGGCTGTGGTGATAGCGCCGCGCACACAGGAGAGCGTCCAGTCGCCGATGGCGTAGCCGGACATGACGATGCCCTCCAGGCCGGGGATATGATGCCCGTTGGCCGCCAGGTTGTCTGCGCCGATCAATACCTTGATGGGCATGGGGTCTTGCACTTGTCCGCCGACGGGCACCCGGCCCACCAGGGCGCTGAATGCGGTCGAATTCATCAGGGTGGCATTGGCGGGAATGGTGTAGACCGGCCTGATGGCCGCTGCGTTTTTGGCACGGGCTCCGGCCCGGTGTTGGCGTGGCGGCTTGTTGGGACTCAAAGCGCTGCTCTTTGCAGGCTGCGCATCATGAAGCAGGGAGCCGCCCTCTGTGGAAAATGGCGTCTTGAACACCAGGCCACCGGGTTTTGCGGACTGTGCAGCCGGGGCATTCAGATCCTCGACCCAGTGAATGGCGGCGCCTGAGGTATCGCCATAGCCAAAACCTACCGGCATGTCGGCTGATGTTGTGGTGTCCGGGGCGGCCACCACCAGGCTTGATACCTTGCTGCGAAGCTGCTCCAGCTGCGCCGTGACTGCAGAAAGGGCATTATCATCTTTCTGTGCGGTGCGGTGGATGTCGCTGGAAAGCGCTGCGCGCACCTTGGCGATCACCCGGTCTTCCTGCACCCGGGCTGCCTGGTTCGCTTCGCGCAGACGCTGGTTTTCTTCGGTCAGCTGCCGGGTGTGTTCCGCCAGGGAGGCCACCTTGGCCGACAGGGAGCGCACGGTGTCTGCGGGGGTGTCGGCATCGGGCGCTGGCGCCTGGGGCAGACTGGTCATCATGTCCGGCTGGGGGCTTTGTTGCCGGCTCTTAAGGATCACAGCCAGGGCAATCAGAAGCACAATAGCGCCGATGATGGGAATGATGCGGTTCATGGTCATGGGGTACTGACCTCCTTGTGCGCCGCCCGCCAAGGCCTGATCGCCTCGGTGAAGCGGCGATCGGAAATCAGGTAAACGGTGGTGGTGTCGGTTTCCTCGCCGCTCGCGCCCAGGCGTGCATGCTGAAAACTGGCGGCGCGCCACTGGCCACGCAGGTCGCGGGGATCGAGCACCACGGGCTGATTCAGCAGGTTGCGCAGTTTCACGGCGGTGATCCACAGTGCGCCCAGATGGCTTTCGGTCCGCCAGCTTGCCACTGGTGTGGCGAAAATATGTGCGCCGCGCACCAGGGCGACCGGGCCACGATCCGGCAGCGGCGCCCGAAAGATGGCGTTGGCGCGGGGGATCAGGCGTGGCGGCGCATACAGGGATTGGGCGGCATGGCGCACCAGAGCCACGTAGCCGACCGGGTCTGACGTATTCTGTTCTGGCGCCGGGTCGGCGTACAGGGCGCCATCGTCTGCGGGGGCGCCAGCTGCCACGGGTGCGGCGGTCAGGACTTCCAGGGGGGTGACAGCCGGGAAGCGCGCATCGGCGGCCAGATCCAGCAGGACGGCGGGTCCGCTGCCGGTTTGCACGATCATGCGCGTGGCGGCGAAAGGCTCTTTCGCCAGCAGGTAAAGATGGTCGCCGAGTACCTGGACACGCAGGCCCGGCACCGGGCCGCCCAGCAGTCCGCTACGCAAATGCGTGGCGCCGGGAAAGCGGATGATGTGTTCATTATCCAGCGGAAGATCCACGCGAATTGGTGCGCCTCGCCAGACCCGGCGGTTCGTGGGAGCGGTGGTGGCCTGTGTGACTGGTTCACGGGTATCGGAACGGGCATCCGGCACGACAGGGCCGGATGTCAATGCCAGGGCGTCGCCTGGCAGGAGGGTTATCATTGCGAAGCACAGGACAAGTGCGGTTTTCATGGTTTGTCCTTCCCTTGTTTTGTGTCGGTTTCCAGTTTTACCGGGCCTTCCCCGGCAAAGCCGTCCAGGGCCATGCCCCAGGGGTTGCGTTCGCGATCCACGTCGTAGCGGATCACCCGCAGGGGGTAGCGGATGTGGGTCTTTTTTACCGCCATTCCGGCTACCGATTCCTCGATGATGGCGTCGATGGTGACGATCCAGACGCCATCGGCCACAGGCTTCACCCGTCCTTCCTCGTATGGGGCGTCCGGATCCTGGGACAAGGCGCGCACACGGCTGCTCAACTCCCCCTGGCGACCGCGGCGGTTCATGTCGCGCAGCAGATCGGCGCGGAATGAGGGTGTGATATAGGGAGCGAAGCGATACAGGTTTTTGGCATAGTCTTCGGCGCCATCTTCGGCCCAGCGGTTCAATTGCTGCCAGATGTAGAAGCCGAAGGCATAGATATTGGGCGCGGGTACGTCACCCACGGACATGCTGGCGCCGGACGACAGATCGGGAGGGATATGCACGGTGATGTCGTCAGGTGCGTTCGACCAGCCGTGGAAGGCATAGGCCAGCGCCCCGGCCAGCAACATGATGACCAGCCACAGGCTGGTGATGTGGGCGTGGGCGTTGTCGATTTCGTGACGGTAGCGCGACATGGTAATTACCTTTTTTCTAACGTGCGGGCAGGGCCTGAACGGGCGCGGCCGATAGACCAATGGCCGCTGCGCAACATAAAGGCACGGCCGCCAAACAGGCGCTGCAGCAGTACAGCGAACATGACCTGATAATGCCCCTGGGGACGACCGCGTTTGAGCTTGCGGAAAAGGATGGATCCGCCGTACATGCCGCACATGAACAGGAATCCCGTCAGTGACAGCGCAACGCTTCCCAAACCGAACGCAAAGCTGATGAGCAACACCAGGGGCAGCAACACCAGTCCGGTGACCAGGGAAACCAGCAGCAGTTCCGACGTGGTCAGCCCCAGGATGGCGGGAGGCTCGCCGTCCACGCGGTCGGCGAGCACCCCGAAGGCCTGGGTTTGGGGCGGTTTTTCCAGTTCCGGCGTCACGGATCAGGAGATGATCGTGGTGGCTTGGGTCAGCAAATAGGTGCCGAATGCGATACCGGCGGCGCTGGCCAGGCCAATTTTCGCTACATCTCCCACGGTGCCCTTGTTGGTCAGCACCTGGGTGACAGCCCAAATCATGCCGATGGCGCCGATGATGAACAGCACCACGCCTACGACCAGGATGCCGACTTCCGAGGCGTCCTCGAAGACGCCCTCGAACCAGGAGATGGCATCATTGGCTGCTGGTGTGGTGGAAGGTGTCACGGGCGTGGGAACGACCGCCAGGGCGGGTGGGGCCATGGTGATTGTCGCCAGGCAGGTGCAAAAGGCCAGATAGCGGTTGTGTATGGCTTGTTTCAGTGTTGACAGCATGGTTATGATCCTCCGATCAGTTGCAGTTTCAAAAGCCCCGCAAAATCCGGTGCGGGCATCCGGTTACAAAAACTCACAGCACCAGCCACATGGCGATGGCGATTAGCGCCGAGGCGCGCAGGCCGATCCACAGCAGATCCATCCCGCCCGCGCCGGCATTGTCCCGGTACAGTGCGGACAGAGCGCGGCTGATCAGCCAGGCAGCCCAGATGAACAGCAGCACCAACAGGATGCTGGCGAACAGCGTGGCAACCTCGCCTGGCGCATGGCCGCCGTTTGCGGCGCTGAAGGCATTGGCTTGGTCTGGGGACATGCTGGTTACCGCCGGTAGTCGCCGCGCAGTGGTGGGTAGCGGCGCGGTTCAGCCTGATCTGCGGTGGCGTGCGTGAGCAATCCCTCGCGGATACGCGCCAGGTCGCGGCGCAGCCAGTCGTAGCGGAAACGGATGCGCGCCGCCTTGTCGGCGTTTTCCTCGGCGGCATCGATCAGCGGCGTGAGCGCATTGATCTCCTGGGTCAGGCGCATCAGGTATTCGCGCTCGGTATCCGCCTGAGCTGGGCCAGCGGTGCTCAAGGTGAGGATGGCCATTGCACAAAGCAGGGGGTGTTTCATACTTTCCTCCAAAGGGGTTTCCTGAACCTCGCAACCGTGAGCGCTGCGGGCAGGCCGATCAACGCGGCGAATCGAAGTGAAACGATGGCCGCCAAGGCCAGGATGGCGGTAATGAAAAA
>Ga0256834_1000606_pt1 | contig 25488 bp, 20 predicted proteins | sample 4281140metaG_FD_190536 | JGI IMG/M metagenome (GOLD analysis project Ga0256834, IMG submission 190536) | Hydrothermal vent microbial communities from East Pacific Rise, Pacific Ocean - 4281-140 | ecosystem: Environmental > Aquatic > Marine > Hydrothermal vents | place: Pacific Ocean: East...
GTTCTTGCCCTTCCACATCTCGGACGAGATGATGCTTTACTCGCTGCTGATAGTTCTAATAGTTCTTTCACCTCAGGGCGTCGTTACGAGGGTTGTGGAGTTTGCTGAGAGGTTTGTTGGCAGAGCGGTGAGAGGGGACTGATAAATATTTATTATAGTATTTTTGGAATTTTCTACTATAATATTATATTTTTTATGGTAGTTAAATGTAACAATTGGAAGTATATAATAGGTACTACAGCAGCTTTACAAACTCTTCGACGGTCATTCCAGCATCTCTTATCAAGGCTCTGAGCAACCCCTTCTTAAGTTCCCTGTGGAGGGGAATGGAGAGGGTAACTGGGGAACCCCCCAACTCCATCAACTCTCCATCCAGCTTTGGTAAAAGCTTTCACAGCTCTTTCTCCGGAAACAACGGGAAGTTTCATTCACACCACAACTTCAACGACCTCTCCTTTAAGTTGCTTGATTCTTTCTTCAGCAAGGGACTCAAGACAACCAATAATAGCTTCCTTGATGTTTTTGAGCGCTTCTTCAATAGTTTCACCCTGAGAATGGCAACCAGGTAAGGCAGGACAGCTTACGATATATCCTCCTTCCTCGGCCTTCTGAATTACTACTTTAAACTTCATGTACTGCAGTTTGATGTAAAAGCTGATAAAACTTATTATTGCCTTAAACCCCGGCGGGTAAAGCTCCATGTCTTGGAACACATACAGAACGCCGGAGGTGGGCGCAATTAACTTAGATTCCACGCCTGAGGACAAATTTTAAGAACTTTAGCCCTTCAAGGGTGTTTGTGAGAGATATACACGGCTATGATGAGAGATTAAGGAAGGAAGTTAAGCTCCTTGAAAAATCGGGAATAGTTGAGGATAACAAGCTCCTAATCCTCAAATTCAAGCGGGATTTGATCGCTGAAGGAATCGGAATTGCTAGGATAGCTCGATACATGCAAACTCTCCGTATAGTCTGCGAGAGGTGGAAAAACAAGCCATTCAATGAGTGGGATGAAGATGATTTGAAGGACGTCCTCGTTGAGATCGAAACTAGTGGCTACACTCCTCAAACTTGCAGAACTCGTAAATAGAGAAATCGATGAGAGAGAAAAGCAAATTTATCAACGGATAGATCTGCTGCAGCAGAGAGTACACTCTCTCGAAGAAACCATAGACGAGCAAAAGAGAATACTAAAAAAACTGGATCTTCTTAGCGAAGAAACCATACAGATGCTCATTCAGAGTATACTAAGCGTTAAGGTAAAGGAGACGGCAAAACAGACGGCAGAAACAATTCTGGAAAAGATAGGTATTGATAGAGAACTAACAAAGATACGCGAAGAAATACGCGCGATAGATGTTGTTATAGCTCAGCTAAAGGATATTGCTACTGATTTAAAGGAAGAAATGATAAATACCAAGAAATTCCTCGACGAAGCTCTGAAGCGAATTAAATCCTTAGAACAAACATCTACAAAGTCCTTTGAGGAGTTCAAAGCAGTATTGGCTGATGCTAGTGCGGAAGTTGCAGAGAAGTAAACGAGGTAAATGGTTCTGGACAGACACATCGTTGAGTGCTTTGCAGGATGTGGTGAGAATTGTTAATGCCAAGTTTGCTCCGATTGTTGATGAATTTCACACAATAGCTAAGGGAAGCAAAAGAGAGGCATGAGGCTTTGAGTGGGACAATAGTCGCTATAGACAGAATAAACGTAATCGAAGAGAAGATAGACAGGATAGAGCATATGATCAAGGAACTTAAGAGACAGTCACATTTTACTGTTCCGATAGAAAAAAAGAGAGGTATTGAAGGGCTGGAAAAAGACTGGGTGTAAATAAGGGAGATATTTGTTTAAAAAGCAATTACTGAAATACGAAGTCCACAGCTAAAAGAGCTTGAAGGACACTCACGACGACGGTAAACCTCGAGGGGTAAACGCTGAAAGACGAAGCGGGAAACGCCTGCGTGTTTCCTAACTTTACACTCGAGGCAGAGCAGGCTGTAACCGTGCACACGGGGAGCGGAGTCAATAACGAAACAGACTTGTACTGGAGCTCCAATAAGCCAGTTTGGGACAACAGCGGCGACACGGCTTACTTGCTGAATCCCGAAGGAAGGGTGGTGGACAGCTATGAATGGTGATGGGAAAGCCAAAGTCCTGCTGATGTGTACTCTCATATGGGCTATTGGAGCTGTGTTTTGGCTTTTTCGAGCGTTCACCTCAGCAGGTTTAAGTAAATACTTTAACGCCTTTCTTGGGCTGCTTTGGCTCGTCGTTAGCGTTGCGTACTTCTACAACTACAGAGAGCTTAAGATTCAAACTGAATAAGCTCGTAGATTCGACCGGTGTTGAACTTTTGCGTAAATGCAACGACCGTTTTTCTTTTTTTCTTTAAAATTATGGCTTGATTTTATAATTTATAACTTAATTTGATTCAAAGAATCTCGAGCAACTCACAATAAAGCAACTCCACCAACAAGTCCTTACCATATCTCTTTGCTTTTTCACATTCCTTGCCTTCCCTTGAAATAGACAAATAATGCTGTTTCTACCTCGCTGGCCGAGCTAGTATGGTTTATACGTCTGCTCCATTTAGAATGCGTTCTGTAATTTCTATAATATCATAAGCCTTAACTATCGGTATTACTCTATATATTGTCTTTTTGGCATAGACACCATAACAAATTTCATAATATGGAGTAAGTTCTTTATCTTCTGCATATTCATTTTCTTCTAAGAGTTTGCGTGTTGCTCCCCCTACTAAATAGCACGCGAACTGTCCATTTTTTAGTCTCTCCCATATTTTAGAAGATTTAAATGGAAATAACGCCATTACATAATAGTCCTTTCTTATTTCCATATGTTTAATTGGATTTACGTACCAGCCTATTATATTGAAAGCTCGGCAGATTGCATTTTCTAGTCCTGTGTATGGAAACGACGATCGCACTTCAATATATTTTGTAATACAATTTGGATAATGAACTACAATGTCAATTTGATTCGTTGCAGTGCTAAACTTACCGGGCTCTATTTTTAAATTGAGACTCTTTTTCTTTACTTGTTGTTTTAACCAGTATCGCCAACACCATTCTGATACAAGGCCAGCAAAGGCATTTATCCAAACAGTATTGAAATCCCTAATACGAGACGCATCTCTTGCAAGGTAGGGATTTACTTTAGTTGCCAGTTCCTTAGAGGATAAGATTAGATTATCTAATAACTTTTTGTCTTCATTGTTACTATAACTAAGTACAAATTCTACACATTCAAAATCTCTTTGTGAACATTTTACAGTGTGCATTCTTATCAGCGTTTTTATCCCTCCTGTTTAGAGATTTTTGTTAAGGATATTAATTATTTTCACTACTCTGCATGTAACTTCCTCTTAGTCCGTATACTCTCCACCAAAATTTTTTAACATTTTCTTTAATTCTTTTAAGCTTTTTACTAATTTAAAAATCTATTTTTAAATTGACATTTCTGCAAACTCCTGTATTTTCGTAAATCTTTTTGTTTATCTCGAAGTAGAGTTAACGCTTTTAAAGCATCCTATTCTTCTTTTATATACTGTCCTCCAACAGGAACGAATCTCTTGGGCTTCATCAGTTTGTCGTATTTCTTTATATCTTCAAGCTCTATTGCCATCCAGAGCTTTTTCTTCTCCTTACCCCTCCCTCTCCAACCAGATTTCTACCTTTCCTGAGAGTTAATGTATTCCTTAAGCTCCTTCTTTGTGAGGAAAATTCTATCACCAAATGTTTCATAGAACCGCATAGGGTCTTCAGCAAGCAGTATTCTCTTTATTTTCGCCTCACCTACAAAGCCAGCGCCCTCTCTCGATTGATAAAAAACAAATTTCATTCCTGGTTTAAGTTGTCTCCAAACCGTAGCGGGCTTAACGAAGACATCCTTGCCTTCTTTAAAGAATCTATCTATAAACCGCTTGGGGATAGGATATGTCACACCTATTATTTCCGACATTTTATCTCCCTCAGCTTCTTAGTGAATCAAGGAACTGATTAACCCCACTTACCATTAATTCAGCTCTTCTTTTGAGGAAATCTCTGTATTTCTCCACTCTCCATAACTCCTCACTATCTGTGGGGATAAATTGTTGCTCAAGTAACTCTAGAGGTATCTTGAATTTTTTAATGTAATCATAAGGCTCTGTTCTGAAAGCCCTCTGATTTGGATTTAGTATTGTTATATTAGCAAGTGAATTTATCTCTTCTTCAGTTAATTTTTCGTCATCATTTAGCTGTCGGTTATAGTTTCGCAAAATGTTTCTTGGAAAGAAATGATGCCATTGGGGTCTGAAATCTGGAAAAAGCGTATCTGACGAAATATATCCAATTCGGATTCGTTGTCTCCAGTCTAAGGCATGGTTATTAAAAATTGCAAGATAAAGAAGAAACCTCATGAATCTCTCTCGCCTGTAGTCTTTTAATACGTCATTCTCAGTAATTCTTTCCGGAACTTCTAACTCGCCAATCAACTTGTTTACGGCCTCCTCAAAAGATGCCGATTTTTCTATGATTTTGAGGTCATTGCCCAATATGGTGTCAGATGGCCCACTGTATCGACCATCCCAAGTAGCCAATATAAACCAGTAAAATGCTTTTTTGGGATCAAATTCGCTCTCAAACTTTTCATGCAAGGCGATAAGGGGAATAAGTACATATTTGGATACTATTATGTCCGTTGAAAGAATACCATAGTCGTTTAGCATTTTACAAACAATTGTCAGTGAATTTTTTAGCCTATCCCAGTACTTTCTCAACTCTAACTCTTCTGTCCAGAACCTTTCACCTATTTCTTTTAGTCTTGTAGATCTTTTAGGTGTAATTCCGGATAGCATTTTTATTGTAATTCCAGGATCGAGATCAAAACCAAATTCATCTTTTAGAGTTGCAAGATATGGTAAAAATTCGTTGTTTATCCAGCCTCTATTCTGAATAGATAATAGAGCGACCATTATATCTGCCTCTTTTACCCTCGTTCCTGTAGTGTTTATTCTTGTGAATATTTCAACAACATCATCAATGCTGTGAGTTGAAGTTAGGAAAACAACGTCATAGCCTTCTATTTTGGTTTTAAGATCTCTCAAGATATCTCTGATTTTATCCTTTATTTTGTCGTAATTTTCTTCTCTCAAAGCTTCTGGTAACTTCTCAACGTATTTGTTGGCAATCTTTCCTGCTAATTCTCGTAGTTCATCATCTGAAAATCTCAGAACACTTCGAACAGATACCCATTCTACTTCCTTTTTCCTCACAGGATTGCTGACAGCAAATTCAAGGTCATTTAAATCATCATTAACTCTAACCATAATATCATATTTTTCAAGTATTTCATTCCAAGACTCTTCGTCATGCCACCAAGGTGGTTTAATCCCATAAAGAATGCAGAGTGATGTAAGTCTTTGCTGCCCATCGATTATCCAAGATGTCGTTATTAGGTTACTGCCAACTCTAGGCACATTTTCACCTCTCCATTCAATAATTACACCTATGGGATATAATTTCCACAAAGACTCGGTCAGGTCTCTAACTTGTTGAGGAGTCCAAACAAACGACCTCTGGAATTCTGGGATATTGTAAGAGCCTAGTTTGATGTTTCTTACTACTTCTTTAAGCTTAGGCATTGTTGGATACCTCCATAATCTTAATTTTATTCAAGATTATTAAATTAAATTTATTATTAACTGGTAGTCTTCCTCAGGAATTTCTCTCATTGCTTTACCCATCAAGTGTCCCATCCATTTCTCTTTATTCTTGATGAACTTTAGCTTTGGAATTAGGGATTTGAAGTCAAGTGATGTTGGAAATATTTTAATAGGCTTTAGCTTAATGCGAAGAGGGAAAGTTTCGTTACCCATTCCAGGAGGAGACTTGAAGACTCTTGAAGAATCTCTAAAGACCTCTGAAATTACCTCATATACCGCTACAATCCTTGGTTCTACGGTTTTGTCTTTGTCTCTTTCCTGTTTGAGATAGATAAGAAGTTTATCACCGGGTTTCACCTTTGAAATTGTGTTTTTGTGCCTTTCGGGAACTCCCCAGAGATTTTTCTCTTTGATTACTTTCCAGTTTTCTTTAGTTGTTATACAGAGCCAGTAAGCCATTTTACCACCTGGAAATTAGCTTGGTATGGACAAATTTATTATTTCCTATTTAGCTTTCTAATGAGCATACCCTTCTCCAGAAGTTTAACATCTACAAAATCTCCCTCATGTATTCCAAGTTCACTTCTTAACTTCCTACCAAGGTAGATGCAGAGACCATTACCTATCCTTCTAACCTTTTGCACTTCTTCGTGCAAAACTTTACTGACTAAAACAATGTCTTTTGCATTTGTTAATACATATCTTATAGCAGAAATTTTCATCAGGGTTTTTTCGAGTTCTTCCAGCTTTTTTGCATTCTTGGCAAGCTTTACAAGCCTACCATCTCCGAGTCTTTCAAGCCTTAGTATACTTCTTGATATTTCTTTAAGTTCTGCAAGTTCCTCGAGACTGGGGTTTAGGCTTACAACATCTTTTAGCTCATCGAAAAAGAGTTTTCCAAATGACATCAATATCGGGACATTTATGTTGTCAATCCCATAAATGGTTGAGAAATAATACCCATTTTTGTTAGGCAGAGTTGCAATATCGAATAATTGTGAAAGGGGGTGGGTGAGTAACTCATCCTCAATTCCACTCGAATACTCCTTGAGAAGAACAAAAAATTCGTAGCCGAGAATTTCATAGTGTCTAAGGCCGAACTTTTCCAAGAGTTCAGGAAAACCTCTTGTGAGTATTTTTATAATCCTGATATAAACGTCTGTTGCTCTGTCTTTGGCTCCAACATCAAGTTCAATATGCAGCCCGTCCTCATCTACCCAAGCTTTGAGTTCTAAAGTTTTATTTAATACCTCAACAACTCTTTCATCTCTTATATCTTCTATTACGCACTCTTTTCCTTTAAACCAAACTTTGCCCGCTAGTGTGTTTATGAGCTCCATGGATGTTATAACGTTAATCAAGTATTTTTAGATTTTGTAATCTTAAACGTTATTACAAAAACCAACTCTAATTAAGTAAAAACTTAAATAGGGGCGTTGTTGCTAATTTAATCAAGGTGATCGAATGAACACGTTTGCTGAGTCCACGAAGATATACGATGTCATAGAAAAGGTAAACAAAAAAGCTCTTTCTGAGAAGCAAGGTGGCGGTAGACCACCATTCTGGGAGATGGTCTTCTGGTGGACGAGGAAACCTCTTGTTGGGGCGAGAGCAGCGATAATAGCATCTTTACTTCCCGAAACAGTCTCACCTCGGGAATTCTTGAGGATGATTGGCAATGTTAAAAAAGATGAGCTTGATGGTACAGCTCATAGAGTCAACCCGAAAATCCCTGAGAAGTATGAGGTGTATTTCAAGGGTAAAAAACTTCTAGACCCCTTTGCAGGCTTTGGATCCATACCACTTGAAGCTGTGAGATTAAGGATGAGCGTTGTTGCTGGGGAACTTTTACCAACCGCTTACGTTTTTCTCAAGGCTGTTCTTGAGTATCCTACAAAGTATGGTAAACAACTTGCTGAAGATGTGAAAAGATGGGGTGAGTGGGTCACTAAAACGCTGAAGGGAGATGAGGAGATAAGGGAACTATATAATGAAGATACCGCCGTGTATATTGGCAGCTGGGAAGTTAGGTGCCCACACTGCGGTAGATGGACACCTATTATTGGTAATTGGTGGCTTGCAAGAGTTAGAGACAACAAGGGGAATTACAGAAGACTTGCCTATTTCGAACCAGTAAAGGATGAGGGCGGGATTGGAATAAGGATTGTTGATGTTAACAGAGATGTGGAAGATGCGACTAGCGATAAAAGAGTGGCTATGGGAAAGATAGCAAAGGCTAGAGTAGACGCAAGGAGCGGGAAGATTGAGATAGAGGGGTTTAAAGAATACAAAGTTCCAGAAGCAAACATATATGCAAGGGGTGGGAGAGCGTGGTGTTTGAATTGTGGAATGGAAATAAGGTATGTAGATGAAAATGGTGTTCATTATTCGACAAAAAATGGCAATAAGGGCCTTACGTGGTACATCAAATGGGCTCTGAAGAAATACCACGAAGGAGATGAAAATTATGCGAGGCAGAGGTTGCTTGTTAAAGTTAAGATTATTAATGGAGATTTAATCTTCGAGCCTTGCAGTGATGACGACAATACAAAACTTGAAAGAGCTAGAGAGAAAGTTAGAGAGTTGTTGGAAGAAGGGGACCCAGACGTTCCAACTGAACCTGTTGCTCCATGGGGCTCAAAGGGGATGGGGGGTGACATCAAGACGATCACATGGGGTTTAGACACTTGGAACAAACACTTCAACCCACGCCAGCTTCTCACACTGATTAAGCTCGTCAAGCTTATAAGAGAGGCCGGAAAAAGGATTGAAGAGGAGAAGATTAAAGAAGGTTGGAGTGAAAAGAAAGCTTTTGACTATGCTGAAGCAATTGCGACGTATCTGAGTATAGCTTTGTGTAAAATGGTAAATTACTACTCAATCGCTACTAGATGGCATCCAGTAATGTCGATGATTGGAGAAACCCTTTCGACGAGAGGTATTGCAATGATGTGGAATTGGACCGATGCAAATCCTTTTGCTGAAATAACAGGAACTCTCGTAAGGTCTCTGAGAAATTCTCATGGTGGTCTTAAATACCTCATATCAGCTATTTTTCCATCATCCCAACTTACTGAAATTGAAGAAAATTCAGCTAAAATCAAAGTTATTCAGGATGATGCAACTACATTAATCAAGCTTGATGATGAAAAATTTGATATCATTGTTACCGACCCGCCTTATGCAGATGATGTCCCATACACGGAACTTTCGGACTTCTACTATGTCTGGCTCAAACGAGCTTTAAGCGATTCTGATGGTAGAAGACTTACCCCACGCTTCCACAGTGAAGCATTCTTCAAAAAAGTGGGGGCAAAATACAAAGAAATCCAGACACAGTGGCAGGAATTCGCCAAACGAGAGATATCAACTAATCCTGGCAGGTTCATAGATGACAAACTCAACGAAGACGAGAGCAGAATAGAAGTAGCAAGAAAACACTTCGAAGAACTCTTTACTCAAGCTTTCATCGCCATGAAAGACAAGCTTGCTGAGAACGGAATAATAGCAGCATACTATGCACACACAAGCTTTGAAGCTTGGGCAAACCTCATCGAAGCTATAAAGAAAGCAGGACTTAAAATCACAGGAGCTTTTCCAGCAGCCACTGAATCAAAAGATAGGGTTACTGCGAGAGGTAAAATGACGATGGATACCTCTATTGTCGTAATATGCAGAAAAGCAGATGAAAGAAAAGACATGCAGATCAACACACTCCTTCCATTAATCGAAAGGGAGATGAGAGCCTACGCAGAGAAGCTCGCAATGAAAGATATTTACGGAAGAGATGTGTTAATCGGAACTATGGTCGGAGCTCTAAAAGTAATAACCTCCTATAACAGAATCCTTTCACCTGCTGGGGAAGTGCGTGTCGAGGAACTCCTTGAAAACTACGTGTATCCACTTGCTGGGAAAGTTCTTGCAGAAGTCTATGGTGGTTCTGCTGGGGTTAGAGATCCAATAACCGACCCTTATGCACTCTTTTACCTCCTCGCCAAGGTTATATTTTCTGGAAGAATTGGGACGAACCCCTTCACAAGCGATGATGTTATCAACCTCTGTAGGGCTACAAAGCTCGATAGGAGTTCTGCTGAACTGCTTTTATCAAAATCTAGGATCGGAAAGAAAGAAAGTGAAGAGGAAAGTGAAGAGGAGGAAGTAAGTAAAAGCACAGTCAGACTTCTTGAAATAAAGAGTAAGGAGCCAAAGAAAATTAAAAATCTCCTGATTAATAAAGGTGTAGACCCCGACTCTATCATTCCAAAAATAAAGACGAGTATTGATGCTTTCCACCTACTCTGCTACTATGCAGCTTCATTCCATGCCGAAAGAATAAAGGCTGAAGTGGATGAGCTGAAAAGCAGGTATCCAAGAGAGGTGGAGGAAGCTTTGAAGCTTGCTAGGATATTCGCAAGGATGGAGAGCGCAGGGGTCGAAGGAGAGTTAAGCAAAAAACTAATTGGAGTTTTTGAGGGTTTGACTTTCTGAGGTGGTGGATATGGGCATAAAGCAGCTTAAGATTAGAAAGGAAGTTCTGGAGGGAAAAGATGACCCAGCTCCAAAGCTCGGTAAAATACTCGAAGCCTTAGATGATCCTTTAAAGGCCGAGGACATAACTACTAGAATTTTATCAGATCCTAGAGAATTCTTTAAGAGGACTTATTTCACAAAAGGCTTACTTAGTCTTTTCGAATCTGTTATTAATGGCTTAGAATCAGGTAAAACGAGAGTATTCCTGCTCTACAGCTTTTATGGAGGGGGCAAAACTCACTCCCTACTCGCTATACTGCATGCTTTCCGCAACCCTGATCTGTTGAGGGATCCGGAAATAGTTAGTGGCTTAGATGCTGAAACAAGAGCAAAGCTTGAGGAGTTTTCTGCAAAAATAAAATCACTGAACATCAATAAAATAATAAGCTTTGCAGGTGAGAATTCTAGGTATTCTGGGAACCCGCTTAGTCCGACAAAAGCAAATGGTTACAGTTATAGGACCATGTGGGGTTATCTTGCCCACAAATTCGGTAAATACGACTTATTAAGAGATTTCGATGAAAAGTTGGTTGCACCACAGCAGGACATAATAGAAAAGTTACTTAAAGGCGAGGAAAGTCTGATAATAATAGATGAACTCTCGGATTATATTAAGAACTTTTCTGGCAGCGAATATAGAGAATATGCGCAAACTGTTGTAAACTTTATGGAATTATTTCTCCAAGCCGTGAGGAGGTCCAAATCCGTTGTTATAATTTCTCTTCCGGTTGAAAGGACAGAGTCGGGAGAAGAGGTAACTGATTGGCGTTACCAAGACGACAGAATAATTAGATCCCTTTGGGACACAGTCAAAGGAGTTGGAGCTCCAATATCTCCTTTAAGCACAGGGAAAGGACAAACTGAGATTGTAGAAGTCCTCAAGAAGAGAATATTCGAAGAAATTCCTGAGCATGTGAAGATGAATGCCATTCAGAGATTAAGGGAGAAATATGTTAACTACCAAGATTACTTTGGTAGTGACGCCTTCCTAGAGGAAATTGAGAAAACGTATCCTTTTTCTCCAGAATACATAAACACTCTGGAAGAGCTTATTTTCAACACCAAACTCCAGAAAACAAGAGATGCGCTATGGATTTCGATGAACGTTATTAGAGATATAGTGCTTGATGATAGCGATCCAGAATACATTACCATCTGGCATATCAATCTTGCAAAGCAAGAGCTTCAGCAGAGAGCGTTCCTTAACCTGTCGGAGTACATTCAGGTTTATTATAGACAGGTTGATGGTTACGAGGGAGATTATGAGACCTTGGCCAAGTTAATTCTGAGAACAATCTTCGTCAAGACGTACCATTACGACTCCGGAGTTAAGAGGGAGGAATTTCCTACAAGAGTAGATATCGTTAGAATGGTTTTTGAGCCTGAAATATTCTCCAAAAACAACTGGGAAGTACCAGATATCTATTCTGCAATCGATGCTATAAGAGCAAGTCCATACATTACACACTTAAACGAAGATGATGGGAGGTTCTGGTTCTGGAAATTCCCGAATGTAAAGGAATACATAAGGAAGAAAGCCGACAGACTTGTTGAAGAAAGAGACCCAAGAATAGTTCAGAGGATTGCCGAATATGTGGAGATAAGTTTGGAGGGTAAACTTGAAAAGGTCAAAAATGGGACCAGCAAAAAGAGGAAGAAAGATGATAAAGTTAAAAGACATACTTTTAGAGAGATTTACGTCATTAGAGATTATGGCAGCTTGGATATCGTTGGTGATAATAGAGATCTCAAGCTCGTTGTGATCGTTCCCGATTATCTCAGCGATGAGATCAATAGGCTTTTTGAGGAGAGTGAAGAAGGTAAACCGAGAACCTACAGAAACACTCTTGCAGTAGTTACTCCCGATCGATTCAATTACGATAACCTATATAGGAAAGCAGCTGAACTTGAAGCAGCAGACCTCGTGAAGAAGGAACTTAGTGATTACTTTAGGGATTATGGAGAAGATGTTGTCAAAACTCAGGCTGCTATAGTAGAGAACATAAGAAGAGGTTATGAGATCGAGCTTGTAGGCTTAATACCACAGACATACAGTATAGTTCACTATCCGGCCAGTTCAGGAATAGCAAACACGAAAGTTACGAACCCTTCATATAATATTGCTGAAGGAGCTTATGAAACTCTGTTGCAAGAAGGCAAAATTGTTGAAAGCTTGGACTTCGATTACTTCATTTCTCTTATTGAAAGTATTGTCGGTGTCGATATAACAAATAACGCCCAGATGAGAACGGCATCCCAGATAATCGAGTGGTTTAAGCAAAATCCAAACTTCCCAATGGTCGATGATGAATTAATAAAAGATGCGCTCAAGGAGGGTGTTAGAAGAAAGAGAATTGGGATAGTTAGAGAAAACAAAGTTTTCTTCAAGAGAGTTCATGATGTGATGCCTATTTCGTTAGAAGATGAAGGTGAACCCCCTTCTGAGATCAAGGATAATGACGGTATTTTGTCGCAGATAAGAGCTGTCGAAGAACAGTTCCGCAGACTAAAGGAGGAGGAAAAAACACGCCACTACCACGATCACATAGAAAAAATCTACTATGTCATTCTCACAGAGCTGGGCGGCAAAGAATACACATTATCCCAGCTTGAAATGATGGCAGATTGGAAAGACATTTTCCTAATGGGATTAATCTTAAAGAAGGTTGTGAAAGTAAAGTATTCCTTAGATGTTGAAATCTACCCGCACAGATCCCAAAAAGCAAAACCCGGAGAAGAAGTCGTGTTTATCATTAAAGCAATTCCACTGAACCTTGAAGTAGTAAAAATAAACTACAGGTTAATCAAAGACGGATCGATAGTTTACGAAGAGTCACTTCGTGAGAAAAGAGAGGGTAGCGGAGTTTATTATAAAGCTGAAATCACACTAACTGCTCCGGACGTAGCTGGAATGTCTGAGAGATATAAGCTCGAAGTTCTAGCGAAGGTTATTGCCGATAACAAGGAAGAAGAGTTAGCTGAGGAGGAATTCATTGAGATTACAGCAATCGGAGGTGTTGAGGTTATCAAGACTCCAGAGCTCAGACAGGAGCACATCGGAACTTCACTTATCAGAATAGAAGAGATAGAAGATTACGGTGTACTTGAAGACATTAAAAACATGGGTATCAGGGAAATAGCAGATGGTATCGCCGATGGAGCGTTGATCACAGAATACGGCAATGGCTCTATGGAGTTAAACATCAGAAACATTCTGGCGGAAGTAGCAATTGAGGCAGCTCTAGATATAGCGGAATATGGAAGTGAGACAAAAATTAACAGAAAGTTCAGAATCGAGCCTAAAGAACTAACAATAGATGAAGTTAAGTTCAAGAAACTTTCCAAATTGAATAAAAGGGCGATGTTTATCCTCAGAACTGGAGGCGAATAAAATGCAGAGTGCTGCCATCAACATTTTTTTAAATTACTCATCTCAAAATGGAAGCGTGTATTTCATCTTTGTTAGAAAATACAAGGGAAGACAAAGGCTAGTTTTCTCAACTTTGCCTGATGAGAATAGAGGTGTGGTAAAAGTAAGTATTTCTCCAAAATATTTCGAGAAAGCAGTAGATATTTTAAAGTTTGAAAGAGTTGAAGATGGTAAAAAGACCTTCTATTATACAACAAGTCAGGAAAAGTTCTACACTCTAATGATTTATACCTTTACATTAAGAGTTCTGAAAGATAAAAAGAAAATGAACAGGCTTTTGGATATTATATTGGGGTTGCATTATTTCGAGCTACTTTTCTGGGCTAACAAGCTCATCTATGCTAAAGACTACCGTGAAGAAGATAGAATCGCGAGAGGTTTCCTGAAAGTTTACAATATCTGAGGTGTTTGGTATGGGTCTCGTAGCCAAAGTGGCCCTAGAGCTTCTTGAAAAAGATCCATCCTTTATCATTTACTCTATTCAGAATCCACTTAAAGAACCAATGCTTAGAGTTTTTAAGCATCAATCCCTCCTCCTCTGGAGGGTTATCGTTTCCAACCCAATCAGAACTTTAGTAGGGGATGAAATAGGGCTTGGTAAAACGATTGAAGCGTCAGAGATTATGTGGTACCTAAAAAAGAGGGGTGCTTGTAAGTTTCTACTTTTGCTGCCGAAGATACTGATTCCACAATGGCGATCGGAACTCAAAAGATTCTTTTCAGAAATAGAAATTCACATACTCAACCAAAGAAATATCGGCGGTTATGCAAGTGCCAGATTTAAGCCTGGATACTACCTGATCTCGATTGATCTTGCCAAGAGAGATAAGTACAAGCATTACCTAAAAAGTGTGAAGTGGGATGTGGTTGTCATCGATGAAGCCCACAATCTAGGAGGGGATGGATTAAGGGATAAGCTTCTCGAAGAACTTGAATTCGAACATGCGTTAATGCTGTCAGCCACACCTCATAGAGGGAAGTCAAAGAGATATCTGAGGGTTTTAAGTCATCTTGATAACTCGATAAGCGAAGAGAAATACAAGCAACTTGACAGTAGAGATTTTTACATGAGAACCCACAACTGCCTAATTCATAGGCGAACAAAAAATCTAGTTAACCAGCTCGAAGATGAGCCAATTTTCCCCAGATGTGACGTCATTGCAGTTATTGCTGAATCCACTGAAGATGAAAAGAAATTCAGTAACGAGATCGTTGATTTTTTAAGAGAGCTTTTAGCCACTTCTAACAACGAACTTCCCGTTGGACTACTTGCTGCAATTCTGAGGAAAAGAGTGTCTTCAAGTCCGAGAGCTGCAATTAATACTCTCGAAAAAATAGTCGGATCGGTTTCAGGAGAATCTACTGACATTAGAATTGCTGAGAAGATCATGGGAGAGTCCTATGAGGAGTTAGGAGAGGTAGCAGAAGAGCTTGGTATGGAAGAAGCCGACGCAGATGAAATTCTTGACAGAGTCGTAGAAGCTTATGGAGGTAAGCTTGAAGAGAGACACATAAGAAGGCTTGCAAAGTTTCTCGAAATGGCAAGAAAGCTGGAAGAGAAGGACAGTAAAATAGAGACGCTAAAAGATATTATTAACTATCACATCGAGAGAGGAGAGAAGGTTATAGTATTCACAGAATACAAGGACACGCTCCGATACTTGGCGGAGAAGCTGAAGGAGTTCGAGCCTGTAACAATATATGGAGGAATGGAAAAGGAGTGGGAGCAAAGAATAAAAGAGTTTGTTGAGAGTGAGAGAAAGAATGTGCTTATAGCCACGGATGTCGCATCGGAGGGTCTTAACCTCCAAGTTGCGAATGTGATAATAAATTACGAGCCTCCTTGGACACCTGTTAAGCTTGAGCAGAGGATGGGAAGAGCATGGAGGTTGGGACAGACCAAAGATGTTTTCGTATACAACTTATTCCTAAGCACCAAGGCAGATATGGAAATAGCAAGCATACTCTATGGAAAGCTACTCAACATTAAAGAGGCTTTGCATGACGTGAAGAACACACTCGGAGAACACGTGCATGTTGCCCATAAAAGGGAAATAACCAGTTCAGAGGAGATAATAGATCCTTCTACAATCCCTCCAGAAATAACCTACACCACGAAAACAGGGAGGAGGAGAAAAAGGAACTTTACAGAATTGCAGATAGCTCTCGCTCACCTTAGCGGTGAACTTGACGAATTCGTTACAGAGATTGGAAGACAAATTGAGGAGCTGAGAAGAGAAATACGAGAAAAAAGAATATATCCGTTTGAAGCCGTCCAGTTGCTGAAGAATCTTACCGAGAAATTTGGATGTGCAAGTGCAAAGAAGATTGAGAAGTTGCTAGTTCATGTAGCAAAAATTGAGGCTGATAAGGAATGCAAGCCTACTGAGGTCAAAAGGACCATCGAAGAATTTGCAAAAAGATGGCCAAGATACTTGGTTGTTCAGGACAGTAAAGAAAGTATCGATTTCATTATGATAGCAAAAGTTGATTTTGACTCTCACAGCATTGAGATTCCCCTCGCATATTCAGATGGTAAACTCCTCTTTGGTGCTAAGTTACTTGAATATGTGATTGATGTCGTAAGTAGAGCAATAGAGCCGAATGATGTATACTCGAGGCAAGCTATAGAGCCAAATGAGGGCAGGATAAAATATCTCCTTCAGGATTGTCTCCAATCGATCTTAAAGTCCTACAAAGAATACTCGAACTTTGATAATATAGGTAAGATGTGGAGAGATTTTGGAATAAAAGACATAAAGCTCGAAGTTATTTCAACCATTTTAAGAGTTCCTGAGTTCTCGAGCGAGACAGTTGATGAAAACTATAGGCAGAAAGTCGGACACGAAGGTGAAAAATTCGCCGAAGAGTATGAAAAATCACGAGGGTACGAAGTCGAGCATAGGCAGACATTGATGATTTACGATCTGTACTCATATTTTCCTTCAGAAAAAGATATGAGGGAAGGTGAGAGACCAAATGAAAGATACATTGAGGTTAAAGCTCATGGAAAGGGGAGTAAATTCGTAACGCTGACAGAAGGGGAATTTCACTTTGGTAAAGAAATGGGTGAAAAATACTGGTTGTATTTAATCTACAACGTTCTCAGCGATAATCCTATTTTGATAGCCCTACAAGATCCATTTAACAAACACAAACTAAAGGTGACAAAAGATAGAGAAGAGATCGTCGTTATCCGTGAAATTTACAAAGTTTCTCTCGGCTAGCCAAATAGATTGGTCAACGATCGTTTAATTGAGAAGATCATTAAATTCTTCTAAGAAACTTTGTCGGTAATCTCTTCCATATTTAATTTATGCTAGTAAATCCTTCTATAGCTATCAAAAATAGTAACTTATTGTAGTCTTTAAATTGTTTTAGTTACTAGCTCTTATAATTCAACAACCTAAATGAAATAAAGCATCCCCCTCTTGAGTAATTCTCTATCGAGTTCCCAGTCTTTCCTGATAGCTTCAACGAACTTATCTGCATAGTGTACTGGGGCGGGAAGTTTGATGTTAAGGTACTTGCCAAAGAGAGTGCTGTAGTTCATCTTTGTTAAGGCATACAGAAGCTCTACATCTGCATCCGTTATTTTCTCCCGACTAACAGACTCTCCATCAATTCTCACTTTCTCCTCTATCTTTACCGGCACGGAACCTGCATCGGTTGTGTGGGGCAGCAAGAAAGCAACATCGCCTACGATAGCATAGCTCCCGATCTCGTCGGTAAACATTCTCGTGGAGTGGTTCTTCCTGACACCGATGATTGTTAAATCTATTCCGTGCTTCTTTGAAATGTCAACGAAGTGGTTTATTTCCTCTTTCTGGATTTTCCCGTCTCTGAGCACGAGAACACTCTTCTTATCAAAGTTCAGGCCGCTTCTGTAAACGAGCTCCTCGAAAATTCTGCTCATGTTCACTGTTTCTCCGGGCTGTGGGACCTTCACGGGATATATCTCTTTAATCACACCTCTGGAGTCGTAGACGACTGCACAACCTCCAATCCTCGCAATACCTGTGGCATCGGGTCCAGCGTCGATTCCGAGAATGTAGTCGTAGTTCGTGTCGTACTTTAGAGCGAAGTACTTTATCCCGAGCTTAGAGTGTATCTGGAGGGTGAGGTTATCCAAAACACTCCGATACAATCCTCTATTCGTGAGGTTCTCCCACAAGACGTTCTGAGATATTACTCCCATCTTGAAAAGTAACCTTTTCAGCTCTTCGTAGTAGTCGTCGTCAGCATAAACTTCTTTACCTACAATCAAAGCAAACTTCACCTTCGCTTCTTTAAATTCCACTTCGAACTTCTCGGAACTCATTAGTTCCTTAACCTGCCTTGCAGCATCCTCTGCGTTGCTGAAATAGATTGTTTTTCCAGCGTAGTTGAAGTATGGGAGCTTAATTCTGGATAAGCCGGCTATCTCGTTGTATCTTCCAAAAAATCTGGCAACGAATTTTCTTACTTCTTCCTTTTCCTCTATATTTTGATCTATGAGGATCAGAGTTGGTATTTTCGCACCCTCAATGATATCTGGAACCTCGTACGGCAGGTAAGCACGTCTACCTTTACCACTGAGCCAGTAGAATAGAGAATACGTGTCTTTTATAGTAACGATCCTACTCTTCTCATCTCTCACCAATAAATCTGGCTTGCGTGCAACCGCTGCGTCCACGACCAAAGCTTCTCCTGTAATTATCCTCGTCTTCTCCAGAATTTTAGCAGCTTTCTCAATTATTTCTCCCAACTTCGTATTTTTTCTAGCCCAGAGCTTCCTGACTTCTTTTGCAGCCTGTCCATCTAAATCCCCCATCTCAAAGACGAGCCTTGAGAACTGAGGGGCGAATGTAAACTTCTTCCTACTCTTCCCTGAAATAGGAACGGCATCGATTATCGGCTGGTTCCAATCGATTTCGCCAACCCTCTTAACGATGTCCTCTTCGCTTTTTATGTATTCACTTTTTACGAAGTAAGGAATTATGCCTGCTCTTATCAAGTCTTCATCAGGGTCGCGGATTTCGACGATTTTAAACGAGCTCCTCTGCAAGCTGAAAATGTTCTGAATCTTTTTGCCAACTAAACTGTCAAGCCTTTCACGATTTCTTCCAACGAGATCCCAGACATTTTTCTTGTAAACCATATCGTACCTAAGTCTGAGAGTTAAGAAGAAGGAGCCATCAAGATGTTCGACGGTGTAGTCGAAGTAAGGCTTGGCTGACAGGCCATCGGGCTCGAATGACTCGATAACTCCCTTCTTTAGAAGCTTCTCTACAACTGAATCCAGAAGTTTGTGCAACATGTATTCTTTATCTAAGATTCCCTTAACGAGTACTCTTTGGAGAGATGGAGACAACTCAGAAAACGGCTTGGTTTCTACGTGTTTCAGATCTTCTAACTTCTTCATCTTGGGGTTGTTTGGCTCCAGTGTGGAAACAATTAGCTGATTCTCGGCGTCAACAACCTTCCCGTTAATGGATGAGGCAAATTTGTATATTTCTCCATCATCTTCAAAGATTTTGTAGCTCTTGTATACATACACAACTTTGGGTAGAACACTGTCCGAGATTCTAAACCAGTTAATCTTAATCTTCATGAAACTCCCTCAGATTTTCTTAATTCTGACTCCAAGTCTTCTCGCAGCTTTCCTAGCGTTAGAGCTAAGTCTTGCCTTTCCCGTAAGAATAATAGCCGGTTTAGCTCTGAGGTACTTTGCCTTCTTGGCGATCTTCTTTACCTCCGATGCTGGAATTGTTCTGCTTTTGTTCCCGTGCTTGACTTCTGCCGCAATCTTTTCTCTACCCCTTTTTGCAATTAAGTCAACTTCACCAAACCGAAACTTCCTCCTGTACTCAACATCGTATCCAGCTTTTTCGTACCTCCTTCCAGCTTTATTTTCCGAAATTTTTCCCTTCCTACATTTCGGCATATCACCACTCCCCAAGCGGGGTCCTACCGTACTTCAGCAAGAGTCTATATTCGGGATTGTCAACAACAGCTGCATTAAGCAAAGCGGAAACGAGGGTTTTCATCTCCCTTCTCTTTATCTCCGCATGCTTGTGGGCGTAAATTAGGGGCAAAAGATAGCCATCAACTTCTAAGCTCATTATTTTGGCCATAAGTTCGTCATCAATTTCGTAGTTCGATTCAAGCAAGTATATGTTCCCGAAATCTACAAAGCGGACGTAGCTTGCCTTCAGCTCATCGAGGAGTCCTTTAACGTTGTCAAAGTATTGAGCAAGAGCTGGTATCCTCTTATCGATCTTTCTGTAGATAAAGGGAATGTACGCAGCCCTTTCTTCTCCAAACTGCTCGTAGGCTAGAAATTCGAGAACCGGACAGTCAGTAATTCCGGGCAAATCTACGAACTCGTTCTTGTAGAATGTTTTAGCAACGGACACCACAGCTCGATCGCCGTCGAGCAGCCTGTCGAGCGCATGTAGATACTCGATATACTCAAGTAGAACCCTGAGGTCGTCCTTGTCCCCTACGTCCCCAAGTCTATACCTTTCTTCAAGCTCATCGAAGTACGGCGATCTGCTCAAAAGGCTCGGACGCTGGGAAAGTCCCTTCTTGATGTCATTCTCGACTTCAACCCACCAATTGTCGAGGGCTTCAATGAAGTCTTCGATGAGGTTGTCGAAGTCGTAGCTATTCGCAACGCTTGCATAAGTTTTGTTGTCCGTAACATAAGCTGGAGGTTTTATGATGTAACCGCTCAGAGTTCCATCCATAAGCACCACATCGGCATCTTCAACCATTGCTCCGGCTCTAAGCTCCATTAAAGCCATGTGAAGCTTCAATCTGTCATCGATGTGCTTGTACGTCTTCATTGCTGCGATATCATGCATTTCCAGAACACTTTCGCCAGTGGCAACCCCTGAAACAGCGTAGACTACTATCCCGCTCCTCCTTTCACTACCCGTGCTGCCGTCAACGCCGTAGGCTGTGCATTTCTCGGGCTCGGGCAGCTCTCTCCACTCTATCTCCTCGGCAAGCCTAGCTGCACACTCCTTCACAGCTAACACCGCTTCTTCCATGGACTTCTTGAACTCCTCCACAACCCTATCGCTCAGCCGCCACATGCAGTCACCACTCCTGAATAGAGACTTTAGAAGCTCCACCACTGAACTCCACGGATATAACGCGGTCCGCAGCATCCTTCAGCTCGTCGTCGTGCGAGACAACAATTACTTGCGGAATTCTCTTGAGATAGCCGTTCATTATATCGACGAGCTTCTTCCTCCTCTCCTCGTCAAGGAAAGGTGTCGGTTCGTCGAGAATGAGAATTGGAACCTTGCCCTTTATCATGAACATGGATAAGGCCAGCCTGAATGCTAAGCCTAAGGATATCAGCTCACCACCGCTGAGAAAGCTAATGTCCTTCTCATTTCCTTGGTACATTACGCGAACTTTTACCTTCTCCCTACCTCTCTCCATCTCCCTCTTCAGCACTATTCCTGAGTACTTACCCTCAGTTAGTTCCTCGAAGATTTCGCTGGCATAGTGCTCGACCTCCTTGAATGCAGCTTCAGCAAGAAGAGTCCTGTAACTCCTAAACTTCTCTCTGATGCTTTTAAGTTCGGGAAGAACGGTATTTTCGATGATCCTTACCTTCCCTCTGTATTCCCTTACCTGCTCTACTATCTTCTCAAGCTGGTTGATGCTGGACTTGATTTCATCAATAAGATCTTTAATGCTTTTAATTCGTTCTTTTACCCTTTCTAATTCTTTACCCTTCTCTTCATACTTCTCCTTGATTCTTTCGTGTGTTTCCGCGTCGTATTCCTTCCTTAGTTTCCCAAGATCAACTCCAATTCTTTCGAGTTCTCTTCTCTTTTCTTCTATTTTCGACTCCGTTTCCTTAAGGGTTTCAGTTACCTTCTCCAGTTCTTTTCTCTTATCCTCTAGCTCCATGAGAGCATCTTTAACTTGCAGCCAAGCATCGTAAACGCTCCTAAGAGAATCCACTTTAGATCTGAGCGATTCTAAGTCTGAAAAACCAGCAGCCCTGACTTTTTCTAAGATACTCTCTTTTTCCCTTTCCATTGCGTTTATCTTTTTTCTGGCATCATTCAGTTCTTTCAGGACTTTTTCTTTCTCCTTCACAGATTTTTCGAGTGTCTGGATCTTTCCTATTTTCTGGTTTCTTTCACTATCTAAGGATTTGTACTCATCATGTGATTTCTTCAGCTCTTCGATGTTCTTTCCAGCCAATTCGGAATTTATTGCTTCGAGTTCTTCTACAAGCTTGCTAAGCCCTGCTATTTCCCGTTCTTTACTAACGATCTTCCCAAGTTCTTTCCTTTTCTCTTCAGCATTGTCTCTTTTTTCCTGAAGCTTCTGTAATCCCTTTAATATTTCATTCAACTTTCTGTTGAATTCTTCGAGAATTTGCTCCTTTGTGTGTTCTTCGAGTTCTCTTCCACAAACAGGGCATTCTCCTTCAGCAGTTTCGAGCTTCCCTATAGCCTCCTTAATTCTATCTCTTTCTGCTTCCAGTTTTGAAATGCTTTGGTCTAACTTGCGTATTTCATCTTGAACTTTATCCAAATCTTCCTTAGCTTTGAGAATGGCCTCGTCAATCTCCTTTACTTTCTCCGGAGTCAGACCTCTTTTTTTCAGCTCGTTGATTATCTTTTCCTTCCTATCTAGCTTTTTGCTGACACTTTCCCACTCATCAGCAGCGCTTTTTAGGCGTTCTATGTTTTCCTCGATCTTTTCCAACTCTTCTCTTACCTTATTGAGTTCTTCCTCATCCTGCTGTATTTTCTGAAGTTTAGCAATCAAACCACGCTCGTTCTGTTTCACATCACTAATCTCACGTTCAATCTCTTGAATCGCCTTTGTTGCCTCATTGTAAAGACTCAAAAGCTCATTGTAAAGCTTAGCATCTGGTTCAAGCTCCTTTCCTTCTTTAGCTTTTTTCTCTAACTTCTCGATGGCCTTCTTGGTTTCGCTTATCTTTCCCTCTATACCTCTTTTTCTTTCCTCTAACTGCCCGATTTCACCAGTAATCCTGATTCTTTTCATTTCTAGTTCGTCTATTCTACCTTTAAGCTCATCCAGTTTCTGAAGTTCCCTTCTCAGTCTTTTTACTTCTCCTTCAAGTTCTTCTCTCTCTTTCTGTTTTTGCTTTAGTTCTTCTTCTCGTTCCTTCAGTTCATCCTCCTTTCTTCTGAGATCCTCCTCCGAATCCTTGTACTTCTCGACAAAATTTTTGTAGTCATCTCTCTCCCTTTCAAACTCTTTGATGAGTTTGTGCATGTTGTTCCAGGCGTTGTCGTAGTCCTCTATTCTGGTAACCTTCTTTATCACCTTCTCCCTGCTCTCGTCATCCCTTACTATGCCGTCGATCTCTCCCTGCCTTACGTAGATGGCGTTTGTGAAGACATGAGCCGGACCGAGCATTTTTTCTATCCAGTCGGTTACTTTCTTGTCCCCATCTATGAGCAATCCGTTGCCCCTCAGAAGCGTTCCCCTACCACTACTTCTTATGATCTCGTATTCCTTATCGCCGAGCACGAATTTGAGCTTTATTTTGTATCCTCCAGCTCCATCTCTGATGAGGTTCTCCTTTTTCGTCCCCGTCGGGCTGCTGCTGTAAAGGGCTACGAGTATGGCATCGAGAATTGAGCTCTTGCCAGCTCCATTCCTGCCAGCAATGAGGTTTATCCCCTTCTCAAAGCTAACCTTCGAGTGTGAGTGGGAGCGGAACCCCTCGATTTCGACCTTCTTAATTAAGAACATACTATCTATCACCCCTCCGTATAATCGAAAAGACTACTTTCTCCAGTTTTCCCGATCTCCTTCTCCTTCTCTTCGACAAGTCCAAAGTGCTCCCTGACGACGTCGACGGCAGCTTGCAGTTCTGCATCGTCCAAGCTGCCCCTAAGATGCTCCAAAAGCTGCAGCTCAAAGTCGGTAAAGAACTCGCTCTCTCCCACAACCTGCACAGTCTCAAAGGTCTTCCTGAGGGGCTTGCAGTCCACTCTGGCAAACAGAGCCTTTTTAGATGCCACCTCGCTGAGATTGGCAACATCCACACTAGCTTCGCTGACAACAGTTGCTAATAGTAAGTCCTCAGGGCCTACGAAATTCAGTACTTCGACAAGCCTCTCCTCAGCCTCTTCAGCGTTAGAGGCTTCTATGTAAGCAGTAACCAGATTTCTCGCATTCACTTCGACGAACCTTGGCACAAAATCTTCGACTATATAGAAGCCTTTCCTTGGCCCATCTCTCTTGTTCAACACCTCTTTGTACGTAATCGTCAGAGAAGCTTCCTTAGCATCGTATCTTTCTGGACACCCCGGGTAGACGATGTACTTCCCATTGTACTCGTAAACTCTTGTGGTATGAATGTGTCCCATCGCGTAGTAGCTCGCTTCAGGCAACTCGTTCAGAGTTAGCTCGTGGGATTCTTCAACATCAACGTCAACGACTTCCTTAATCGACTGATGGAGAACTAGTATACTTTCATCACTTTCAGCCTTAAGATAAGGAAGAACCTTGCTAAGCTGCCAACTCGTCCTGTACGTATCACCAATTATCTCCACGCCATCAAAAAATCCTTTAACGAGGTAGATGTCGCCGATTCTCTCGCTCCTTACGTACTCTCCATCAACCCTCTTTTTTCTCAGACCAAGGAGATTAAGCAGGTCGAGGGATTCAAGAAGGTCGTAAATCGATACTTCTCGAACAGTCTTGTCGTGGTTGCCCTCGATGGCAAAAACTGGTATGCCGTTCTCCTTAAGGATTGAAAGGGTCTCGATAGCATCCTTTATGGCTTTAGGATTCGGTACACTCCTGTGGAAGAGGTCTCCCGCAATTATGACGAAGTCAATTTTTTCAGCTACAGCCTTTTCAACAGCTTCCCTGAAAACTCGCGCAAAATCGTCGGCCCTCCAACTCTGGTGGTACTGCTCATACCCCAGATGGATATCAGCAAAATGGGCGAACTTCATAGAATCACCTCGCAAGCTCCTCTAAATTAACGTCAAAATCTTCCTGATCCCTTTTTATTCTGCTCCACTCTTTCACAACTTCTATGTCCTGGCCGCCGTAGCTGCCCTGGAACTTCCTGATTTTTACCGCTGCAGGTATTCTTATCGCAGGGCCGACGATTACCGCTTCGCCTTTTCCGAGCGCTGCAATGTCCTTCAGCAGATCCTCGCTTATCTGCTCGCTTGCCTGCTGCACGTATCGCTGGTCAGTGGGTTCGACAATTCTCAGGATGATTTTCGTGTTGCACTGGCTCAAAACATCGTCATTCAGCTTCTTAGGCCTCTGGGAGATTATGCCCAATCCAACCCCGAACTTCCTGCCTTCTCTTGCAATCCTGGACATCCACCTGACGACATCGTTATACTCTCCCTTTGGCGCGAATATGTGCCCTTCCTCAACAACAACGAGAACAGGGGCCTTAACAGCAGGGCAGATGTTTTCCCATCGCTTCTTTGTTTCAAGATCGCCCCTAATATAAGCAATTCTACCAAGCAAGACGTTCCTCAACAGGTATGCGACGATTATCTTCATCTGTTCCTCGTCGAATCCACTGAGGTTTACCACGTTAAGATGTCCGGGCTTTATGTTGGCGAGCAAGTCGTTCTGTGTGAGCAAATCGCCGTACGTTCTGTAAAAAGCAGTTACGTACTCTCTAACTCTGGAGAGCGAGTTTATATCTTGTCTGTCAATTCTGGCCGTATTTTGCGAACCTCTGATGTCAAAATACTCAACTTCATTACCAGCAGAGTTTATCCACTCGTCTGTAAGCTCTAATATTCTTTCCACAAGTTCCTTTCCAGATTTATTTTCGTGAAGAGCTGTTGTAAACATCCTCTCTAGATGTAATCTCTGGACAGA
>Ga0256834_1000607_pt1 | contig 25464 bp, 33 predicted proteins | sample 4281140metaG_FD_190536 | JGI IMG/M metagenome (GOLD analysis project Ga0256834, IMG submission 190536) | Hydrothermal vent microbial communities from East Pacific Rise, Pacific Ocean - 4281-140 | ecosystem: Environmental > Aquatic > Marine > Hydrothermal vents | place: Pacific Ocean: East...
TTATCTTTTACTATTGTAACACTCATAATGTTAAATTATTCACAATTTTTATTTTATAAATTTTTCGATTTATCAACTCATTTAATAAACTCACTAAATAAAATGAATAATGGGATACATTATCTCTTAAAATAGACATTGAAATTATTTTTATTCTCGTGAATTCTTTGAATTCTATTATTTTTATTAAATCAAACACATTATCTTTGCTATCAACATAATATGCTATTTTATTTTTGTTATTAAGACTAATAAAACCACTTGATGCAATTAATCTAAGATAGTAACGATTAAACACAGTTGAAAGTTTTTCTATCATTTTCTTTACTGTTTCAAAATTTGTGTTTACATTAAATGAAACACCGTGTTTCAAGTTTATTTTTTCATTTATTACTTCATTTCTTATTTTTTCTTTCATATCTTCATCTGCTTTAAAGAATCCATAGTTCAAATAAAAAACATTATTACCTATCTCAAGTGTTTTAGGAATTACATTTAAATTAAACATTTTAACAGCAATTAAATAGTTGTTTACATTGTACACACCATAACTGTTTTTTATAAACTTATAATAGTAACTTTTTACGTATTTTAGTGGCAATTCGGAAGAAAAATTGATTTCAAACAAGTTTTCAAAGATTTTATTAATTTTCACGTCACAGTTTCTGAATTCATTTAATTTAAATTGTGCATTCTCCAAAGTTCGTACAAATGAACAGTACATAAAGTTTTAATTTTTAACAAAATATAAAAAAATTTTCGTTTTTATCATTTTAAAATAACTCATCAATAACGCTCTTTTTAGGTTTTTTCTTATGTTTTTTAACCCTCTTGTTTGCTTCTTCTTTTGTCAAAAGTCCTTCGTTTATTAGTCTTACTTTCATAACTGAAATTGCTTTTGGGGTTGTATCAAGCAATTTTGCAAGTATCTTATTGTCTTTTATTTTGTATTGCTTTATATAAAAAAGCAAAAGATCTTTTTTAGACACTGTCATACTAAATTTATAAAATTAAAAACAAGTTTTTAAATCTAACTTTTTACTAACATTAATTGTTTTAAACACTCTAATTTTTCACTATCAATTTCTAACTTCAAAATCGAAAACTCGAGAAATAACGCCCAAAATTTTGGATTTTAAAATTGGGTTTAATAAATGTTGCTAACAAGCAAAATATGTAAAAATCTAAACTTTCACTAACTGGAAAATTTAAATATTTGAAAGGGTATTATAAAAGCAATGTGGCTAAGGCAAGCAAGTCTCTTTAAATTTTTTAGAAAAGAAATGCAAAAAGAGGAAATAAAAGAAGAAACAGAAAAGGAAAAAGAGGAAAACACAAACAATAATATTAATTGTCTTAGTTTATTAACAGAAGATTCTTGGGCAAAGAGACCACGACATTTTTATATGGATGAGGAAGAATTTGAGAAGTTTGTTAAATTTATTGAAGAGAGGCGAAAAAGCATTTTTGATACTAAAAATGATGATAATGAATGTGATAAGGAGTACGAAGAAGATGAACTTGAAAAAATTTATGAGGAGTTAGATAAGCCATACTAAACACTAATTTAAATTTCTTGGTTGCTGGGTGTTTGGTTCCTTTCTATTATATAAAAACTTTTTGCGAGAAAATATAATATCGTGTGTACCTTTCTTTTTAAATATTGCTGAGAAAACTTTAAATATAGTGTTTTCGAATTTTCGAAAACGGGTGATTATAATATTAATAAATTAAATAATTATAATATTAATTAATTAATTTAATAATAATATAATTTTATAATATTATAATCATCGATTTCTAAAAATCGATTTTCACTATATATAAAGTTTTTTGGATAATGTTTAAATATGGTGTTATGTAGTTTAGTACGGGTTCTAAAAAATCGACTAAAATTTACTCGATCATTTTGTGAAAACATTTATATACTTATAAGTATATAAATAATGTAGACAAAAGAGGTGAGGTAAGATGGTAAGGGTAAGGGTGACACATAAAGCAGATGTAGAAGAATTCGAACTACCAAAAAGTGCTGAGGGATGTTGGACTGAATTAGAAGAAGTTATAAGATGTTTAGTAGGTGATGATGTAGTAGAGAGGGTAAAACTAATAGTAGATTTAGTAAACGAAAATGATAGGAAATATACAATAGAATTTGAGGAAGAGTATATAGATGAGGACTTTAATAAAGAAGGAAGGAGGTGATACACAATGAAAGTAGGTAATACACTAACTATAAGGATGGATGGATATGAACGAATAATTAATTTTTGTGGCAAAGAGTTTATTATAAAAGATCGCTCGGACTTACTTGATTTTATAAAATATGTGGTAGAGACACATTTTTACGGTAAACTAAAAGTAGTTTCGATTGATTTCGATAAATATAAAATATTTTACAACGGTATAGAACTATTTACAATAACAGTAGAACATCCAAGCACTTTAACTCCAGTAAAATTAGCACATATAATAGTTCAACTACTCGATAAGATAGTTAAAAGTATAAAAGAAATCGAGTCACAAAAAGAATTTAAAGCAAGACTATATATAGACACAGATAAGTATGAAATAAGATTAGAAAGGTGGTAAAATGGTAGAATTTAAAAAGGGTGAACAAGTAGAATTTTTTTTAATAAATGGAGATAAGATAACAGTTACATTGATAGACAAAAATGAAAAAGGATTTTTGGCAGTACAAGGCGAATTCGATTTTTTTATACCTTTTACAAGTGTTTTATATATACGTAAGTACAACCCAAAAATCGAAAAAATTTAAATATAATTTTTACCTATTAATTTTTAACCCGATGTAAAGGGAATTGAAAGCGCTTTATTATTTTCCTTTCTCTACCGCCTTCGGGCGGTCCTAAACCCTTACCACTTATTTTTTTGCTCCCACAAAAAATCTTTATATACCAGTTCCTAAACACTATACCATATTCTTTATAAAGAATTTAACACTTTAGATTTTTCGATGAATTTTATGCGTCCACCCTATATTAAACAAGGGAAATTTTTTAACAAATCGTAATGTTATAAACACCCCTAAAACACGTTATTTTTAAAAAATAAAAAAGAATAACCCCACTTTTAAAAACTATAAAAACTTATTTTTCTTATTTTGTTGTAGTCGTATATAACTTCTTCGTTTAGTTTTACGGGGTTTAAATACTTTATCACTTTGTAAACGTCGTGTTTGTTTTTTGTTTTTAATATTAACACTTCGTATCCACGCCTTGTAAAAACACGCAAATTGTAGTACTTTTTACCATCGAAGTATATATCATTAACCAAAACCAACTTGTTCAAGTATTTTTTGTTTATTCTCTTTAAAAAAGAAAGGTCTTTTTCCCTTTTTCCAAAAAAGATGCAAAACATTAGAGAAAGTAAGCAAAATATTATATTTAAACGTTACTGTGAAAAGAATTATATAAGAAAAATAATATTATAGTAGCATTATGATCAACGGGGAGGACCTAAACTCAGTTATTTATACGCTACAAGAATATAAAAATGTTCCTGCTGAACTTATAGATTTAAAAGAAGCAAAAAAATTACTAAAAAACATTAAATTCTTACAACAAATAATAAAAATAAACAACAATGAAATAAAAAATACTAATCGAAAAATCGAATTCTTGGAAAACAAAATAAAAGAAATACTTGGAGTAGAAATATCCAACGAAGAGTTTCTAAAATTTAAAAACGAAATTAATAATATGTTTAGTAAAAAAAATAAAAGATTAGAGTTTGCAGTTGAGTATTTCAAAAAGTATATAAGAATAGAAAGCAAGGAACAACTGCAAAAAAAGTTAAGTTTGTATAAAAAGTTTAATATTGAAGAGTATAAGAGATACGAGTTAATTTTAAAAAACTACGATAAACACAAGGATATAATTATAAACGAAAAAATAAAAGAGTTAACGCCTGTTTTAAGTTCCTATGTTGGTGCAATAATGAAAATAAAATATTTGGAAAATAAAAACAAGAAGTACGAGTGTTTAATAAGTGATTTGGTGTGCAAAATAAATAAAATTCTTTAAATTCTTAATTTTTATTTGATGGTAATTCACTCGATTGTTCTGTGAAAATGTTTATATATTTATAAGTATATAAATAATGTAGACAAAAGAGGTAGGGTGAAAAGGATGGAGTTGGTGACAAATTACGGAATATTGAAAATGGAAATAAATGAAAATGAAATAAAAGTATTTTCTGACATACCATTTATGAAGTTTGAAAAAGAGTTTCCACTTTCTGAAATTAAAAATGCAACAGAATTCTTTAAGAGTAAAAAAAGTGAAATAGAAAAAATAATACAAGAAATGGAAGAAAAGAAAAAGAAAAAATTAGTACACGATTCTGGTTTATTTAATAAAGTTTATAACTTAATAGTTAAAAAGAATGCAAGAAAAATTCTTTTATATGGCCCAACGGGTACTGGTAAAACTTTCTCTGTTTTATCAGTATGCAAAAAGTTAAAAGAAGAAAGAAAAATAAATGACTATTTACTATTTCATATGTCTTCCGGAATGGAAGACATTGACCTTCTTGGTAAATTCATACCACAAGAAAATAAAACATTAAAGTTTGAAGAGTCTGAACTTGTAAAATTTATTAAAAAAGCAACAAAAGAAAAGGTTGTTATAATTTTAGATGAGTTCAACAGAGCCCATTCCAAAGCACTAAATATTCTAATTCCGTTATTGGATGAAAAAGATAACTTTGTTTATTTAAATAATTATATAAATAACGAAATAATAAAAGTGCCTTCTCATAATTTGATCTTTATGCTTACCGCCAATTTTGGCGGTAATTATATAGGTACATACAAGGTCGATTCTGCTATTTTAAATCGAATAGAATACAGTATATTTGTAGATTATCAAGACAAGTTGGAACAAGAATTAATATCATACCTCCCAAAAGACAAACAAAAAATTGTACTCGAAATAAGGAACTTTTTACGTGAATTGTACAAAGAAGGAAGTATAGAGCCTTTTTCGACAAGAGATTTGAAAATAATGGCTAAAGAAATAAGTTACATTGATTTAAATTTTGAAAGTATTTGGAACGCTATAGAACCTATAGTTTATAAGTTGATAAAGGTGGATATGTTTGGATACCCAGATGAAGAATTAATTGAACAAATTAAGGAATTTATTAAAAAATTAATTGAGGGAGGTGAGTAAAAATGGAGCAACAACAATATCCTTATTACGAACAATATTTTATTCGAAAAAAACTACTTGATTATGCTAAAAAAGAAGGATTTGACAACATAAAAATTTTTAACAGTAACTTGGATTTATCTTATTCGGATTTGAGTATAAATAAGGTGTTTATACCGTTTAATAAAAAATATACATTACAAGACTTTAAAACAATGCTGCAGCATGAACTTCTACACTTTAAACTATCAAAAAATATTTATGATTTTGGAGATCAACAGTTAAAAATAATCAATAACGTTATTGAAGATATGTATATCAATAAAAACATAAATAGAAGCAAATTAGAACAAGTTTACAAAAAATACTCAATGTCTGGATTTGATAAAATAAACAGATTGTTTATATGGTATCATTTAACAGAAGAAGAAAAAGAACGATTAACAGACTACCTTGCAAAAAAAGGAATTATAAAAGAAGATGGAAAAGAAGAATTTAAAAAATTAATTGATGAATTACTTGAAGAACGAGAAAAATACGATGATAATTATTCATTTGTAAACAAAAATATAGACAAACTTGAAAAATTACTTGAGTTTTTTATTATACCACTTCCAAAAGAGGTTGGAGATGGGCCTTGTGAACCAGATAAACACTATAATCTCCCAAATTTTGATCTTTTAAAGTCAATTTTAAAACTAATAAGAAAAATGAAGACTTATAGTGAAGTTGTTGTTGAATATAAACAGTTTTACGGAAAAAAGGTAAACAGAAAGTACATTGAGGACATTCAAGAAATATACCCATTTAGACATAAAAAAACTTATATAAATATTAATAAACCAAAAATAACAATTATACTCGACTCTTCTGGATCTATGAAAGGAATGCCAGAGGAACGAGCGAAATCATTTATTGTACCAGTATTACAAGAACTGGACGCTGTTTTAATAGCACATAATGATTTCAAAACAGTTATAACCAGAAATCCACAGATGTCAATAAAAATACCAATGCAAGGGGATGAAAGATTTGATAAATTGAAGGAAAAACTAAAAGAGCAAAATTTCGAGTGGCCAATAAAAACAGATATACTAATTTGTATAACGGATTTAGTAATAGATAAAGAAGAGGCAGAAGGACTACAAAAGTTGTTCAATGAAACAAAAGCAAGAAAGAAATATTTGTTATGTGTCAATGATGGAGAAATTGAAAATTATAAGGATATAATAAAAACAACAAGGATATCGATTTCGGATGATCAAAAGATGTTGAATTTTGTAAAGAAATTAACTGGTCAATACCAGTAGGGAGGTGATAAAAATGCTTGAAGAAGGATTTCAAATTGTGAACTTGGTAATTAAATTTAGAATACTTGCTGAGTTTAACTTCCAAAATATTTTTGGACCTTTGAAGGACGTACCGGGGGTTTACGATGTAAAATTAACAAAACTAAATTCCGAAAAGGTACTACAATTCAAATATAAAAACATAACCGTGAGAATTTTTAAAAGTGGTTATGTTTTGTGTTTATTCAGTAAGCCAAAAAATTTAGATGTTTATGATGATGTAAAGTATATAAAACGAGCAATTTTAAATGCTATCCATAACCAAAAAGTTTAAATATAATTTTTTCATATTTAGAATTCAGACATTTAATTAAAACCGAATAGAAAGAACTTCGATGTAAAGAGGAAAGGAACTTTAACCTTTCAATTACTACCGATTCTTTGGGCCCGGCCCCGGGGCCCTAAAAATTCTTACCACTTATTTTTTTGCTCCCGTGAAAAATCTTTATATACCAGTTCCTAAACACTATTCTATTGTTCTACTCGGTAATTTAACACTTTAGATTTTTCGATAAATTTTATGCGTTTAATATAGGGTGGACAATGGAAATTTTTTAACAGAAAATACGGGTATTTCACACTTCTTCCAGTGAAATACAAACAAAAACAAAATTTAACAAAACGTAGAATACAAGCCGTATATACGAACTATAAAAATTTTTAACATATAACGACAAGATAAATAGTATTATGAGCGCTTTCGCTGGTTTTATACTGGGATTCACAGCAGGTTTAATTTTCAAGTTTTTCAAAAAACTGTTCCTATTTTTGGCTTTGTTGTTTTTATCTGGAGTGTTATATTTGTCTGCTATTGGTATTCTTTCAATAAATACAAGCAAATTAATTGTTTTCCTTGGTTCGCTTAGTTTAAAAAGCGCAAATATTTTAGTTTATTTGTTTAGCGTTACTGGAATTAGTTTTATGGTCGGTTTCCTTACATCTTATGTAATCTTTAAGAATTTCAAAATACAACAAGAAGAATTTGAGTTTTTGCACTTGAAAAAATAAACAAAGTTTTTATGTTCTTTTATTTTTTATAAAAAATAGTATGAATCGTGCACAAATATTAAAAATTGTATTTTTGTTTGTATTTCTTGGAATTGTTGCTAATACTGTATATTCTGCTACAATTACAGCATTTCCTTACAGTATAACGGTAGGAGGAACATATTACATTAACGGAACGTACAGTTGTACAAGTGATCCTTGTATTTGGATAAATACAAGCCAACCAGTAACAATTATAGGAAACAATGCTTATATTACTGGTTCTGGAAGTAATTACTTTATAAAAAACGATTATGTAGCAAATTTAACTATAGAAAACTTACATTTAACGTATTTCTATGCAATTTATGGAAATGTTAACTTAACTACATATAGTTTAAATATAATTGGTGTGCAAAGCGGAGTATTCCACAGCATTTATACAACAACGTCGATTACATTTCACTATTTAAACATAACAAACAGTATCATTGGCGGAATTGGTGGACTATTAAGTTACAATTACAAAGTAATAAATTTAACAATACAAAACAGTAATATAACAACGCTATCACACGGTACATTTTTAAATACGACAATAGAAAACTCAATTGTAAATGGATTCGAGTGTGGTTCTGTTTTATCTACGTATCTTATAAAATTTATTGCTGTAAATTCTACAATAACAAACGTATTTCACCGTGTTGGTGGAGTTTTTTATGTTTATAATTTAACAGTTAAAAATATAGCAAATGGACACCCCGCTGGTTGTTATTTAACATCTTCAACAATAAAATTAAGTTACATAAATGATTCTCGTTTTTATTGTTCGAATGCAAACATAACCATTGGTAGTTTAAATACAACAATAAGAAACACTTTAATTTATTCAAACGGAACTGGAACAAATAAAACTTATATTAATTTTACAAAAATTTACAATACAACCATAAACGTAAAATCGTTTGATTTTATAAATATTATAGCAACTGAAGATAATTCTCAAATAAATAACTGTAATTTTAATTTAATCACTACGTTGGCAGAATTCAACAACTATAATTATGTTTCTACTTGTTTTGTAAACAATTCAAAAATTAATGTTTTAAATAGTAACACTTTGGAGTTTAATTTAAGAAATTGGTTTAAAATAAGCAATTCTATTTTAATAGTAAATAATTTAACAAACACAATTTATGTTTATACAAACTCAAGTTTAAACAATTTGACGTTAAATAATGTGAGTATTTTTGTTAATAACACTACAATAGGTAATTTATTTATTGTTAACGGAACAATAAACTTTAACAAAGTTAATTTTACTTACAACAACTCTAAAATCCTTAATTCCATATTTTACTTTAATAATTCATCAAGTAACTACATAGAATACTCAAAACTATGTATTCCATCAAATTATACTTATTACTTTGAAGGTACATCAAACTTGTATATTTATAATGACTATTTCCAACCATTAACAAATAATTTCACTTTAATAGTTAATTATCCAGACAATTCATATACTTGTAACGGAACACCGTTGTTTACGCCATACTTTGTTTATTATATTTATGCTCCAGCAAACAACAGTCAAATAAATCAATCTTACTTCACAGTTATCGTAAGCGCTAATTCATTTTTAACAAGTTGTACAATGTACGTGTACAACAACACAACTAACTTAACCGTAGCGTTATCTCCAATACTTTACAATTATTTCGAAGGAACAATTACGAATTTAACAAAAGGAACCTATAATTTCTTTGTTGTTTGTACAGACATAAATAACGTTGTTAATAAAACTGAAGTAAGAACTGTTTATGTACATCCTATTTTCCTAAACCAATTAAGACTTTACGGTTATTTACGATTTAACGATACATTAGCACCTATTTCAGTAACTCCAAAGCAACCATATGTTTACTCCTTGAATAACTTCCCATATCACTTTACTTTCAAGAACTATACAATACACATAAACTATGTTTCCATAATTCCAAGTAAGCAAATAGTTTTCCAAGAAAACAACTTGCAAAACTATTACTACATATCTTCACTTGCAAGTACGCTTATATTACTAAAAAACAACAATCTTTACCAAAATGGATTCAGTTTCAGTGATAATATACAACTACAACTTAAATTAGCAAATGTTTATCCACTTCCAACAATTCCAACACCAATAGTGCTTCCACCACTTTCAAAGCCTTATTTTGTTAAGTCAATTATGTTCCAAGTTCCACTTCCAAAGCAGTTAAAGTTGAACAATTTAATTAACATGAGTTTTCAAACAGCATACGTTGAAAAATTAACAAATTGCGAGAAGTTTTTCGTATTGCCAACTCGTTGTGTTTCAGCAACAAACACAAATGCAACTGTGTTTGTTTTGCTAATACTACATAATTCAACAACAAATTATGATTTCGCAAGAGTTATTTTGATAACTTCGCAAGGTGGAGACTTACACAATATCATATTAAACTACATTTACAGAAAACTTTACGAATTCGTAAACAACACATTCAAAATATCCGATTTCAATATTTCAAAAGAATTACCTTACAATTCATTTGAAAACTTGAACTTAAATGAACTACTTGATAATTACAACAGTAACACGAGTATAAAATACATTTACATCGGTTTCATAACTCCAGTTGAACAATCAAGCCCAAGTGAAATAGTTTACAATCACATAGGTTTGAAACAGTTGTCTTTACCATCTCCAAACTACTTAACAATACAAACGCACGATGTAATAAATAATTTAGTAATAACAGAAGAAACAGTAGCAAAAACATACACAAATCCACCATATGGCAACATAATAACAATAAACGGAGAAACTCCAACAAAAAGTGACATAACAATAAATGATAAAACATTGTACATACAATCACAATATCCGGTTAAAATATCAATGAGTTATCGTGTTTATGGTTACATTACAGTTCCATTTACAGAAATAAAAAACAATACATACAGAGCATTGATAAGATACAACTACACAACTCCATTCAACTTAACAAACATTACATTGTACGAATTACCAGAAGAGCCAATAAAAATCTTTAAACAAGAATGGTACCAAAACGGAACAAATATAACTTGGGTAAAACTATGGGGAAAGAATATAACTTTGGATATGACGCCATATTTCGAATTAGAATCAACATTAAACGGTTATACTTACGGAGTTAAGAATTCCAGCGCATTATTCGTGTTTGATCCAACAAACGGGGCAATGTTACAACATACTCGTTTTGGTGATGAAACATTTAATATTACTTATTTGACGCAAGAAATTCCAGATATTTACATAGAGAAAATATTATACAAGACTATGGCAAATGCTCCTTTGCAATTACAAACACTCATTAATACAACAGCAATAAACAACTACACAGTTCCAACAAACGTGAGTATGATTTTAACTTGTGGAAATAACACGTATTATTACAATACAACCGTAAACGTTAGCAATTTAACAGTAGTTAATTTTGACTTGTACAAGTACATAGCAAACCTAACAAACGTTACTTGTTACTTTAATGTGTCAATAAAACCAGAGTTCGACAAGATTTTATCGGATAATCAAAAAACATTCGTATTTTTCATAACACCAACGGCAACTGGAAAAGGAAACATAACTGTGCAAGTTTTCAATGCATCTTCAAATACATTAATAAATGGTAGCACAGTTTACTTATACTACTTGAATAACACGCTTGTTACTTCACAAGTTGTAATTAACAACACTACAACGTTTACAAACATTAGTTACGGATATTACTACATTTACATAAACCAGACGGGATATGAGCCATACAAGAAGTATTTCTACCTTGGACAGCCAAATATAAACATTTATGCTTACTTAATTCCTTCAACAATCAACAAAACAACTTATTCCGTGCTACAAATATGTGTTTTAGGTAAGGATAAAGAACCAGTACAAAACCAGCCAGTAAACATCTATTTCAGCAACGGAACATTGTATAAAACAATAACAGTTAACTCCACGGGTTGTGGTTCAACAGTTGTTCCAGCAAATCAATCGTACATAGTATCAGCAAACGTTAGCGGTACAATTTACAATTATACACAGTTTGCTTATCCTATATCCGTGAAACCATACAGCGAAGCAATTATCCAAACAAATACAGTTTCAAATCTTGTAAAACCAGAAGTTTCCGTTGATTACGTGCAGTTATTATACAAAGAAGGAGAAGGTGGTGCAGAATTTCCAGTTTATTACATGTTATACAGTTCAATTCCACAAAACATAACATTGAATGTTACAATACAAGAATACATAAATGGTTCGTGGGTTAACTATAAAACAAAACTCGTTAATATAACGTTCACTAACTACAAGCAAGTAATAACAAATATGACACCATTCAAATTAACTTCGACAAACATAACAACATTCCGTGCGGTTGTAACAATACAAACATATCAAAACGACACTAACTTATCAAATAACCAAATGATTAGCAATAACGCTACGATTCATAACTTCGTTGATTTTGCAGTATACTTAATTAATATGATGCAAAATGTAAAAGCATCACAGTTAATTCCACTTAAGTTAATGCTAAACGGTTCTATGCTCGTACCTTGTAAAGTCGAAATAAAATACACCTACAAGAACCCTTACAATAACCAAACAGTAACAAAAACACAAACAATATCAATATTTACAAACAATGAAACGAACTTTACAATAAATATGCCTTATACAAACTTCGTTGATGTTCAAGCAAAAATAATAAGTTGTCCTTATTTGAGCGTAGATAGAAATATGAAAAACAATCAATACAGTGTGAACATAACAGAAATTCCAGATGCACGAATAATTAGCGTGAAAGCACCTTCACACGTAAAAGCAAACAGTAATTTCACAGTTACTACTACAATAGTTAGCAATTATCCACTTAATTTGATATTCACAGCAAATAATCAAACAAAAATGATTGCTGTTAATTTCAGTAATAATACGGTAAACACAACGTTTACAGCACCATCTACAACAGTTGCTTCCAGCGAAACAATTAATTTAAACATAAGCGGAGATTCAAACCCTGCTTACAACACAGAAAAAGTAACAGTTTACGTTTACAATACAAAAACGATATCATTGATATTTTTAGTAGTTATAGCAATATTTGGAATTTCATTGCTATTAGGTATAATAAAACTTACAACAAAACTAATGATAAAGGAACAAGATTACGAATTTATAACTTACAACAACAGAAGGAGAAGATAACAATGGTAAGCAGTAAATTATTAAATATGACTACAAGCGCAAGCATACTGCTTACAATATTTTTTGTTTTGTTTATATTCCAACTACCGTTAAATTATTTTGATGTAGCATTATTTACAGTAACTTCTGGCCCAATATTATTTTCAATTTCTTATTTCACAAACAAAGAAGAAAATGTTTTTGAAGAACTAATAGGTTTATTATTTACTTATATATTTGCAGTTATATTCTTTTTTGTATTAACCAAAGAACTTAATTTTATTATTGTTTTTTATGCTATATTAGTATACTTGCTACTCAAAAAATTGAATAACTTTTTACTTAATTTAGTTGTTGAATTTACCGGAGAAAATAGTCCTTTTGCTCTTTTCATAAGTGCAACATTGAGCGCATTATTTGTAAGTTTTCTTCTTGCAAATTTAATTCTTTAAAAGAATTATTCTTTTTTACAAATCCATTCTAAAAATTTGTTCCATAGTTTTACAATATTTATGTTTTCGTATTCCTCACAAGTTATATTTAAAATCCTTTTACTTGTGTTTTTTTCTCTGTTTATAACTCCTATTTTTGTTTCTTGGAAAAACATATTAATAATTCTGTTTGGCAAATGCCAAAAAACAATATAATCATTTCTACGTCTCTTGTCCAAAAAATTTACATTTATGTTTTTACTGTTTAGTATTTTTTGGAATTTAGTTATATCCATTTCCCCATACTTAAGTAAATAAAACATTAGTAAATATACTACTTTTATAGGAACCTTGTAATAATTGTTTCCGTATAACACATTTATATAATCTTCTTCTTTATTTTTAATAGAAAATACTGCATTTTCTGTTTTTTCTGATTTAAACTCTATTTTATTTATGTTTTTCAAAAACACAAAAACATAATAGTCGTACTCTTTTATTCTTTTTAAGAATGTACAATTTCTTTTCTGCTCGATTAATTTAATTTTGTTTAGTTTTGGTTGTGAACATATATAATATACGTATATACTATGCTCAAAAATCAAGTCGTATTTCTCACTATTCATAATGTGAATAATATAGCATGGACATATAAAATTTTTAACAAATTATGTGTTTTGAGAAAAGTTTAAAAACTTAACAAAACATAACATTAAATTGTTATGAACGGACAGAATAACGTACAAAATGTTAAATTTGATGGTATTGATTTTTCACAAAATGATGTTTTGTTAAATACCAATGTACAAGAACTTACAGAGTTACAAAAAAAGATACAATACTTGAAGGAGTATCCAATGTTATTTAAAGTAGAAACAAGTAAAATTCTAAATCCGTACTATACTTTTGAGTATTTAAAGAAATGGGACAAAATAACAACTTATTCTGCATTGCGTCAACGCTTAACAGCATCAATAATTTTCTTTTTAGGTTTACGGGAATCCGAATTCACGTTATTAAAGCCATCGGATTTCAGTTTTGCAAATAAATCCGTGAACATAATAACATTGAAGCGAAAAAGAAAAACAGTTAAAACATTACCACTTGAACACATACCAAATTCTGAATTAGCAATATGGGAAAAATACATTTATTTGAAAAGATTGTTTAATGTAAAAAGAGAGACTATATATCATAGATTGTGTGCTTTCTTTGGCAAAAAAGTTAATCCACACGCTCTTAGACACTCATTTGGATTTTTCTTATATGAAACTACAAAAGACATAAGACTCGTGCAAGAAATGCTGAGACACAAAAATATAGCAAATACTTCAATATACACACGAATAATAAACGAAGAACTAAGAAATAAACTCAAAAAACTACTTGAATAAATCCAATATTGTTACATTATTTTTATGCGTGTTTATATTAACGTCAAATAGCAAATCAAGAAAGTCTTTTTTCTTTTGCTTTTTTACAATTCTTGTCTTTCTTATTGCTATAATCTCTTCTTTCTTTTCTTTGTTTTCTGGATCCATTACTTGGCTTACTCTCTTCATTGTTTTTATTTCGTAGTTGTATTTCCTTAGTATTTTTTCTATTTCATTGTCCTTGTTGTGAGTATAAATAACACTTCCAGTGAAATTATTTTCTATGAACTCCAGACTTGTTATTGCTAACCTATTCTCAAAACAACGATAGTATTTCTCGAAGTTAAGATAAGGAGGGTCCACAAACAAGAGAACGTCTTTTCTGTTGTACATTTTTATTATTTCCCTATAGTCCTTGTTGTAAATTTTTATATCTTTAGCCAATTCATAAAATTTCCTTAAATATTCTGTTCTACCGGTGAGAAGTCGTAGAATACTCTTTTTGTTTAGTATTATTGTGTTTCCAAACTCACCGCCATATAAACTGTGATATAATATTATTGTTTTTGCCCCTAACTCAACTAAATCATTTATCTCATTGTTTTTTATTTGCTCTCTCCATTTTTGTATTATTTTCACGCCACCGCCACGGTCAAATACGTCTTTCAAGCGTTCTTTCAATGTCTCATTCAACTCACTAAACTTGTTTTTAACGCTGTAAAACACAGCATAAAGTGATATGTCTTTGTCATTGTAAACAAGTTCTATTTTCTTGTTTCTGTTTTTTGGGCGCTGTAATACTTTTGCATAATTAATAACAACTTTTCCAGAACCACCAAACACGTCAACAAATGTATTATGTTCGATTTTTGGAACTATGTTATTATACAATTCGTTTAACAACCAAAATTTCCCGCCAAAATAAGGAAATGGAGAAAACCAACGCATTTGTTTATCGTTTTATTTTTATAAATTCTGCATTTTCAACTGGGATTTTATCAATGTATGTAAAAAATATATTCAAGTTATCAATTGATAATTTGTATATTTTATAAAATTCGTTGTATAACAACATTCCTTTGTAATATAATGTATTTTCTACAATTTTATAAGGAAGTGAATTTATTTCTTCAAGGAATTTAAATTCCATTACATCTTGTGGTGTTATTCCATTATTTTCAAATTTTTGTGGAAACATTATTAAGAATCCAAAAGGCTCTAAATTTCCATTTTCTTTCACTTGAAAGTTTTTTATTTTATTTATTATAAACGGATAGCGAAGATAAAACGCATATTTATCAATATAACACATATTATAATTTAACAAGTTAAAATCTTGTAGTGCATCAAGCACTTCTTCGCTTAGCATTTCACTCTTCATTTTCATCACTAAATATGTAATTTAAGTGCATTTCAACATTTGCTATATTTCCGTAAAGGAATCTAAAGTCTTCTAAAATTGCATTTTCTATTAGTTCATCATTTTCAGAAATTGAACACAATTTTATTATCGAATTTATTATATTTTCAAGTTTGCTTCTTATTATTCTCAAAGCAGTAACAAGTTTGGAAATTTCTGTGACAGTAACTTCTTTATTTTTGAAATACATACTTTCAATTATTGTTGTTATTTTATCAAATATTGATTCAACTTTATTATATTGTTCAAGCAGTTTTTCAAGTACAATTAAACGATCTTGATCATTTTCATAGTCTTTTATCAATTTTTGTATTTTCTGCTTTACTTCAATGAAATTAATAACAGCAGCGTAGCAATGCTTCAAAGAACAATGTAAATTTGCATATTCAAGTCTCATAGTTTCACCCTTTTTCTTTTCATTTTTTCAATATTTTGTATTATGTTGCTCAAGTCAAGATTAACAGAATTTAAGTCAATATTTTTCAGTTTGATTTCTTCAATACAGTTCTTTTTCTTACAATTTTTCTTTTGCAGTCTCATAAATTTATTTTGTTAAAAAATGTTTTTATGTTTTTCTGTTGCAGAATGGGCAAAGTTTAAATTCAATGGCTGGAATTTTTAGTCTGTGTATTTTCTTTAATGTTTGGTCCTTTCTCTTCGTTTCAACATCCACAAACAATATGTCTTCAATTTCATCAAGTTTGATAGTTTCAAACTTTGTGTTGAATATTTTCTTTAAGTAATTTTTAAACTTGGTGTATGTTACAAATGAAATCACAGTTTTATCAATGAAATCAGCAACAAGAAGTTTATTCTTTACTGTATAATATCGTAGTGGCTTCATAAACAAATTATTTAGTTGCTTGTTTAAGAAATTTGTGCTTCTTTTGTTTGTTAGTAGAAGAAATATAAAAACAAAGCAAAAGTTAAAAATAATGCATATTTAAACTTCTTTAACGAATTGCTTCCATTCTCCTTTTTCAGATATTATTTGCTCGTAAACTTTATCAGATATTCCGTAAATTATTCCACCTTTTACCTCCTTTCCCGCACCCCAACACCTAACAAGCACAACGTGAGGTTTTAACTTATGTTTCTTGCCTATTGTCTCATCAAGTGGCTTTCCACCAAAATCTGGTACATATTGTGGTATTCCACCTGCAGCAGAACATTTCTTTGCGAATTCAAATGCTAATTGATCGCCTTCTCCAAGGATGTGGACCATATCTTTGCATCACCTTTTAATCTTTTTTTCCAAATTAATTTTAACAAAGAAAATATAAGAAGATTTTGGTTTACTTAATGTTAAATTCTTTTCTCAATTTTTTGCTTATGAATTCAAATTCTTCTTCTTGGAGCGTAAATTTAGCATATTCTTTCAAAGAACGAGCAACTTTCTTTTTGCTGTAATCTGATGGAATTTGTTTTACCTTTTGAATACAAGAAATAAAGTCGTTCAAGTCTTCTGGTTTTTTTCCTAAATAGTAACTCAAAATATATTTCACCCTTCTTAAAACCATTATTACCACCGTTCAAACCTTATTTTTATTTTTTGGCTTGATTCCGGGTGGTAATTCAAGATTTTCAGATATAAACAAACCAGCAAAAAATGACTCCTTTAAACATTTTTGGAATTTTTTGTCGTTACCGTTTGCAAGTATTTCACAATGTTGTACCAAAGGTTCAGTTAGTTCCAGCAAGGATTTGTCACCAACGTCCACACTATCCAATAACTTCTTTATTCCTTCCATTTTTCACCACCAAAATAATTATAAAAGAAAAAGTATATGAATTTATCTCTTTCTTATGAATTCATAATTTTCTTTGAATATTTGGTGTGTTAATCCCTTTCCACCAGCCTTTAGAGCAAGTATTAGTATTATTATTATTAATGCAATTATTAAAAATGCCAATGCTGGTGTTACGGTTTTTATGTAATTTACTTCAACGTTATTATTTGTATATGGAGCCAAATCGATTGAACCGTTTGTAAAGTTAACGCTTTCATTATTAACCTTAATATCGTGTAGTTCATATATGTAAATACCTTTCTTTATTTTTTCTGGGAATTTAAGCGTGAAATTCGACACATTTTCAACATACATCGTGTATGGAACTGGGAATGTATAAGTTAAGTTGCTATAGTTGTCGTAGTAAAATGTCGAGTTTATTTGTAGTTCCTTTGGACACATAAGTGATACATTCGTTGTGTTGTACGTTGATGCATTTATTGTATAAGTTGCATTTACTGCTGTATTTGTTATCATTGCTACAATGTAGGAGTTATTGTATTTTGTAATGACTAAACAGTTTGTTGCGTTTGGAACAGCAACTACTGCAACACCAGTTGAATTTGTAGTTGTATTATTCGTGTAGTTTGGGCATATTAATTTCAACGTAGAATTTGCCAACGGAGTATTTGCTGGACTTATTGCCGTTATTGTAACATTAACCAGCGCAGAATATGCACTAAGAAGCAAAAACATTAAAAAAAATATTGGTAACAACTTTGCTGCTCTTCCCATCATTTATCACCCAAATTTATTTTTTGAAAATAAAGATAAAAACTTTTTTGTTTTACGGACATTGCAAGAAACCATAACCTTCTATGAAATCTTTCGTAAAATCGTGTTTTATTGCGTTTACTTTTTCATAATTAACGAAATCTTGAATTGTAGGACTTTTATGATATGTTTCTTCGTAATATTGTACAAAACGACTATAACAAGCCGCAGCAAGCGGTGTAGCCATCGATGTTCCACTCATAACAGTTAAATAACAATTTCCTTCAAAACAAGGATCGGAACTAAACTTACTTCTTAATCCAACAATGTTTGAACCACAAGCAACGAAATCTGGCTTTATTTCCAAATTGTATGTTGGGCCAATTGAACTAAACCAACTAAGTTCATTTCTGTAGCAATCCCAACTTCCAACGGCAAAAACATCTTTGCTTATTGCTGGACTTTCGATTGTTCCCGGTACATTGAAATCATTTCCCGCTGCAACGAATATTGCAACGTGATATTTGCTGTAAATTTTATTTATTGCAAGAACAACTGGATCATACGGATTTCTTGATGGACTTCCCCAAGAGAACGATAATACAGTAATATTGTAGTTTGGAATGTTGTTGTACAGCCATTGCAATGCATTTAATAACCAATCTTCACTTGCTGTTCCGTTTTTATCAAATGCTTTAATTATTACAACTGAATCATTTGGAGCAAATCCTTTATACAATGGATTTTGTGAAACAATTTCCCCAGCAACGAATGTACCGTGTCCGTATTGATCTTCGTACAAAAACGTATCATATTGTTGATAAAAGTCCACGTCATAATTATACACTCCATACATTTGTGTTAAACTGAAATTAGTTGTATTGTTAACTATGCACGTGTTATTGATAGTGAACATACAATTTACAAGTGCTTTAATCACCGTTTTGTTGTTTCTGTATAAATACGGATTTAAGTAGTCTATTCCCGTATCTACGATTGCTACTGTTTCATTTCCATTGAAAGGACTATTTTGATTAATTAACATCGTTTTGTAGTAAATATTCTGATTTAAATTTATAGAACTCGTGGAATATGCGCTTGTATTTTTAACAATGATTGGAAATGTTATTTTTAGTTTATTTTGTGCAAATATGCTAATTATTTTATTGGTTTTAATTATATTGAATAACTGCGCCTTGGAATGTATTATGCTTTTACATATTATTAAATTTCCAAACTTCCATTGTTTTATGCATTTTACGTTATGTAATTTATTGCTTGCGCTAATATATACAACTACATTATTACTGTTGTTTAATTCTGCAAGTACATTTGGATCTATTGATTTTAAACTAAAAACAGACTGAGTAACGGGTTTTAAAATATCAAATACTCCCATTCCAAGCAAAATTAACATTATTGCAAGCGAAGATGGTTTTATTGGTATTTTACTTCTTTTTGCGTATGAATTCGAACTCTTCTCGTTCAATCGTATAAACTCCCAATCCATATGCAACACCCAATCTATGTATGTCCTTATTTATGTCTCTTATTGAAGAATACATAATAAATGCTCCAGACAACAAGAACAAGCAAACAAATGGAGTTTGGAAGTATAAATAATAAATTATTCCGAAAACAAACAAGAAAGTTCCAAACAATAGCATAAATATTTCAACTAATATATCTATTATCAAGAATTCTTTTGGAATCAAGTATTTATGTGTTAAAGACTCATAAACATCTTCGTAATTGTCGAAAGCAGCAACTAAAAACAAAATAGCAATCAATGGATTGTATTTAGCAAACCACAAAGCAAGAACTAAACACAGTAAAAATGCAAGCAAATTTCCAAGTATTCTGTATATGTTCACAGCCATATTATAATTAAAAAAAGAAATTTGTTATAAAGTTTTAGATTTTGTAACCTTTTTCAGAAAACAAGCAATTCAGTATAAATGCAACTATTAGTATTATTACAAGTATATAAAGCAATATACTAACCGATATGTTCAATAGTGCAAAGTTTGTTAGTCCTAATACTGGAATCTTACCGGAAGTTATTCCGCCATATAGGAACAGCGCTAATGCTAAACACATAACTGTATAAAGGAATTTCTGCTCAGAATTTTGGATTATGCCCGCTTTTTCAAGGTATGGTTCAATGAACAACAAGAAAACAAGCGCTAAACCAACAAAACCAACTATTACTGGGTTAAACACTCCAATACTTGCTAATATAACCAAAACACCGAAAGCAAGCAAAACAAGCAATGGATCTACCAATTTTTCTTTTGCAGTTTGTGCTCTCATTATGTACGTTTGTCTTATATTTCTTTTAAACTCAGAAAACTTATCTTCTATTTTATTCTTAATTACTGCAAGTGCTCTTCCCATCATTTATCACCCAAATTTATTTTTTAAATTAGAATATTATAATTTTACTTTTCTTTTCGTGAATTCGAAATCTGTAATATTTTCTATTATTGTTTCAATTTCTGTTTCGGAAGATTTTAGAAACTCATATGGAAATTTTATTTTCACTATTTCTTTATTTTTTCTTATTGTTTCATTTTCGTTTTTGTTTTTAACAAACTCTGGATTATTCATTTCCTTTTCAAAATTTTTACTGTAAATTATTTCAGAGAAGTAACAAAGGCAATTATGAATAATGTGATAAACAAAAGGCATAAAAATTGAAACAATTATAGCATAAATGAAAAATATTGCAGCAGATAAATAATACGCAAAACAAACTATTTGGAGTTCTTTCAATTGTTCCCTTGTTGGAACGTGCAAATAAGCCCAGAAAATTGAAGATGGTATTAATCCAAAAAGTCCAAACAAAGAATAAGGAAAGTATCTGAAAATTATTTCTTCAATAACAGAATTTGAAACTAAGTTAAAAAACTTATTTGTTTTGTATAGTTCAACAAAATCAATTAACTGTTTTGTGTTTGCATACTTTAAGAAGTATTTTTTTCTGTAGTATATGTATAAATTCATTGGAATTAAACAAAAAACAATATAAAAAGGGAATAAATATAAAAATGCTTGCAATGCTTGCATATTATCATATTATTATTCTTTCTTTTTTATAAAGTTGCTTCTTTGTAGTTCTTCGATGTACGGATTTTGTAGTGTTAAATAATACGTTAAACCAAAGACACTCAAAAATGCAAAGTAAATAAAACTTATTAATTGATACAAGTAATACGCAACTAAAAACACAAACAATAAATAACTACAAAGCGCTATTCCGTAAGTTCTCGGAGGATTTATTCCGTGTTTTTGTTTGTAATACTTGTAAACATAAGTATCCGTTATTAAAAGCATAAATGCACTTGTAACAAGCAAACGAACATAGTATTCATACTTCATTAAAAATTTTCTCGTAATTTGTGGATGTTTAAAGTAATAAGGCAAATTTATGCCCCAAATTATTGAAATATCGTTTATTAACAACAAAATATTAAGAACTGATATTAATCCACTTATCATATATCCTAATTTTTTGTTTTTTTCTATATCTTTACTTAGAGTCATAGTTATCACGCCATCAATAGCATTTCTATTAATTCTTCGAATCTATCATAAAATTCTTCACTATTTTCAATTCCATCTATGCAAATGTCATCGAAATTGCTTAAAACAATGTAGATTCGTGGGGCCATATTAACGCTTTTTACGAAAGCATCAAATCTTTTTGCTGTTGCTACGTCTTTTGTTTCCGCTATTTTTTTCAAGTCTGGGTTTTTGATATTCTCTTTGTTCATTGCTAAAGACTTAAATGTTGGCTGTTTCAAGTTTTCTTCGTAGGAACTCAAATGTTCATCACCTATGTTTCGTAAAACATAAAAAATATTGTACTTTTTCAAAATTGGAATTATTTTTGGTATTGTAGCACGACAAACCGGGCAATCGGACTTAAATTCAATAATTACATATCTAATGTTCATCATTTTCACCCTTCAATTGTTTTAAAACATCTTTGAAAAAATTCTTTGAATATAAGTCTTTTGGATCGATAAATATTGTTCTTTCATCTTTCTTTCTGTCGTGCACATACAAATCGGATAAAACTCCAAGACTCTTTGTTGCTTCGAACTCTATTTCCTTGAAAAAGGTACCAAACTTTTTAACGTTTGGAGAATAAACTAATTCCTTGTTTCTTCTTGCTCTTATAAGTATTCCACCCTTATCATAAGTAAATAACTCTTTTTTTGCTGTTTCTATTATTTCTTCTTTTTTGGAAAATCGTTCTACGAAATAAAATATTAATTCAATTGTTGCATTAATTATTGTGTCCATTTTACCACTATTTCATTACCTTTATACAATTTTTCAATGTATCCTTCCCTTTCAAGGTTCATTATTGCCCTTTCTATGCTATTCCTATCCAATTCTAATATTTCTTCGAGTTCCGATATAGTATACTCCTTAATTGGTGCTATTTTCAACACTTTGTAAAGTTTAATAGTTGCTTCGTCGTATTTTTCAATATCCGACGGAATTTTAATTGTTTCTTTTTCTAATTTTTTGGAAATATCCTTTTTTATGTCCAGAATTAATGGCCTTGCTTCTCCAATTACGTGTATTTGAATAAGTGTTTCTATTAAGTTTTCTTCCAAATTCATTATTACATCTATTATTTTTTTCTTGTCGAAAGTTTCAAGTTGCATAATTTCTTTTTCTACTGAATTTATTGTTTGCGTTAGTTTGGAAATTAATTCCAGTACTTGCTCCCTTGTTCTCATATCCTTAACGCTAAATTTTTGATTTGCGAAGTAATTACAAATATCCTTTTTTATATTTCGCAATTTTTTAATGATAACTGTTTTTGTTGCTTCGTTATCATAAACAAGGTCTTTTATCTCATCTATTCTGTCTTGGACTTCTTCTATCATTGTTTTTCACCTTCTTTTTCGATATCTTTTTCCAGTTTCTTTATTTTTTGTGCATACTCGTTTATTGTGTGAAATAGCGCTTCTATTCTTTCCCTTTCTTCCCTTTCTACTTTAATTTGAGTTGTTAAACGCTCAATTATTGTTTTTAATTTGTCCATTTCGACTTCCATTTCTACTATTGTTAAACGTATGTTTTCATAAAAGAATCTATATCTTTCAAGTTTTGTTTCAATTAACTCTTTCTCTTTTTTCTCTATTTCATACAATCGTTTGTAATCTTCCGCTGTTTCCCTTAATGCTTTTATTTTTATTTTGTGTTGCTCCGTTATGTCTTTCAAAACGGCATAATTGTCTAATTTCCTTATAAATTCAATATCTTCTATTACGTTGTTTAAATCAACGAACAAAACGTTATCTTCGCCATTCATTACATAATCTAAATTTAGTATGTTTTTTGAGGAAATACCAACTTTTTGAATAAATTTCTCGTGTTCGTAAAACATTTTTGGCTTGATTATACCGTTCAAAAACAATTCAAAGTATTTCGTATAAACACCGTTCATAAATAAAGGGAGTAACTTTTTGTTTTTTGTTTCAACAAATAAAGAGTATTCACCTAAATACATATTCCAAACTTCTTTCCCGTCAACGAAACTAACTTCGTGTTTTAAATACTGTCCAATGTAAATCCTTTTACTTATATCAAAAACTGGAACACCCTTTATTTCCTTTATCATTTATTATTCACCTTCTTCTTGCATTTTTTGTTTTTCTTTCAATTGTTTTTCGAGAATCTTGTTGAAATCATATATGAAATCTATTTTTTCACTTAGTTCACTAATTTTATTTAATTTTGCATCGATTTCATTTAATTTGTTCTCATACTCCTTTATTGAGTTTATTATTTCGGTTAAATCAACATTCACGTCCAAATTTTCCAATAAATTGCTTATTTTTTCTATTTGTTTGTTTATTTTCTCATCCAATTTGCTTATTCTGTCTTCTAAGATTTCTAAATTAGATTTCTCCCTTTTTTCTAATTCTTTTATTATTTTTTCATAAATTTCATCAATGTTTATGTTTTTTAGTTCTTGTTGCATTTCCTTGATTTTTTCAACTAAATCGTGCATCCTTGCCTCAGTAACACCTTTTATACTTGCGGAAACAATTTTTTGTGTCATATGATCAACTTCTTGTTTTATTAAACTGTTCTCTTGCTGCAAATTAATGATTGCTTCTTTTAATTTATTTAATTCATTTTGTAAAACGCTATAAACTTCGCTTTTTATTTGATTCTCGATTGTTTCAAGTTCTCTTTTAAAAACATCAACTATTGCTGTGTCGTTTTTAATTTTCATTGCTTACCACCGAATCTTTTCAAGAAAATATTCAAAGTTTCTTCATCAAAAAAAGTTGGTTTTAACTCTTGTTTTATTATTTCATCTACTATTTCTTTGTTTCTCAAGAAAAACAAATAGTAAACTATTACAAACACTACAAACCCAAGGCATATTAAAATGTAATATAAATTCGAAAGCATAATTTTATTTTTTAAAGAAAATGTTTTTAAATTTTAGAACAAAAAAATTTAAAAACTTATTCGATTTGGATTTTGAAATTCTTTTTTAAGAATTTTATTTTCATTTGTTGTAGTTCTTTTTCACTTATTTTTAGTTTTTCAATGATGTACTTGTCTTGTCTTCTTAAGTACAGTTTTAAATACAAGAATTGTACAAACCTATAGTCATTAAAAAACCTTGAAATTAAAAACAGTATTTTATCTTCCCGTTTTAAATTGAAAAACTCGAAATTTAGTATTATTGCTTTTTCATTTATTTCGAGAAAATAGTCTCCATCAAAGAAATAGTGCTCAACTTTTGTATTTATGTGGAAAAATTTTAAAACACTTTCAAATTCCCGAGAAACAGCCTTTAAAATATTTATTTTTTTATCTTTTACTATTGTAACACTCATAATGTTAAATTATTCACAATTTTTATTTTATAAATTTTTCGATTTATCAACTCATTTAATAAACTCACTAAGTAAAATGAATACGGAG
>Ga0256834_1000608_pt1 | contig 25424 bp, 19 predicted proteins | sample 4281140metaG_FD_190536 | JGI IMG/M metagenome (GOLD analysis project Ga0256834, IMG submission 190536) | Hydrothermal vent microbial communities from East Pacific Rise, Pacific Ocean - 4281-140 | ecosystem: Environmental > Aquatic > Marine > Hydrothermal vents | place: Pacific Ocean: East...
TCTGGCCGTGGAACTGGTCTATGAGCAGGGCCTTCTGGTGCAGGGGAGCACCCGCGGTGATGGCAGTGTGGGTGAGGATATAACCGCCCAGCTCCGCACGGTCTCGGCGATTCCACTGCGTTTGAAGCGGACGGACATTGCACGGCTTGAGGTGCGTGGTGAGGTCTTTATGGACCGTCACGGCTTTGAGGCCTTGAATCGCAGGCGTTCGGAAAAAGATGAACCCCTCTTTGCCAATCCCCGTAATGCTGCAGCAGGTTCCCTGCGTCAGCTTGATCCCGGAATCACTGCGCAACGTCCCTTGCGGTTTTTTGTCTATGCGGTGGCATCACCGGCAGTTACCGCCTGCAGCAATCAGCAGGAGCTGCTCGCATTCCTGGCTGAACAGGGCTTTCCGGTAAACCCTGAGATTGTTCACTGTCAGGATATGGAGCAGGTGATTCACCGCTTTCAGGAGCTCTCTGCTCTGCGTCATGATCTTGACTACGAGATCGATGGAATGGTGGTCAAGGTCAATGACTTTGCACTGCAGGAACGTCTTGGTTCAAAGGCCAGGGCGCCCCGCTGGGCCATTGCCTGCAAATTCCCGGCCGTTCAGGCAAGCAGCAAGATCCTTGCCGTTGATTTTCAGGTGGGAAGAACCGGGGCAGTGACCCCTGTTGCCATCCTTGATCCGGTTGATGTGGGTGGGGTGGTGGTGAGTCGGGCCACTCTGCATAATGGTGATGAGATCCTGCGCAAAGATCTCCACATTGGTGATACGGTTCTTATTCAACGGGCCGGGGATGTGATTCCTGAGATCGTCAAGGCACTGCCTGAAAAACGCCCGCCGTCAGCTCTTCCCATTCGCATACCTGATGATTGTCCGGTCTGCCGTCATCGGCTGCTCAAACCGGAAGGCGAGGCTGTAACCCGCTGCGTCAATCCCCACTGTCCGGCACAGCGTCTCCGTTCACTGGTGCATTTTTGTTCAAAGGCCGGTCTTGATATTGACGGGCTTGGAAAAAAGAGTGTTGAACAGCTCTTCCATGAGGGCCTGATAACAGATCTCCCGGATATCTTCAGTCTCAGGTATGAAGATCTGGCTGTCCTTGACGGCTGGGGGGAAAAATCCGCGGAAAAAGTCCTTCAGGGAACAGAGGCTGCAAAGAAACCGCCACTGGCCCGTTTCGTGGCGGCCCTGGGGATACGCTATGTGGGGGAGGTGACAGCCGAGCTGCTGGAACGAAGCTTTCAGAGTCTTGAGCGGCTCCGCAGGGTGAGCCGGGAAGAGCTGCTTGAAGTGGAAGGGCTTGGTGAGCAGGCGGCAAACTCCATTGTTGACTATTTTTCGGACCCGGCTGTTCAGGAAATGATGACAAAATTTGAGGAGCTGGGGGTGCACCCCCAGGTAGCTCGACAGGAAGAAGAACAGCGTCTCTTGAGTGGTGAGGTACTTCTCTTCACCGGAACCCTGAAAAAACTTTCCCGCACCGAGGCCAAAAAACTGGTGAAGGATCATGGCGGCCAGGTGGCAAGCGGGATAACAAAGAAGCTCACCTGTCTTGTGGTTGGGGAAAAGCCTGGTTCGAAACTGAAAAAGGCCCAGGAAAAAGGAAAGAGGATTCTTTCAGAAGACGAGTTTCTGGCCCTCTTAAGCGGCAGATAGGTCACTGCCGTGTGTTCAAAAGATCGGTGAGCGCATCCAGTGCTGTTTCCTCAACCCGGGGGCTTCCCTGTTGTGCTGATTTTTCTTGTGAGGAATGGGATTTTATGAGAAAATTACAGGAGAGCCAAGGCTTCTTCACGGTTCAGGTTATAAACAAAATACAAGGGGAATACCATGAAACGAATTGAGCAGATCAAAAATGTTGTGACACCCGTTGATTTCTCTGATAATTCCAAGTTGATTGCCGAATCGGCAGCCTTTATGGCGGGAAGCTTTAAAGCAACACTTATTCTGCTGTTTGTGGTGCAGAAGTTTGAGGATTATTCAGGCTTTTTTGTCCCGCAGATGAGTATCCCCGATTTTGAGCAGGACCTGTTCAGTCAGGCAGAGGAGAAGATGCACAGCTTTTGCGAGGAAGTGGAGCCGTATGCCAGGGAACGGGGCGCACTTGCCGTACTGGGCAAGATTCTGGTGGGTGATGTGGCGGAACGGATCGTGGAGTATGCCAATGAGAAGGATGGCGGATTTATAGCCATGGGTACCCATGGCTATAAGGGACTTGAGAAGATCATGTTTGGCTCAGTGGCGGACAAGGTAGTTAAATCCGCCAACTGTCCGGTGCTCACCATTAACCCGTACACCTGCTGTGAAGACCCGGCAACTGATTAATGCCTGCAGATGGCAACGATCCCGTGATTGATTGCACCGTCTTTTCCAGCTGCGTCCGGACCGCGGAGCAGCTGGTCCAGTGAGATGTTTGCCAGAAACTGCAGATCCAGTATCCGGCTGCCGAACCGTTCTTCTGGATAGAAGTATTCAACGAGTTCGTTCCAGTCGCGGGCAAGGGTCCCGGCATCGGGAAGCAGTGCCACGGGGTCAACGATGTTGAGATGTTCCAGAGTGACGAGCTCCCGGAGTTTGTCAATGATCGGGCGGCGGACCTTTTCTGCTTTTTCCTGAAAGTTCCTGATGCTTTCCAGGGCATCATTTTCCCGCATATAGATCTGTGCCGGAAGCTTGATGCGCAGCAGTGGAACACTGTCTTTTCCCGAGGCCGACTCGTAGCTTTCAATGAGCAGATCCGCGGCCTCCTCCTGGCAGGCTGTCCACAGCCAGAACTGTTCCTCAATCCTGCCTGATGCGTAAAGTGTCTTCCAGGCCGCCAGGCGTTTTTTTATCGTGCCGGGGCGCGGCTGGCTCAATTTTGCCTTGATGCGCAGCAGTTCGGCAAAGGGATTGTCCTCCTCAAGGCCGCCTGCAGCCTCTCCTTTGAGCTCCTGAAACAGGGCCATCTCCGTCTCATCAATATCCGAGAGTGTTTCAGCAAGCTCAGCCTCTTCACGGTCCAGTATTTCGGCAAGGGCCAGGACCAGACGTGCCTGCCACAGAGCCGCCTGTGCAGTATCTTCCTCGGAGCTGCCATCCACTGCGGGCCGGCCCTTGAGGATGGTGGACATGATTGTCTGGTGGTTGTGCTCGCCGTGCCCCTGATCATGGGAGAGGTGGGCCAGGGTCAGGCTGCTGAGCTGCTCTGCAAAAGAGTCCTTTCTGGTCCTGATCTCTTCGAGCAGTCCCAGGAATCTCTCTCTGTCTTTTCCCAGTGGTGATGGAGTATGTGCTTGACAGATGGACTGTTCCATGAAAAGATCATTGCCTGCCGGTGGATCTGTCTCTGCCGGGTCCGGTTCCACCGGTTGCAGGCTGTGCAGGGTGTCGGGAAGCAGAAGCAGGCAGTTGCGCAGGTGATGGGGAAGGACTGTCTCTGGAAAATAAAGGCTATTGAGTGATTGCATATGGAAACGACCGAAGTGAAGAAGGGCAGTAGTGTCTCGTTTTATGTCACGGCTGCAGTGTACGTACTCTTTAATTTACGCCTGGCACCGGATTTTCTGACCAGTGTCCTTGCCACCGGGAAACAGATACTGCTCACCGCGCCATATGTCATTGGAATTACGTTTGTTGCCGTATCCGTTGTTCAATATATGGCGGACGGTGAAAAAGTTCCATGGCCTCAGCGGCTCAGGTTATTTTTTACCATAGGAATTTTCGCGGGACTTGTCTATGGAATTTATGATTATACCGGCGGCGGGCTTGTACAATAGTTTCGGTATATGGGCAGATATCCGGCTCAGACCTTTCGCCCATAGATGTACTGGCCGCAGATTCTGTCCGGGAATTCTGCGATTTCCGGAAGGTGTCCCCAACGTGTGAAGCCGTTTTTTTCTAGGAGTGCGACGCTGATCTGGTTGCTGTCAAGGAGGATGGCAAAGAGGTTGTGCAGGCCAAGCCCTGCAGCTTCCTTAAGTGCATGGCGGATGAGTTTCTGGCCGATTCCCCCGGCCCGGTGTGTGCGGTCAACGTAGTAGCTTATTTCAGCGACATTCTGCAGGGCCTTTCGTCCCCTGCGATGGGCGCTGAGGCTGCACCAGGCAATTACCCCGCTGTCACTGTCAGCCTCCATCACGTAGATCGGGTATTTTTCCGGGAAGTGGGCATTGAACCACTCCCTGCGCCCGGCAACCGTGACTGCCTCTGTGTCTGCAGTGCAGTTTCCGTCAGCAACGGCCTGGTTGTAGATGGCGACAATCTGTTCTAAATCATTCTGTGTGGCTGTACGTATATGCATGCTTTCCGGAAGGCGGTATCAGCACCAACCGCGGGTTTGTTGAAATGTTGCCGGTTGCGGACATGAGTTTCCTTGACTCAAATACCGCATCGGGCTTTGAAGTTCCATACTTTTCTGGTTGAAACGCTATGTTTTATCTCCATCTCTCCAACAGAACTGAAAATCTGCTCCGTCAGCTTGCAGAAGTGCTGCGCCTTGATGAGCAGAGAGATCCGTTCAGTCCCGAATATTTTCTGGTTCAGAGCCAGGGGATGGAGCGTATGCTGTCGCAGTATCTCGCGGAACAGTTCGGGGTGTGGTGCAACTATGAGTATGTGCTGCCCACCCGCTTTTTCGCACGGATGGCGGAGCGGCTCGGGATGGTGGATGGTACTGAAGATTTTTCCAGGGACACGCTCTGCTGGTACCTGGAGAGTGCGCTCCGCACTGTGGTGCAGAGTGATGATGGATGTTTTGCTCCCCTGAAGCGCTATGTGGGGGGAGATGACAGTGGTGTGAAACGCTACCAGCTTGCCCGGCAACTGGCCAATGTCTTTGATCAGTATCAGATCATGCGTCCCGGCATGCTGGATGGCTGGGAAAAAGGGCGGCGTGCAACTGATAACCCGGCAGAACCCTGGCAGATGGCTCTCTGGAAAATGGTCTGTGCCTCCATTGGTCATTCCAGGCACAGGGGAATGTTTCTTCGTGAGCTTATCCTGCTCCTTGAACGGGATGCTGACTATTCAGCTCTTTTGCCAAAGCGTCTCTCCGTCTTTGGACTGCACAGCATGCCCCCCATCCTGCTGCACTGTCTTCGGGCCCTGTCAAAGCACTGCGATCTGCAGTTCTATCTTCTGGCCCCCTGTGAAAACTACGTGGGAGACCAGACAGGACTCAGGGCGGCCCTGCGCAACAGCATCAGTCCCGGTGATGTTAGCGGTACAGGGCAGGATCCGGGACTGGCGGGGCACCCCCTTCTTCTCTCCCTCGGGCAGCAGGGGCGTGAGTTTCAGGAGATGCTGCTTGATGATGTTCCTCTGGCCGGTGAGTTTCCAAGTTTTGAGGAGCCGCTGGATGAAGAGCAGCCGTCCCTGCTCCACAGGCTGCAGTCCGATCTCCTGCACGGTGCATTGCGCTCCGGGGAGGCATCACTGTCTGCCGATGGCTCAATAACAGTGGTCTCAGCCCATTCTCCCCACCGGGAAATGATGATACTCAAGGATCGTATTCTCCTCTGGCTGGATGAAAACCCTGATCTGGCGCTGCGGGATATCATTGTCATGGCCCCGGATATTCAGGTGTACAGCGGACTCATACCCGCCGTGTTCCATGATATCCCCCATTCTGTGGCTGACCGTAATCCGGCTTTCAGTAACAGATATCTGGCAGTCTTTATCCAGTTTCTGGAGCTTGTCAGCAGCCGCTTTGGCTGGACCGAAGTACTTGATCTGCTGGGCCGGGATGAGGTGTACCCCCGTTTTGACATTCATGAGACTGATCTGGATACCATTCGTCACTGGGTACTTGCCTCCGGGATTCGCTGGGGCCTGTCGGCATCGCAGAAAGAGTCTGCAGGCCTTCCCGGCAGGGCGGAATGTACCTGGCGCAGCGGGCTGGAGCGGTTGATGATGGGCTATGCCTGCAGTACGGAAAAAGAGGTGGATGGAGTGGTGCCGTATCCGGATATTGAGGGTGCCATGGCTGCACCCCTTGGAGGGCTGTCACTCTTCTGTGAACTCCTTGAAGATGCGGGTGAGCAGTTTCGGGTTGCACGCAGTCTGGCTGCGTGGTCTGAAATCCTTGGCGGCTTTGTGACCCGTCTCTTCGGGGATGACAATGCCGATGCACTGGCCGAGCTTCATGGTATATTGGCTGATCTCGGTCTGCAGTATGAAGGAGTCCACCGGGAGAAGGTCAGTTTTGAGGTGATACGTTCATGGGTGGAAGCTGCGGTTGAAGGGAAGCGGTCGAGTTCCGGGTTTTTACGGGGGCAGCTCACCTTTTGTTCAATGCTGCCCATGCGTTCCATTCCCTTTGCCAGGGTCTGTCTGCTGGGATTGAATGATTCCGTCTTTCCTGAAAGTGATTTTCATCCGCCCTTTGATCTGCTGGGCGATAGCTTTCTGCCAGGTGACCGCTCTCGCCGTAATGACGACAGATATCAGTTTCTGGAGGCAATTCTCTCTGCCCGTGAAAGTTTCTATCTCAGCTATGTGGGGCAATCCATCCGCAGTAATGATCCCATACCACCATCGGTGGTTCTCTCAGAATTGACTGAATTCCTGGAATTCTATGGAGTGAGGAAACTTACTGAGGTTCATCCTCTCCATGGATTCTCGGCGTCGTATTATGAGGAAGAGGGTAATTTGTTCAGCTATAACAGTGGATTGATGGCTGTGGCGGCGTCTCTTCGCAGCGAAGTTCCTGCTACTTCATGGTGGCGTGATGCACTTCCGGTTCCAAAGGTTACTGCAGTGGCAGTACCTGATTTTTTCTCTTTTTTCAGGAATCCGCAAAGTTATCTTATTCGTCAGGTCATGGGTATTTATTGCGGTTCTGATATTGATTCCAAAGAGGAACATGAGCCCTTTGAGCTTGACGGTCTGCAGTCGTATCTCTTTGATCAGGAGCTGCTTGCTGCAGAGCTGCAGGGCGTGAGTGCAGACTTCCTGCTGCGCAGGAGTCAGGTATCAGGCCGCTGGCCTCTGGGCGGGCCGGGCCGGATCCGATTTAATGAGAAACGGGAGGAGCTGCGTGAATTCATCGCCAGGGTACGGACCGGGGTGGCCGCAGGGAAAGAGGAGGACAGGATGCTTGCGGCGGACTTCTGCGGCCTTTCGCTGTCCGGCAGGATGGGAGACTATTATGAGGGGGGGACCTTTCTTTTTCGCTATGCCGGGATGAAGGGAAAGGATCTTCTTGCTGCCTGGGTTCATCACTGCCTCACAGCCGTCTGTTTTGGTGATACTCGTGAAACCAGACTTCTGGCCAGGGATATGGAGATTGTTTTTCCCGGAGACAGCGGTGGCCGTGAGGATCTGGAGTTTCTGGCTGATCTTTTCAGCAGGGGACAAAGGCAGCCGTCGTGGCTCATGGTGGAACCCGCCTTTGCCTATGCCCGACAGCGGGAAAAGACGGAAAAGAGCGGCAGGGGCGATCCGCTGACAAAGGCACGGAACTGTGCCGAAGAAATCCTGGTGAAGGGCATGGATTCCCATTGGGACCTGCTCTACCAGGGCCGGGACCCCGATGAGTTTCTCGGGCCGCAATTTGCTGAACTCTGTGACTGGGTTTATGAATCTCTCTGGAAGAGGGCACATGTCAAAAACATATAAGACATTTGATGCGGCAACGGCAACTCTTCAAAGGGGGGTCAGTGTGGTTGAGGCCAGTGCCGGTACGGGGAAGACCTATGCCATTGCCATTTTGGTGCTGCGCTTTGTGGTGGAATTTGACGTGGCGCTTGAGAAGCTGCTGGTGGTGAGTTATACCCGGGCGGCAACTGAAGAGCTGCGCTCAAGGATTCGCGAGAGACTGGTCGAGGCAAGGGGGATTCTGGCGGGCAGGATTCCGGAAAAAGAGGATCCCGTTCTTCTCTCCTATCTTGACGGCCTGCCGGATAAACGCCAGGCAGCCCAACGTCTGGATCTTGCTCTGCTTGAAATGGATCGTGCTGCAATCTACACCATACACGGCTTCTGTCAAAGAATGCTCCAGGAACAGGCATTGGAATCTGGGCAGCTCTTTGATATGGAACTCACGGCAGATATCTCCGGGATCAAAGAGGAGTTGCTTGCTGATTTCTGGCGGAGCACGCTCTATGATCTGCCCCTTTTTCACTGTTCGCTCTTTCTCAACAGCTTTACCGGTCCGGATGCGCTGTATGAGACGGTACGGGCGGTGGCCCCTGAGGATGTGATTGAACCGGAACTGCCCATGGGGCTGCAGGATGCCCTGCGGGAAGTGGATGAGACTCTGGAGAGTTTGCGCAGCTGGTGGCAGCGGTGTGCCGCGGAGCTGAAACAGTGCCTGGATGATGCTGTCTGTCGGAAGATGTTTAAAAAAGACTTTATCGAATCCTTTGAGCAGTGGTGGGCGCAGCTTGAGCAGTTTTTTTCCGGTGAGGGCCGGCCTTTGCCGCCGAAGCTTGAGCTGCTGGGAGAGCAGGCCCTGATGGCCGGGTTGAACGGGAATAAGCTTCGGGGGGCTGCCAGGAAAACAGCATTCATCGAAGACTTTCCCCTGGCAGGCGAAGAGCTGAATCGTTTTACGGCGGCCTGTGAAACGGCTGTGCTGCTGCTGCGTGTCACCCTTGCCCGCAGTCTGCAGACTGATCTTCAGGAGCGTCTTTCCAGGCAGGGACGATTTTCTTTTGATGATCTTGTCCTCTCCCTTGCCAGGGCCCTTGACGGCTCACGGGGGGCGGCGCTGCGGCAGGTGTTGAGCAGCCGCTTCAAGGTGGCCCTTATTGATGAGTTTCAGGACACGGATGCCGCCCAGTATCGGATTTTCTCCAGCCTCTTTGGGCGCAGGGAGAAAGGGCATTTTCTCTTTCTCATCGGTGATCCGAAACAGGCGATATATAAATTTAGAGGGGCGGATATTGCCGCCTATTTTCAGGCAAGGGAGTCGGCGGATCACCTTCTGGGGCTGGAGCGGAATTATCGCTCAAATCCGCAGCTGGTGGAGGCCGTAAACCGGCTTTTCCTGCACAGGGAAGGCGGGGATTCCTTTGTGAGTCCACAGCTCACCTATGCTCGGGTGGCCGCTGCCCGTTCACTGGAGAGCTGGAGGATATTGCGGCAAGGTACTGCCATGGCTGCCATGGTTTACTGCAGTCTGGACTCCCCTGATGACAGCGGGACAAAGCCGAAACTCTGGAGCTCCGGAAAGATCAGGGGGCATCTTGAACAATTTGTGGTGGCAGAGATCTGCGATCTCCTCGGAGATACTGTACTGCAGACGGATGATGCGCAGCAGAGGGAACTCAGGCCGGGGGATATTGCCATCCTTGTCCGGAGCAATAAACAGGCTGAGTCTTTTCAGCAGTCCCTTGCACTGGCAGGAATCCCCGCTGTGGTCATCAGCAGAAAGACAGTGTTTGAAAGTGCTGAGTCCGTCGATCTGCTGCGGGTGGCGGAGGCTGTGGCCTTTCCCTCTGACGCATCCAAACTGCGCCTGGCCATGAGCAGCAGGTGGTTTGGCATGGATGCCCTGGAGCTCTATCGCAGTTTCAGTGATGATGTGGAGATGGATGCGTGGCTGGAGCGCTTTCAGGGCTACCATGAGTTGTGGAAGGAGAAGGGGTTTCTTGCCATGATGAACACCCTGATTGCAGAGGAGGCGGTTCTGGAAAATCTCTGTGCCTTTCCCCTGGCAGAACGGCAGATTGCCAATATTCAGCACCTTGTGGAGTTGCTTCAGGAAAAAGAGAACAGTGAAAATCTCCATTATTTCCAGACCCTGCAATATCTTTCCTCCCAGATGCAGAACCCGGAGGGCCATGAGGCTGCCCAGCTGCGCCTTGAGAGTGATGAGCAGGCCGTGAAGGTGGTGACCATGCATGCCGTGAAAGGGCTTGAGTACCCGGTGGTGTTCTGTCCCTATCTCTGGTATCGACCTGGTTTTCTCAGGAAAGAGAAGCATTGTGTCTTCAGTCATGATGAGGAAAACAGGCGGGTGGCAGATCTTGGATCTGAAGATTTTGCTCTGCGGCGGGAGAGGGCACTGGAAGAGGAGCTGGCCGAAGAGGTCAGGCTGCTCTATGTGGCGGTCACCAGGGCCAGTACCCGCTGCTATGCCTTCTGGGCCGATGTGCAGGGGAGTCAGTATTTCGCGCCCTCAAGAGAGTCGGCCCTGGCATGGGTGCTCTCACTTGACGGTTGTGTCGATATTCACCAGCAGAATGACAGGCTCAGGGTGTTCTGTGACCCGGATTTTGTGGAACTGCGGACCGTGGCGAGTCCAGCTGCAGAGTCTCCAGTCAGGGAGCTCCGTGAAGAGGGCAATGTGTCAGGGCTGCACTGCAGGGAATTTTCCCGATCAGCTCTTTCGGCCGAGTGGCTGATGACAAGCTATTCTGCTCTGGCTGCATCGTCTCATGTACTTCTGCCAAAGAGCAGTGCTGCGGCAACAGATGCCCGGGCGGACCTCCTGGCGGAGCAGATTTATCCTCTGCCCCCTGGGGCCGCTTTTGGGAATGTGGTTCATGGAATGCTTGAGGACTATCCCTTTTCCATGCTGGCTTCAGATGAAGAGTATGGTGATGCATGTCAGGGGCAGTGTCGCAGGTTTGGGGTGAAGGCAGAGAGTTCGTGGCTGATGAAGCTGCTGCGTGATGTGACAAATGCACCGCTGTTTCCTGCCGGGAGAGATGCTGCGGGATTCTGTCTTGCGGATCTTGATGGGAAAGATGTGCTGAAAGAGATGCCCTTTTATTTTCATCTGCGCCCGGGAACCACCGGGGAGCTGAATAGACTGCTGTCTTTTTCACCGGTGGTGCAGGCGGTTCCGGAACGGAGTCTTAACGGCTACCTCACCGGTTTTATCGATCTGATCTGCCGTTATCAGGGAAAGTATTATATCATGGATTACAAAAGCAATTATCTGGGAAACTCGCTTGCGGACTACTCCCCTGAAGCACTGCCGACCGCCATGTATGCCCACAATTACGGCCTGCAGTACTGGATTTACAGTCTTGTTCTGCACCGCTTTCTGAAGGGAACCCTGCCCGGCTATTCCCCTGACGATTTCGGTGGGGTGTACTATCTCTTTGCCCGTGGGATGAGACCTGGGTATCCCGGGAACGGAGTCTATTTTGACCGGCCGGAGCAGCGGGTTCTGGAAGAGCTTGACAAGTGTGTGGGGGCAACGTGATGCAGCAGGAAAAGAGCAGCCTTCTTGATGATGAATTTGCAAAATTTCTGGCAGGCAGGTCCGTTCTTTCCGGGAGTGCGCGGGAAGAGTTTCAGGGGATAGTCTGCAGGCTCTCAACGGGTCTTGGGGCAGGTGATTCCTGCCTGTTGCTCACGGATGCTGAGCAGGAGCTGGTGCTTTCATCAGGGCTTGCGGGGGATGGAACTTCTGTGACTCCCCTTTGCATGACCGGCAATCTTCTCTATCTGCAGCGTATTTTCCACTATGAGCAACGCCTGGCGGAACAGATTAACGAGATGGTTTCACGGGATGTCCCCCTGGCATATGAGGAATCACTCCTTAATCTCCTCTTTGAACCGTCACAGGGAGGAACAGACTGGCAGCGGATGGCGGCTGTTCAGGCCCTCAAAAAACGATTTCTTGTGATTTCAGGGGGACCGGGGACGGGAAAGACCACCGTTGTTGTGAGTATTCTGGCCCTGCTTCAGGGGGGAGCCGGAGGAGAGCTGAAAGTTGCCCTGGCCGCTCCCACCGGAAAGGCTGCCATGCGGCTCCAGGAATCGGTGGGGTCTGCAATGGAACGCCTGCGGGAGAGAGGTGTCAGTGAAGCTGGAATACCGGAAAAGGCATCCACCATCCACCGTCTTCTCGGTGTGAAACAGTACTCGCCGGTTTTCCGTCACACGGCTGCCGCTCCCCTTGCCTACGATCTGGTGGTGATTGACGAGGCATCCATGGTTGACCTTGCGCTGATGAGTAAGCTGGTGGATGCCCTGCGACCGGGAAGCCGCCTTATACTGCTTGGAGACAGGGACCAGCTCGCCTCGGTGGAGTCGGGGACGGTGCTGTCTGATATGGTGCAGTCCCTTCCTGAAAACACCGTTGAGCTGCGCCGCAGCTATCGCTTTGACGGGGCTATCAGAGAATTTTCAGCAGCAGTCAACAGGGGTGACAGCGGTGCTGCCTGGTCCATGCTGACTGCTGCTGAACCGCCCAATATTACACGCCTCAGCGGGGATGTGGCGTCCTGCGGCGGGGCAATCTATCATGACTATATGAAAGCCGTTGCCGCTGCCTCAGGCGTAGAGGATTATCAGCAGCTCTTTGACAGGTTTAACGCGTTTAAGATTCTCTGTGCGGTTCGTCATGGTCCAGCAGGAGTTTTCGGGGTGAACGCAGCCGTTGAGCAGTACCTCACTGAGAGGGGCCATAACTGTTTTGAGGAGAAGTGGTACCCCGGTCGACCGGTGATGGTCACCCGAAATGATTATGGACTTGAACTTTACAACGGAGATGTGGGCCTTTGTCTTCCTGATCCTGGGAATCCGGAGCTGCTTAAGGTCTGGTTCAGGCGACCGGACGGACAGCTGCAGGGACTGCTTCCTGCAAGGCTTGGCGGGTGTGAAACCGTATATGCCCTCACCATCCACAAGAGTCAGGGGGCGGAGTTCGGAGAGGTGCTGGTGGTGCTTCCGGAGAAACGGGCCGCCCTTGTCAGCAGGGAGCTGCTTTACACAGCTGTGACCCGGGCCAGGAAAAGTGTCATGATAAAGACCAGCCGGGAGGTTTTTGATTCTGCGGTGGCTGAAAGGGTCAGGCGTTCCAGTGGACTTGCCGGGTTGCTTGGAGCGGATGGGCTGTGATCTGCTGGATGCTGAGTTGAGGGAAAGAAAAACGACCCCCCCTGCAAGGAGGAAAAGCGGGAGAAGCAGGGGCGGTCGAGGAGGAGTTTATTCTGTTTAGTTCAGGGTCTGGAAGTCGTTGTATGCATGGGCACCGTGTTCGGTGATATCCACGCCTATCATCTCGTCTTCCTTGCTGATTCTGAGGCCTATGGTCATGTCGATTACTTTGAAGAGCAGGAATGCCACGCCAAAGGACCATGCAAATGCGGCACCGATTCCGATGAGCTGAGTGGTGATGATCTTTGCATTGGTTCCACCCATGTTGAAGAGTCCGGCAGCCAGGGTTCCCCATGCTCCGCAGACACCATGTACAGAGACTGCACCGACCGGATCATCAATGTGCATCTTGTCGATGGTGACAACCGAGAGGACTACCAGTACTCCGGAGATGGCTCCGATGATGATGGCGCTGCCGGGAGAAACGTTGGCACATCCTGCGGTGATACCGACCAGTCCGGCGAGGGCACCATTTAAACTCATACCGATATCCGGTTTTTTGAACATGATCCAGGAGGTGAACATGGCAAATATTGAACCGGCTGCTGCAGAAAGATTTGTGGTTACGAAGATCATGGCAATGGAGCTGTCACCAGTTGTGGTTGATCCGGGGTTGAAACCGAACCATCCAAGCCAGAGGATGAAGACACCGATTGCCGCCATGGGGATGTTGTGACCGGGGATGGCACGAACCTCACCGTTCTTTCCGTACTTGCCGATGCGGGGACCAAGGACAATTGCACCGGCGAGGGCTGCCCAGCCACCGATGGAGTGAACCACTGTGGAACCTGCAAAGTCAATGAATCCCATTCCTTCAAGCCAGCCGTTTCCGTTGAGGAGTGAACCCCAGGCCCAGGAACCGAAAATCGGGTAGATAAATGCACACAATACAACGGAATAGATCAGGTATCCGGTGAATTTCGTCCGTTCAGCAACGGCACCGGAGACGATTGTGGCGGCAGTTGCGGCAAATACACACTGGAACATCCAGAATGCAAGGACCCACTGGTCGCCGTCAGGGCCTTCCCAGCCGGAGAGGAAAAAACCATCGGTTCCAAACCAGCCTGTGCTGGAGGTACCGAACATGATACCAAAGCCGATGGCCCAGAAGGCGATGGAACCCATGGAGAAGTCCATAAGATTCTTCATCATGATGTTTACTGCACTCTTGGCGCGGGTAAATCCTGACTCCACCATGGCAAAGCCGGCCTGCATGAAAAAAACCAGACAGGCTGCAACCAGTGTCCAGACATAGTTGAGGTTGGTCTGGAGCAGGTCTATGGCTTCTTTGTTGCTGCCGATGGTGATGTTCACCACTTCATCTCCTGCCATTGCAACGGCAGGTATTGTTAAAAACAGGGCAAGGGCCCATGCTGTTTTCTTCACGAGAAATTCCTCCTTGGTTTACTCTTTATGGGATTGTTAAATTGCGTCGTTATCTGTTTCGCCGGTTCGTATTCTGCATATTTTTTCCACCGGGATGACAAAGATCTTGCCGTCGCCGATGTTTCCGGTTTTCACTGAAGAGAGAATTTTCTCGATGACGATGTCCACCATGTCTTCTTTGACAACTGTTTCCACTTTTACTTTCGGGATGAAATCGACCACGTATTCAGCTCCGCGATAGATCTCCGTGTGGCCTTTCTGCCGGCCGAACCCTTTCACCTCGCTGATGGTCATGCCTGTGATCCCCAGCTCTCCGAGGCCCTCTTTGAGGTCATCCAGTTTGAATGGCTTGATGATTGCTTCAATTTTCTTCATTCTTCGCTCCTTTTGATACAATTGGTTCACATCATTTCTTGTTGTGAATATTACAAAAGGCATGCCAGGATTCCGAAAAGCTGTTAATTAAACGCAAGTAACAGATATGGCGATGTTTACTTGCGGAAGGATGGTGCGGAGGGTTTTTGAATTATACATATTTGTAAGCAAAAATATTCTCAAACTTACAAATATGTATAAAGTGCGACATTGATTTTGCTGCTGTTGCGTCGGCCCGGCTTTCTTGGTCCTGCGGGAAAAGTTTTCGTGAAAAAAAAGAGCTCTTGATATACACTGAAAGAAGTGTCAGGCAGGAGCTGTATAACGGGGTGGTTTTTCAAGGCCGCTTTTTTTAATATGAAGCAATTATTGTGGAATATGAGTCAGGAGCGAAGTGTTTATGGGTGATATGCTAACAAAGTTACTGGACTGGGTTGAATCGACTCACATCCGGGAGCAGGTTGCAGATGTTGACTATGTGGGCCTGTTTACCAATCCGTGGTTTATGGTCCCTTTTGTTCTGCTGATTCTCTATCTTTTGTATAAACAGTCATTCAAGGACCTGATTGTCATCGTCTGTTTTGTGGGGGTCTGGTGGGTGAGTGGAACAGAATATATGAATACTCTGGTGGTGAACGATGAGGTGCAGATATCAAAGATTCTGCCGGTGCTCTTTGGCGGGGCTGCCTTGATGGGATTTCTTATCTATCTCTTTTTCGGGCGATCTGATTAGTATGGTGCGGGGTGGTTTTCTGCAGACGTTCAGGGGCAGGAGGTAGGCCATGCAGTTTCGTAACGGTGTCTTCATTATAACCGAAGAGAGGTACTGTCCCCTTTACAATGTGGGGGAAGAACTCCATGTGGATGAAGGTGTGCTGAAGCTTCCTGCCGCCAAACCGACCTGTCTGACTCTGACCCGGGATCTCATTGAGCTGGCATCAGAAGATGTGGCCTATGAGATGTATCTGCAGGGCAGCAGGAAAAAATCCAAATTTGAATGTGGTGGCTGTACCGGTATTATCCGTTTTGAGTTTAAGAAGGAAAAAGAGTTTGCCACCATTCAGATGAAGCTGCTTGCTGCTGCAGAGCGGCGTGAAAAGCTGAAGTCCATTGCCAGGTTCGCCGGGCTCCTGCGTACCATTGAAATCTTCCAGCCCCTCTCTGACGATGATCTGCTCGATCTTGCAACCCTCCTGAAGCTTGAGGACTATAACTGGGGCTTTCCCATTCTTCAGAAGGGTGATCCCGCCTCAAATCTCTTTATCATAATCGACGGCAGGGTGGAGGTTATGGATGAAGACGGGGTAACCCTGGCTGAAATGTCCAGGGGAGATGTCTTTGGTGAGATGAGTCTTTTGTCGGGTGATCGTGTGACCACCACCATCATGGCCATGGAACCCTGTCAGATTGCCAGTCTCAGTCAGAAAAACTTTCGGCATGTCCTGAACCGTTTTCCCGCCCTGCAGGTCTTCTTCTACAAACTTCTGGTGAGCAGGATCACCACCATCAACTTTCAGCGGGCCGAAGAGCTCTCATCCGGCATGGTTGGCCAGCTTGCAGACATTCCGCCCCTCGAGCTGTGTCAGATGATCAATTCAAACCAGAAAACAGGACGTCTCAAGCTGGAAGTGGGACAGGAAAAGGCCAGTCTGCTTTTCAATGAAGGAGAGCTTGTCTTTGCCCGGTTTAATGCCAAGGAGGGCCGGGAGGCCTTTTACGATATCCTTGCCATCAACGATGGCCGCTTTAAGTTTACCCACGGGCTCACCCGCAAGGAGATGGATATGGATGTCCTTGGCGGTTTCATGGGCATGCTTATGGAAGGAATGAAGCGCATTGATGATGAATAATTATTGTACTGTTGCTGTTGTACTGTTTTCTCTTCTCTGTCAGCCACTGTTCTTGTCTGCTGCTCCGAAAGCGGAGAGCGTTCAGTGGACTGCTGCCCACAATCATTATCGTTCCCTTCATGGTGTTCCGCCTGTCAGCTGGTCAAAAAAGCTCGCCGAAAGTGCCCGTTCCTATGCCGAAACCTGTCCTTCGGGTCATTCGGGGACAGATTACGGCGAAAACCTCGCCTGGGCCACCTATGACATGGGGATCGGTTCTGTTGTGAAGATGTGGTACGAAGAGGAGTCCCGGTATGACTATGATGAGCCAGGCTATGTTCCGGGGCTTGGGCATTTTACCCAGCTGGTATGGAAAAATACCACTGAGATCGGCTGTGCCCATGTCAGCGGGTGCAGTCCGGGCCATTCTCTCAGGGCCAACACCTGGGTCTGTCAATATGCCCCGGCGGGAAATTTTGTCTCACAATTTGCAGAAAATGTTCTTCCGCCCCTTCATGGCAAATAAGTAAAACATTTCCTTTTTTCTTCCATCTGCAGCCTTCTCCCTGTATCATATGCTCTGGTTCAAGCAACTGAATTGTACTGATTAACAAAATAAACAAGGAGTGCGCACAATGAAAAAGAAGATGGAAAAGGCCCTGAACAGGCAGGTGAACGCAGAGATGTATTCCAGTTATCTCTATCTGGCCATGGAATCCTATTTTCAGTCCATCAGCCTTTCCGGTTTTGCAAAGTGGATGCGGGGCCAGGTGCAGGAGGAGATGTATCATGGAATGAAAATTTATGATTATGTCCATGAACGCGGTGGAAGGGCGCAGTTTGATGCCATTGCCAAACCAGAGACGGAATGGTCTTCCCCCCTCGCCGCCTTCGAGCATATCCTGGCCCATGAACAGGGGGTAACCCAGCTCATTAATAATCTTATTGATGTGGCACTTGATGTACGTGATCATGCTGCCAAGGCGTTTCTTGACTGGTTTATCATCGAGCAGGTGGAGGAAGAGGCCACCGTTGGAGAAATAGTGGATCGTCTTCGTCTCATTGGTGATGATTCCAGTGGTCTGTTTCTTCTTGACTCTGAGCTTGCAAAGAGGGTTTTCACCCTGCCGGCAAAATAGTTTTTTTACCCTTGTTTTCCATGGGTGAGTGTTTACTCTCTCTATATGATAGTAATTCTCATCTATGGAGGGCGTGTGAATGAACAGAAAGATTAAAAAAGAGGTACTCGGCTGGCTTGCCGCAGGTGATCTTGAGCAGGCACGGAAAAAATTGCAGGATTTTGATGAACAGGGGCTGGTAAATCCGCTTTTCTCTGCCCTGTACCGGCCGGAAGAGCTGCTGCGCTGGCATACCGTGACCATTTTCGGTGAAGTGCTGGCCCGTCTTGCTGATAACGATATGGAGGCGGCACGGATTGTCATGCGTCGCTATCTCTGGAGTCTTAATGATGAATCCGGGGGCATCGGCTGGGGCGCTCCCGAAGCCATGGCCGAGGCCATGTACCATCATGACAGACTCTGTGACGAGTATCTTCACATGCTGATCTCGTACATGCGTCCGGATGGCCCCCTTGAACATCAGGATGGTAACTATCTGGAGTTACCGGAGTTGCAGCGCGGGCTGCTCTGGGGTATCGGGCGGCTTGCTGAAAAACGTGGAGAGCTGCTTCTGGAAAAAGGTGTTGTGGCTGACCTTGAAGCGTATCTCATCTCGGATGACCCGGCGGTCCTGGGACTTGCTGCAAGGGCTCTGGGGCTGCTGCATGCCACTGGGGCGATGGACCGGCTTGAACAGTTGCTGGATGATCAGCGGACTGTGCGTCTCTATCGTGAGGGTGAGGTTCGTACCGTAACCGTGGCAGCACTTGCTGAGGAGGCACTGGGGCGCATGGAACCCGTTGCCCTGCATGCCGAGGCGGTGTAAAGATGATTCCTGGGGTTCAACAGTACTGGTGGTGTTATTGTGGATGTATCTGAACAGGCGGTCTCCCGGCTCGGTTTTCTGCAGTTTGAAATCGTTCCGGGGGATATTGCCGCAAATCTTCATACGCTGGAAAAGGGGCTTGCACGACTTGCCCCTCCGCCGGGAACGCTCCTTGCGCTCCCGGAGATGTGGGCCACCGGTTTTGTCTATGAGCAACTTGCGGACCTTGCTGCCGGGATACCCGATCTTCTGCTGAAACTGGATGCCCTGGCGGAATCCCGCGGAATTGTTCTTGCGGGATCGCTTCCCGTGCAGGCAATGGGAGATGAGGGTGAAATCCTTTTGAACACCCTCTGTTTCTCCGGGACAGGTGACAAAAAAAGTCCCGGTATTGCCAAGCAGAATCTCTTTTCTTTTTGGAAAGAGGATCTCTGGTTTTCTCCGGGGATGAGCCCTGAGCCCCTGCTGCTGCCGGGAGGTGATATTCTGGGCGGCCTGGTCTGTTACGATCTTCGTTTCCCTGAGGCCGCGCGGCTGCAGTGCAGAAAGGGCGCAGGGATACTTGTCATGTCTGCCGAATGGCCCATGGCCCGGATCGGGCAGTGGAAAATACTGCTTCAGGCGCGTGCCATTGAAAATCAGGCCTTTGTGGTGGCTGCCAATTGCTGTGGCCACTGGGACGGCATGGAGATGGGTGGGCATTCGCTTGTCATTGCTCCGGACGGTGAGATCCTGGCAGAGGCCTCCGGGGATGAGGCGTCTGCAGTTGTTCTGCTGCAGAAAGAAATTCAGGATGAGCTGCGTCAGCGCTTCAACAGTGTGGCCCCGGCTCCCTGGTCCCATGAGGACAGCAGGAAGGTTCTCTCCCTTGAAGAACTTCTTGATGTTGTCCGCAGTCGCAGAAGGGCCGGGCAGAAGATTGTCTTCAGCAACGGCTGCTTTGATATCCTCCATGCCGGTCATGTGGATTACCTGCAGAAGGCAAGGCGTCAGGGTGATTTTCTCATTATCGGCTTAAATGATGATGCCTCCATCCGCTCCATAAAGGGACCGGATAGGCCCGTGAACAGCGAGCAGAACCGGGCCAGGGTCCTTGCGGCTCTGGGCTGTGTGGATGCTGTTGTTCTCTTTGCTGCAGATACCCCCGTTGAACTGATAAAGGCTGTTGCTCCGGATGTACTGGTGAAGGGTGCCGACTGGAAGGAGGATGAGATAGCGGGTGCCGCTGAGGTGAAGGAAAATGGTGGCAGGGTGGAGCTGATCGCCTTTGTAAATGACGAGTCTACAACTGATATAATTACTGCAATCAGGTCAATTTGACCAACGAGTGTCTTCCCGGCGGAATCTGTCCAGCCGGGAATCCTCCCGCTTTCTCTCTATTCTTCTTTGTTCTTTTCTTCCACTTTTTCAGGGTCTGTGATCAGTCCAAAACCCATGCGGACCTTTTTGTCTATTTCATCAAACATCTCAGGGTGATCCTTGAGGAAACGCTTGGCATTTTCCCGTCCCTGCCCGATACGTTCGTCCTGGTAGGAATACCATGAACCACTCTTGTCAATGATATCCTGTTCCACTGCAAGATCGAGAAGATCACCGGTCTTTGAAATTCCTTCTCCGTAAACGATGTCAAACTCTGCAATCTGGAATGGTGGGGCAACTTTATTTTTGACAACTTTGACCTTGGTGCGGTTTCCCACAATCTCCTGGCCATCTTTCAGGGCGCCGATTCTTCTGATATCAAGACGCAGCGAGGAATAAAATTTCAGGGCATTTCCACCGGTGGTGGTCTCGGGGTTGCCGAACATTACTCCGATTTTCATCCTGATCTGATTGATAAAGATAAGGACCGTGTTGCTGCGGTTCAGGACACCGGTGAATTTCCGCATGGCCTGTGACATGAGGCGGGCCTGGAGTCCCATGTGAGAGTCACCCACGTTCCCGTCAATCTCTGCTTTGGGCACAAGGGCTGCCACCGAGTCGATGACAATGACATCAACACCGCCAGAGCGGATGAGTATCTCAGCGATTTCCAGCGCCTGCTCTCCAAAATCAGGCTGGGAGACCAGCAGGTTGTCCACATCAACCCCGAGACGTTTGGCGTAGGCGGTATCAAGTGCATGCTCTGCATCAATGAAGGCCGCGGTGCCACCATTCTGCTGAGATTCCGCCACCACATGGAGGGCCAGAGTGGTCTTTCCGGAAGACTCGGGACCATAGATCTCAGTGACCCTTCCCTTGGGAAAGCCACCGACTCCAAGGGCAATGTCAAGACTGAGAGATCCGGTGGGAATAACAGGTATATTTTCAGCTTCAGCAGCACCGAGGCGCATGATTGAACCCTTTCCAAACTGTCGCTGGATCTGGCTTATTGCATTGTCAACACTGCCTTCTTTATCTTTTGCTCCTGCCATATGAGGACCTCTTTGTGAAGTTTTTTGTAGTAAACGATTATGAATTCTGTTCTGTTTTTAACAGATAGCGACGAACAATATCAAGAGCTGTCTGTGCAGTCAGCTGTTGTATCTCATACCTGTTTCCGGAGAAGAGAAAATGATGGCAGCTGCTGTTGTCTTCTGTACCCATGGCAATGAAAACCGTCCCAACCGGTTTTTCCTCTGTCCCTCCCCCGGGTCCGGCAATTCCGGTGACCGAAACGGAAATATCAGCACCACTTGTCTGACGTATTCCATGAACCATCTCCATGGCAACCTCCTCACTCACGGCGCCATGGGTTGTGAGGCTTGTCTTCTTCACTCCGAGGTACTCGGTTTTCATGGAGTTTGCATAGGAGGTGACGCCACCAAGGAAGTAGCCGGAACTTCCGGCGATGGAGGTCATCAGGTGGCTGATGAGGCCGCCGGTACAGGACTCAGCAACGGAGAACTGTTTATTGCCATCACGGAGCATTCCGCCCACCACTGCGGCGAGACTCTCACGGCCCATGCCATAGAGGTATGTGCCCAGTGCCTCTTTGAGTTGTTGTGACGTTTCCCGGGCCAGTTGTTCTATCTTCTCTTTGTCATTGTCGCGTACGGTCATGCTGAGATGAACATCGGGGAAGACAGGGTAGTATCCTATTTCGACATCGGGATTGAGGGAGAGGGCTTTGATTCGGGAATTGATTTCGCTTTCAGAGAGGCCGAATATCTTGAAGACATGCTGGATGGAGTTCAGTTGTTTTCCCTTGTACCAGGTGGTGAGCCGCGGCAGTACCTCTTCGATGAGCAGAGTGCGCATCTGGTGTGGGATACCGGGCAGAAAGAAAATGGGTTTACCGCCATGGATGAGCTGGAACCCCGCCATTTTAGCCTTCGGATTCAGGGTCTCGGCACCCTCAGGGAGCCAGGCGAGTTTTTCCAGGGAGCTGACCGGCTGGTCGCTGTTGGCATCGAGATGTTGCCGTATGAGGGAAAGGATCTCAAGATTAGGCATGGTCGGGCGCTCAAGGGCCTCTGAGACGGCCATGGTGGTGAGGTCGTCATCGGTGGGGCCAAGGCCTCCGGTCACCAGAACAAAGTCCACCCGGCTGAGGGCACGTTTCAAGGCCTCACCGATGAGAGACGGGGTGTCACCGATGGTGTGCATGGCATAGATGTCAAATCCGGCCTCAAAGAGGTGGTGTGCAGCAAAGCCACTGGTGGTGTTTGGAATTCTCCCCGAAGTGAGCTCGTCTCCTATGGCAATAATTTCTCCGAGCATGGCTATCTGTTTTCCTGTCGCCCTTTGACAAGGGTCTTTTCGGTTATCTCTTCAAGGTGTATATCAACAATACTGCCCATTAAACTGTCATCGCCCTGAAAAAGTACCGGTATGTAGTTGTCGGTGAATCCGCTGAGGAATCCTTCGGGGCTGCGTTTATGTTCAACAAGAACCGGCCTTGCACTGCCGATAAAGCGTGAATAGAACTGCTTTTTCCTGATGTCGGCGAGGGCTCTCAGTTCTGACACCCGCTGTTGGCTGACGGCCTTTGGAACCTGGTTGTTAAAGGTGGCGGCAGGGGTTCCCGGGCGTTTTGAATAGGGAAAGACATGAAAATAGGTGGCGTCGATTTCGTTGAGGAGTTCTTTTGAGTTTTGAAATTCTTTCTCTCCTTCCCCGGGAAAACCGGTGAGGATGTCTATTCCGATTGCCGCATCGGGAAAAATGGCCATGCATCTTTGTATCACCCTGCGGAATGTCTCCCGGTCATAGCCGCGATGCATGCGGCTCAGTATGGTGTCATCGCCGCTCTGCAGCGGGATGTGGAAGTGAGGCATGAAGTTGCTGCAGCTGCCCATGGCCTCAAGCAGGGTGTCGGAGATTTCCTGGGGTTCAATGGAGCTGAGCCGGAAGCGGATATCGGGATGGGACTGGCAGAGTTTCTTCATGAGATCTGCAATGTCGTATCCCTCGTCAAGGTCTTTGCCGTAGAGGCCCACATGGATTCCAGTGACCACAATCTCACGATGCCCGGCTTTTTCAAAGCTTTCGGTCTGTTTTAACACTTCGCTGATCCTGACACTTCTGCTGGGACCACGGGTGTAAGGGACGATGCAGTAAGTGCAGAAATTGGTACAGCCGTCCTGGACACGGATATAGGCCCGGGTGCGGGTGTCAAAGCGTTTCATGGAGAGGTCGCAGATCTCTTTTTTCCGCAGGATACGGCCCATGAGCATGGTGAGATCACAGGAGTTTTCCTGCAGTGCTGTTTCCACAAGGAGGTGTTTGTTGCCGTTACCGACAATGGAGATTGGGCTGTCAACCATTTCGGCGAGTTCATTTGCCGCCATCTGGGCGTAGCACCCGGTGATGACAACCTTTGCGTCAGGGTGACGCCGCATGAGCCTGCGCACGGTCTGGCGTGACTGGGCACCGGCCCTGGCAGTGACTGCACAGGTGTTTATCACTACAATGTCGGCATCTTCTCCAGCCTTTGCAGCCCTGCAGCCCGATTCCTCAAAGCCGCAGAGAAAGGAGGCCGATTCAAACTGGTTTACCTTGCAGCCAAGGGTGTTGATTATAACTTTTTTCTTCACTCTATTTCACCGCTTCCAAGGACCAGACTGTTGTCGTAAATCACTGCAAACTGGCCCGGAGTTACTGCCCTCTGTTTCTCTGTAAAGTTTATGGAATATTGATCGGAACCGATTGTAGTGATTCTGGCCTGCTGGCTTTTCTGACCGTAACGGATTCGTACCCGGTAATCCTTGTCCGGCAATGGGGGATGGTCACAGTTCCATAAGATATTTTTAATCCTGATCTCTTTTTTGAATAAATCGTCATTGGTCCCAACAATAATACGGTTTGCAGCCGCGTCAATACTCAGCACATAAAGAGGAGCGGAGGCGGCAATGCCAAGTCCGCGGCGCTGCCCGATTGTGTAGTTGAAGATACCTCTGTGGCGTCCCAGCAACTGTCCGTTTACATGGACTATGTCTCCTTCTGTGTTACCTGTGGGAGTGCGTTTCTGCAGAAAGCGGCCAACGGAATCGTCGCCGAGAAAACAGACATCCTGGCTCTCCTGTCCCCTGAAATCATGAAAGCCGTGACTCTCCACAAAATCATAGGTGCTCTCCTTTGTCATTCCGCCAAGGGGAAACTGTATTGCAGCAAGCTGCTGCTGACTGAGGCGTGCCAGAAAGTATGACTGGTCTTTTTTCTCATCTCTGCCCTGCTGCAGGTGGAGACAGCCGTCTTTTCTGACAATATTTGCATAGTGGCCTGTGGCCATGGCGGTCATGCCCTGTTCAAACATGGCATCCATGAAGAGTCCGAATTTGATCTCTCTGTTACAGATCATGCAGGGGTTCGGGGTGTATCCCCGGTGGTAGCTTTGGGCAAAGTAGTCAAGCACCTTTTCTTCAAAACGCTGCCGCAGATCGATGACTGTGAGGGGCACCTCGCACCGCTCAGCCACCTCCCGGACCCGTTGCAGCTGTTCTGTGAGTGTTGGCTGGGCCAGTGCCATGAAAAAGCCGTGAACCTGATATTTTTCACGCAGAAGAAGGGTGCAGGCCGTGGAGTCCACCCCGCCGCTCATGGCTATGCCAATTTGTGTTTTTCCCACCTGATCCCTTGATTTCGTACCTGGTCTGCTGTATGGATTTGTTGAACTCCGCTCACCCGCAAAGGCTGCTTGTCCTGAGACTCAGTCGGGGGCAGGAAACAGTGTGAAAATCACCATGTTTCAGTGCAAAGGCGAAGTCCTGTGTCCGGCCCCAGACTCGTATGGAGGCCAGAATCCGTGACGAAAATCTGGCAATAGACAGTACAGCGTATTGATTTAATAAGTTTTCCTGACAATGGTGACATGCATTTTCTTTCTTCACCCGGTTGAGTGGTTCTGCCCCGCGGATTCAGGAGAAAATCAATTAAATAATGACACGGATAACCTTAATAATAGCGTACAATGGATAAAAAAGAAAGCAGCAAAGCAGCCGTTCCCGTGATTCCGGAGCTCCTTGCTCCGGCAGGAAATTTCGAAAAAATGGTGACGGCGATTCACTATGGTGCCGATGCCGTATACATGGGTGGCAGGAATTTCAGCCTCCGGGCCAAGGCGGGTAATTTCAGTGATAGAGCCATGGAAGAGGCAGTGCAGACTGCCCATTCCCATGGAGTGAAGGTCTATGTGACCATCAATATACTGGCGCATAATCGTGATTTTGCGGGGCTTGATGATTATCTGCTGCAGCTGCGGGACAGTGCCGTGGACGGGTTGATCATCGCGGATCCCGGAATATTGCACAGGGCAGCCAGGGTGGTTCCTGAAATCCCCGTACACCTCTCCACCCAGGCCAATGTTACCAATGCCCGGGCGGCGGAATTCTGGTTTGATCAGGGGGTGAGGCGGCTCAACCTGGCAAGGGAGCTGTCCCTTGAAGAAATCCGGGAGGTGCGGGAGAGGGTAAGCGGTGAGCTGGAAATTTTTGTCCACGGGGCCATCTGTATCTCCTATTCCGGTCGCTGTATGCTCTCCAACTACATGACAGGCAGGGACGCAAATCAGGGAGCCTGCGCCCATCCCTGCCGCTACAGCTATAAGCTTGTCGAAGAAAAGCGGCCTGGAGAATATTTCCCCGTTGAAGAGGATGAAC
>Ga0256834_1000609_pt1 | contig 25422 bp, 31 predicted proteins | sample 4281140metaG_FD_190536 | JGI IMG/M metagenome (GOLD analysis project Ga0256834, IMG submission 190536) | Hydrothermal vent microbial communities from East Pacific Rise, Pacific Ocean - 4281-140 | ecosystem: Environmental > Aquatic > Marine > Hydrothermal vents | place: Pacific Ocean: East...
AATAATTGGACCTCTATTATTTGGGATGTTAGCGCTATTGTCAGGTATTTTCATTACCTATACTGGTAAAATGATAATTTCTCCAACTGCTTCGTCAATCTCTAGCATTGCCATTGAAAACCATTTAAAATGGTATTTTGCAATGTTCTTAAAACCGATAATTCTATTGTCTGTTATAACATGGGCGCTTGGTGCTTTATTATTCTTTAAGCTAGATGCAATTCGTAGATTTCTGCGCTCTGTTGATGATGGCTTTAAGTGGAACTTTGATATTGGTTTTGATTGGCTAATGTTCTCGCTAATTCGTTTTGCTGATATGATTACTCGTTTTTGGCATCATGGGCGGCTTGAACTTTATATGATTGTGGTTTTTGTAGCACTTGGAGTGGCTGTTATAGCGCCATTGATTATTAATAATGCTGTGCCAGCAATGCCAACAAGCATTCCCTCGCTTACCTTTTATGAGTGGAGCGTGATATTGCTGGCAGCCGTTGGGCTCATTGCTATGTTGGTTGCTAAAACACGCTTGGTGGCTATAGTTTCTTTGGGTATTCAGGGTTTTGCGGTGGCACTAATATTTATGCTATTTGGCGCACCTGATTTGGCCTTTACGCAATTTATGGTTGAAATTCTAACTGTTGTTATTCTGGCTCTTGTGATGTCTAGATTATATTTAGATAGAAGAGATAATCGTATGTTTGAAGATATTTTACGTGATGGCTCAATAGCCTTAGTGTGCGGGGTAGGGATCACCATGTTGTTGATTTCTGTTGTGCAATATCCGATTGATTTACGCCTAACTGATTTTTTTGCCGCCACTTCTTTACCCATTGCGCATGGTCGAAATATTGTAAATGTGATTTTGGTTGATTTTCGTGGTCTTGATACGTTTGGAGAAATTGCTGTTGTGATGGGGGCTGGCATTGCAGTGCTTGCACTTATTCGTATTAGATCTGGTGGGCGACAAATTGGAATTGGTGCAAAAAAGAGCAAGCCAAGAGGAAAATCAAGTAAAGCTCAAAAAACCACAACTGCTAGTAAAGCTAAAAATATTTCTGCTAGTAAAGTCAAAACCAAAACAAAGATGACAAAGGCTAAGCAAAAAACCATAAGGCCTATACGAAAAAACAAAGGAGCAAAGGCATGAATACTGTAATTTTTCGCACCATTGCGCCAATTTTAGTAGCTATTATGGTAGTGTTTTCGGTGTTTATTTTATTGCGTGGACATAATGAGCCGGGGGGCGGTTTTATTGGTGGTCTTATTGCAGCATCTGCCATTGCGATTTATGGTATTGCGGCAGGAGTTGAAGAGGTGCGTAAAGCTCTTAAGTTTGATCCTATTGCCATTGCTGGGTTTGGTGTGTTTATTGCAGGGCTTGCAGGGCTTTTATCGTATTTTTATCAGGTGCCATTTTTAACGGGTCTTTGGGCATATTTAGATATTGGCCCTAGTAAAGTAGCTCTTTCAACGCCTTTATTATTTGATATTGGGGTTTATTTTGCAGTGCTTGGCACTATTGCGGCCATTGCTCTAGCTTTAGAAGAAGATGAGGAGGGTAAATAATGGAAATAGCTCTTGCTGTTTTAATCGGTATGTTTTTTACGGTTTCAATTTATCTATTGCTCTCGCGTGCAATAATTCGCATGTTGCTCGGCATTGCAATTTTGGGCAATGGGGTAAATCTGTTGATCTTTACCGCTGGTCGCCTAACCAAAGAAATTCCGCCAATTATTCCAATGGGTCAAGAAACATTAATTGAGCCATTTGCCAACCCCTTGCCCCAAGCGCTTATTTTAACAGCTATTGTTATTGGCTTTGCTTTATTTACATTTTTGCTGGTGCTTGGATATCGTGCTTATCAAGAACTTGATGCTGATGATACTGATACAATGCGATTAGCTGAACCTGAGCGAGCGCCACGCCCGCCATTGAGTTATTAAGGGTAATATAAATGGCCGCAGATAAAACAAATATTGTAGAAAATAACGAACTACCAGTTGCAATGATTGATGTTGCAACCAGCTTTGCTGATTGGCTAATTATTTTACCAACTACAATAGCGCTAATGGGTGCGGCATTACTTATTATGTTGCGCTTTAACAAAGCAATTCAGGCTGGCCTAGCAATATTGATCGTTATTGGAATTATAATATTAGAAATTAGACTTTTTCTTAATGTCATGGAGTTTGGAACGCAATCTATGACAATGGGCAAATGGTTGCCGCCATTTGGTATTAGTTTCACCGTTGATGTCATTAGTATTGGCTTTGCATTAGCTGGAGCGATTGTTACACTTGCCGTTCTTATTTATGCGCAAGCTGATATTTCATCTCGTGAGGTAAAATATGGTTTTCATTCTTTAGTCCTATTATTGCTTGCTGGAGTTACTGGCGCATTTATGACGGGCGATTTATTTAATCTTTATGTGTGGTTTGAAGTAATGTTAATCGCTTCATTTGGTCTCATCATAATGGGTGGTCGAAAAATTCAACTTGATGGCGCAATAAAATATGGCTTCCTTAATTTTCTTGCTACCACATTTTTCCTCATTTCACTTGGTTTGATTTATGGATTGTTTGGCACTTTGAACATGGCTGATATTAGTCAAGTTTCTGCACAAGCGCCCATTGGCCCTTTAACAGCGATTGGAGCTTTGTTGCTGTTAGCTTTTGGCATGAAGGGTGCAGCTTTTCCTGTTAACGCATGGTTGCCTGCTTCTTATCATACGCCGCATCCTGCTGTCTCAGCACTGTTTGGTGGCCTGCTAACTAAGGTTGGCGCTTATGCTTTGTTGCGCTCACTATTATTAATAATGCCAAGTGCAAGAGATTTTTTAGATCCAGTTATTACCTTTTTAGCAATAGCTACACTTATCCTCGCACCACTTGGTGCTTTGGCGCAAACTAATTTACGCCGTGCTATTGGCTTTTTACTTATAGGGGGCGTTGGCTCTGTTTTAGTTGGGCTTGGTGTGCCAACCATACGTGGGGTAGCGGGTGCATCAATTTATATTTTCCACTCTATGCTAACAATATCTGCGCTTTATTTGATGGCGGGCTTGATTGAGCGCATAATGGGCACACAAGACACCAGAAAAATGGGCGGGCTTTATTCTGCTAGTTCATGGCTTTCTATCCTGTTCTTAGTGCTGGTTTTTGCGGTTGCTGGCTTGCCTCCATTCCTAGGGTTTTGGCCTAAATTATTGCTCATTGAGGCAAGTCTTTCGCAAGGAGATGTTTGGCTTGTAGTTGCTTTAGTTCTTAACTCATTGCTTACAACTATTGCGGGAACTCGATTATGGGCACATATTTTTTGGCGAGCAGGCCCCATTGGTGAGAATTCAGAACAACAGAATAAGAAATTAAAACCTCTAACTCTTAGAGAAAAATATCTATGCGTCACGCCCACAACAATTTTGGTGCTTTTCATTGTATTTTTTGGACTAAAACCCGCTATGATTTTTGATGCTGGGCGCATGGCGGCATATGGGTTACTTGATAAGAGCGAATATGTTGAAGTAACTGGTTTAGCTGACCCAACTAAGGAGAAAGTAGAATGAATTTTGCGCTAGGTTCAATAGTTCTCGCTTTAATTTGGGCAGCCATTACTGCAAGTTTTACATTGTTAAATTTAATACTTGGCTGGGCAATAGCGTTTATGGCTCTTTGGCTAATTCGAAAAAACCTTGCAAGTCCCGTGGTATTTTCAAAAGCACGTAAAATTGTAGCGCTTGGAGCTTTGTTTTTTTATGAATTGGCTCGTAGTGCCATAAGAGTTGCTCTTCTTGTTTTGACGCCAAATATGAAGGCGCAATTAAAACCGGGTTTTATTGCTTTTCCTCTAACTGCCAAAAGTGATGGTGAAATAACATTACTAGCAAACTTAATAACTCTTACCCCTGGTACTTTAAGTGTTGATGTTTCAAAGGATAGAAAATTTCTCTATGTGCATGCGCTTTCTGTCACGGATAAGGAAGCTCTTATAAAATCTATTGCTGATGGTTTTGAGAGTAAAATAATTGAGGTGTTCAAATGAGTAGTGTTGAATTTTTGAATTTTGCTGGGACAATTTCTTTTGGAATACTTAGCCTTGCTTTCTTTCTAACCACTATACGTATTATAATTGGCCCCTCGCTGCCTGATAGGGTGATAGCGCTTGATTTATTGGTCTATATTGGAATTAGCTATATTGCAGTGGTAGTTATTTACACAGGCTATTTCCTCTATCTTGATATAGCGATTGCTTTAGGGTTGGTTGGCTTTTTGGCAACTGTTGCATTTGCACGTTTTATTTTACATCGTGGGAAAGCAGATGAGACAGCTAAAAAATCGGATAAGGAAACTAGTTCATGATAGTTACAATTTTTCAATATTTCTCAGGGTTTCTTATGTTAGCAGGTTCTGCCTTTTGCTTACTGGCAGCGGTAGGAATTTTAAGATTGCCAGATATTTATACTCGTATGCACGCAGCATCTAAAGCTGGGACAATGGGCACTGGCCTATTGCTTACCGCCATTGCTTTTGTGGCGTTTGATAGCGCAATTATTTTGCGAGCCATTGCGGCGTTTGTATTTTTGTTACTTACAGCGCCAGTTGCCGCTCATTTACTGGCACGAGCTGCTTTTTTAACAGGGCATAAGCCAACTGAAATGACCGTTATTAATGAATTAGATATTAAGAAGTTAGATAAGTAATTTCAATTACTCGTGTATGTTCGTTCTAAGGTCGTTGTTTCCCCTAACTAATTTTCTTGGCATTTCGCTTGAATTTAGAGCAAAAACCATTGCGCCCTAAAGAGTTAATTGCGATTAAGCAAATCAACTAGCTCTCAAATAGATAATATGTTTGAAATTCTAATTCTTCTCTATGAGAACAAAACCATATAGCTGTTTTATGTAAGTTATACGCCTGACTTATCCTCCTGCCTTATTGATGCGATTATAGGAATATAGTCCTATTAATTATTTGGAGGTAAAAATGTCAATTTATATAGAAACAAGCAAATTTAGTAAGTTAGAAAAACCAGCAACAAAAACATATCAAGCTGATAAAACAGCTTGCTCTAAGATTGCAATTTAAAATGAAGGAAATAATGTCGTAAAGATAGTAAGTGAAATCAGCAAAATACCAGTTGAGCTATTTTTTCATCGCTCTCGTTGCAAATCACAAATAGCCGATGCACGCCAGTTAGCTATGTACTTATTACATGTCGTTGTTGGAAAAAGCATGAGCGAAGTTGGCCGCTTTTTTGGCCGTGATAGAACTACGGTTTCTCATGCTTGCACCATTATTGAAGATAGGCGTGACGATATAAAATTTGAAACTATGGTGTGTCAGCTTGAAGATAGGCTTGAGGATATTTTGTTTGAAACAACAATGACAAGAGATGCAAATGAGCAAAAAACCCAACATTGAGCACAGGCAAAAAGCCTTTATTCGGAAACTATTGCGTTTCAAAACAGCGTATATTTCAAAGGATAAAAAATTTAGATTTAGTTCTAGCGAAATATTAGTAAATTTGGAGAAAGAAGAAATAAGTCAATTAGCAAGCCTAGGAATTATTGAATTCACGCCCAATAAAATATCAATAAATAGCCTCAGCAAAAAATGGCTGTTGCGAAAAATGGCAAATAATGTAGCAAGTAAAGAAGAGCAATTTAGCGAGCAGCATAGAAATATTAAATTCAATAGTGATGGGGTAAAGATAAACCTCAATGAAAGCCCCGTTTCACGCTTAACAATAGTTAGGGCGGGTAAAAAACCCTATCTTGAGGCGCATCACGTTGAGGCTGCGAGGCGGTTTTCTAATTTAATGGAGCGCTCTCATTTGCGCTCAAGAATTACCATGAGTTATAATGATGCACAATTAGCTAGCACAAAATCTTCAGGCAACGTAAAATTGGATATTTCTGATATGGCAATAGATGCTCGTAAAACAATGGAAAGGCTTTTGGCAGATATTCCAAAGGATTGTGCTTCTATTATCATAGATGTGTGTGGTTTTGAAAAGGGTTTGCAAACTGTTGAAAGCGAGCGTGGTTGGCCAAGACGTAGCGCTAAATTGGTTCTTCGTATTGGGCTTGAGCAGCTGGCCATTAATCTTGGCATTTGCCAAAAAGCTGTTGGTAGTAATCAAAATAGAATTCATAAATGGATAGAGCAGGGGTCACTCCCTAGTAAATATTATTGATAGGCCTTAGCTTTAGCCTTTATTCTATCAACCATAGCAACTAGCCCGTTTGAGCGCTGTGAGGTCAGGTGCTCACGAAGGTTCAACTCATCAAATATTGCAATTGCATCTTTTTCAATTATTTCATCTGGTCTTAAACCTGAATATAATGCAATTAAAACGGCAACTAATCCTTTAACAATCATCGCATCACTATCGCCTCTAAAACATAAAACCTGCTTATCATTGAGCTTCTGCTGTTTTGTGATTAGCCAAACTTGCGACACGCAACCATGAACTTTATTTTCATCAGAGCGCTCATCTTGAGAAATAGGCTCTAATTTTTGCCCCAACTCAATTAAATAGCGATACCTATCTTCCCAATCATCAAGAAAGCTAAGATTTTCTATTATTTCTTCAAATGTCTCATGTGAATTCATAGGAGTTAAATAAAGCAAAATAACTAAATTGCCAACAAAAAAGCTAAAAAAAAGCAACCGCAAGAACCGGGGCGGGTTCTTGCGGTTTAGTCAAGGACTGCACATAAATAGTTGGGAAATGGCGCTATCCTTGATGTTTGAATTAAGTTTTTCGACTTGGTCGAGGTTTAGGATTAGGTACTACTAATTGTTCAAATGTTTTTTCTGTTGGTATTTGTATCGACCTCTTAGTAGTTTTTGTTGATCTGCTTGTTAGCTCAACATTAGATAATATAGTAGAGGCAAGGGTGAGTGCCTTGCCCCCGCTACATTGTAAGTCGTTGCATGGGGTGGAGGTAATTTGATTAATTATTATCTTAGAAGAAGCATTTAATGCAGCTTGGCTCACCGCTTCGTTTGCACTATTCATATCAAATCCTATTGGCTTGATGACAATGAATGCCATGCCAAGCCAAAACGTGGATTTTAATAAAAACATTTCCTGCCCCTTCATTTTGCTCATTCTTATGAGCCATAAAAACAAGTATTTTCTAAAACAAGTATTTAGATCCGCCTCTTGTTTATGAAAGAAAATATATGGACATGTTTCTAATAGTCTGTGTGGAAAATAGGTTGGATTTTATTCAAATTTGAATTGATCAGAATAAAATCGTAACTAATTGTTTACGCTAACAGTAGATTAACGCCGATTTTGCAAAAAAATCTCACAAAACTCTGACTAATTAATTTTGTTTTAGGGCTTAATTGTCAGATTATAGTCAGCGTAGATTAAATCTTCGCAATAGTTAGTGAGTTAGGACTGTTTAGCAGTCCTGTTAGTTAGGTTTAGTATATGCGTCCCTTAACTAGAGATAGTTTTATAAAGTTATTTTTTGACAATAATATTTTGTTTCTAAAAAGCAATGTTTTAGGAATGAAGGTAAAATTTATTGCTCTTTTTATTATCGCTATACTTAGTGGGTTTTTGCCATTGTTGCTTTTGTTAAAGATTGAGGTGGGCGATTTTAACTCTATACTTGTAGCTTACTCTCTCATTATTATAGTTATTTTAGTAGCGATATTTTGGGTTAGTAAAAAAGCTAAAAAAAAGTTTCACCATATTGCTCAAAATGAGAATAATAATTTATATGAATCCATTGGTGATGGCTTTTTACGTTATGATGATTTAGGGGAAGTTTGTTTTATCTCTAAATCCGCAAAGAAATTATTTAATTGTGAAAATTTTGAATTGACGGGCTCTGGCTTAGTTGATCGCACTCATATTCTGGATAGGCCTCTATATTTAACAACCATCAAAAATGCACAATATAATAGAGAAAAAATTACTATTAATATTCGTATGCGAAAAGATGATCCTATTTCAAAGAGAGCTGTTGCGAGTTATATATGGGTTCAGATTGAGTTTTCACCAATTATTGTCAATAGCAAAAACACCAAACCCACCATACCTTATGAATTAATTGCTTTATTACATGATATATCTTTGCAAAAGCGGCAAGAGGAACAATTGCGAAACCAAGTAAAATCAACGCAAGTTGCAGATAAAGAAAAATCCCATTTCTTAGCTATCATGGGTCATGAATTACGCACCCCATTAAATGCCATTATTGGTTTTTCTGATATGTTGGCTTCTGGAATTGGCGGTGAACTAAAACCAAGCCAGCAAGAATATGCTGAATTAATTTCTCAAAGCGGCAAGCATTTGGTAGAAATTGTAAATTCACTATTAGATATGGCAAAAATGGATGCAGGTAAATTTGAATTAAATGTCGCTTTATTTAATCTAGAGGAACTCATCAATCATTCATTGAAAATTGTAAATAGGCTTGCGGATGAAAAAAACATCAAGATAGAAGTAAAACAATTAGCTCAGCCCCCACAAATATTGGCTGACCAGCGAGCATGTTTGCAAATTATTATCAACCTACTTTCAAATGCTATTAAATTTTCAAAGCCCTTTAGCACTATTCATCTATCCGTAAATAGACGTGGGCAAAATCTTGAAATAATTATCAAAGATCAAGGAATTGGAATGAGCGAAGAGCATATTGCAAGGCTTGGCGAGCCTTTTTTGCAAGCTGATAATTCTAAGAGCAGAAACTATGAGGGAACGGGTTTAGGAATTTATATAGTTAAGGGGCTTGTTGATTTGCATCAGGGTAGCCTCAAGGTTAATTCAAAAATTAATATAGGCACTAATGTGAGAATATTATTGCCAATAAGAGGTCCTAAATCTGCGCCACAAGCAGATAATAATATTATTGGAATGGATAGATTTGATATAAAGAAATCTGCAATAATAAATGATAGCCAGCAATTATATGCAAAGAATAATAGAAAGGTTGCCCTATGACATCGGCCACTAAATCAAATTTTCCAATAGCCATTGGCTATTTCATAAAAAATATATTTGCATCTTTTTTTACTTTAATTATAAAAGCACCGCTTGCATTTGCAATTACTTTTACAATGTTTATTGGCAGCTCATTTGCTTTAACTAACGCTCTTTTTATGCAAGTAAATCCGCATCCTGCACCATTATTTAATGAACCAGTTCTGCCAATAATTTCTCCGATCAATAATGCAACATTAAATGAGATAGTAGCGACAGTACCGCAAAATATTTCATCTTTGCAAACTCAAACAATTCCTCCAGCACCCAAAATGTTAAAATCTGTAGCCAAAATAAATTATTTAGATGTAATAGACTTACAAAAAAAATTGAAATCTCTTGGGTTCTTTAAGGAGAAAATTGATGGCTATTATGGCCCTAATACCGCAAATGCTATTCGCACATTTCAAAAATCAATAGGCAAAGAGCCTATTGGAGCTTTAACGCCTGAGTTGATATTATTGGTAAAAAATGCGCATACTGATGGAGTTAGCTCAATTTTACAAAACTTTTCCATTAATCCAGTAATTCTTGAAACAAGCGTTCCAAATGTGCAACCTCAAAGAGTACAAAATATAAATCCCTCTTCATCTATCACTAGGCTCATTTCTGACCCCTTATTAAAAATTACAGGAAATGTAGCAAGTAATGCTCATCAGGTTAACCATGCAACACAGGGCGTTATAGATTCTAAAATGATAAAACAAATTCAGCTTGGATTAGCTAGTCTTGGATTTTTGCAAGGTAAAATTGATGGCGTAGTAGATTCTAAGACCTCAAAAGCTATTAGAAATTTTGAGGTCTATTATAATTATAAGGTAAGCGGAGAGGCTAGTGCCGAGTTGATTGACTTGTTAATTAATGCTGGCGCTAAAGTAGAATAATATATAATGCTTCAATTACGTTCTGATATTTGGTGTGCCTCTTTTGTTCGTAGGCATAATGATTTGGGTAATTATTGTGTGCTTGCACGCAAAGGTCACTTGTCCGCTGGGCAAGTATTTATTGAAGTTGATCATCTTAACTCGACTAACTCGCTCTATGCTCCAGCACCAATGTTAAAACGAAAAGATGATAATATAGGTTTGGTATTTGAAATTTTGCTTGATAGGGTTGATGCAAAAGAAATCCATAGGCGTATTGAAAGTGAATTAAATTTTGATCCTGATATTTGGGTCATAGCTCTTGAATTGCGCTCAGGTGATATTGGCTTAGATATTGTTTGATATTTAGCGCATAAAACTAATGGAGCTCTAACTAGCTCTTCTTGCACCAATTCTCTCAAGTGCTTTTATAGCCTGATTAATAACATTATCTTGTTTAGGGGCACTATCCTGTTTAGGGGTAAGTGTTTGGGCAATATTATTATCTCTCTTAGCCGTAGTAAATCTAACAAATTCGGGTTTTGCTAAATCAAGTAAGTTAGTTTCGTTGCGCCATGCGCTCATCATATACATCATTGAATTAGCGCTTACATCTTGGAAAAGTCTGGCAAAAGCGGCTAGCACTTTTGAACGATCACCCTCTATGCTTGTTGCATGAATGAGAACTTTTAATCCGTCATAAGCGGTGCAACCAAAGCCACGTAAAATTACAAAAAGCGCCGCGCCGCTAACATCATGCGCAATTTGTGCGCATCTAGTTTCATCAAGTCCTGTGATTTGCAACAACAGATTGGCAACTTCTGGGCGTCTATTATTAGAGAATAATTTCATAAGTGCTTGGGTGAGTTCTTCGTTAACGACTGATATTTGCTCGATAGTTTTTTTAATCGGCGCATTTGGGGTTTTTCGAGCAGAAAAAGCCTCTATAATTTTAATTCTATCAGCTTCAAAGAGATCAAAGAATACTGGTGCTAAAAGGGCTTTATCAAAATCTTCTCGCCTTGCAAGTGAGCGCGCTACTTGAATATCCATTTGTGCTGAGCGAGTTAGTGCATTTAGGAAAGGACCTTCTGGCTTAATGCACATATTGGCAGCTAACGAGCGGTAGGTTTTGCGAGAATTTGTTTGGAACAGGCTTGTTATTATTGGCTTTGTTAAGTCATTACGTTGAGCAATTGTAGCATTAATATCTATATCTTTTCTCTCAATTAGTATTTTTAGTGACTGTTCTGAAATATTTGTAACTGTGAGTAAATAATCACTTATTTCTTCATCAATATTTTCAATTATTAGCATTTCTAATTTTCTTGTAAGGTTCTCAGATTGCTTCAAAATAGCGGCTGCTTGTTTTCGAATTGATGGTGAGGCAATTTGAAAAAGACGAGTTGCAAGAACTTCAAATTGTTCAATTTCGTTTGGATCTGGCTTTTTGCGTTTTGAAAATGCATCGCAACTTGCTTTAAGTAACGTATCTACGCGATCTATACCGCCAGTTTCAGCTAATCGCTGAAATGTCTCGTAAGGTTGGAACCCAATCATAAAAAATACTCTTTAATATATAATTATTTACTGTTTAAGCAATATTTCCTGCAATTCGTTAGTAGAGTATTAACCATGAGCATTTCTTAATGAAAACATGATGCAAATCGTGTTTTTTAGCGAAATAACTATAAATGAAGCAATTTTCATCATGATTGACAGCAATTTAACACTGGAAGAGGGCAATGGGAAAGCTTATCCGAATCAACAAGCAAATAAACCGCCCTATAGCGAGCACAAAGAAACTAGGTGATTCTTCAATGAAAGAAGCTAGTCAAATTATCATGTTTACTGGAGTTCGTTATGAACGTCATTTAGAAATAGATGAGAATATAGATAATAAAACTAGCCTATCGAAAAAAAATTCTAGGCGTGCAAAAAATAACTCTAAGCTAGGGTAAATCTAGTGCGCTTAATTATTATAATTCTTATTATAAGTTTTTTGTCTGCTTGCGCTAGGCCTGTTGGTGATTTTGGGCGGGCAGAAGTTAATGTGCTAAATGATGAGATTTTGCCAGGACTTGGCTCTGTAAGGGCGATGGCTAACAAGGAGCCTGTTTCAAATCTTAATAAAACAGATGAAGAAAATGAGATGCACGATCGAGTGTGGCGTTTTTTAATTGCGCCGCACGCTAAAGATTGGTTTTTTGACATTGTAATTGAGTGGAGCAGAACTAGAATAGTGCCTTTGCAGGATCAAAGATTTGCTATTGATCGTTATTATTATTTTCTTAGAAATCAGAAATTTTCATCTTCAAGAGTAAGATATACCGCACTATCTCGTGACATTGCTATTGATTTAAAAACTGTTTCTAGCGTTTTTGCTTCTATTTGCGCTGTTAGGGAAATTGATAGGCGAAGAAAGGTTGCGCTAAATTATATTGCTAGCGCTAATCAAATAGAAAGAAATGCTGTTAATGCAAGAAAAGTAGAAAATGAGTTATTTATAAGTTGGTTTGTTCGCTCTTTAAGATATCGATATGATTCTTATTCTTTTGCATTAGATCGATTGTTGATTGAAACTCCTCATGAAGAGGCACGCCAAGTTGACGCTAGATTAAGCGAGATGATTATTGATGTTGAGCGGGCTGAACGGCAAGATTTTTGTGCTTCACAATTTAGAAATAATAGTGCCTTGAGTAAACCAAAAATTGCTTCGAGGCTTCAAGGAGCCCCTTTTAGTCAAGAAATAATTTATAAGAAATAGCGATAAGAAATAACCGCTATTAAGGGCTTTACTCATTTATTTCTAATGGTGCGCTACTATCACTTAAGTAAGAGCAATTTAATTTGCTAAGTACCTTACTATAGCGTTCCCACATTTGTGGGTATGGTGGAGCATAACGCACTACAACAAAAACTTGATTGCGTGGCGCTTCAACAATTATTAACCCCTCTTGCATTCCTAATTGTTGCTCAGCTAATAGGCGAGTTTGCGCTGGATTAAAAATCCCAACTTGTAAATGATTATTAATGCTTGAACTGCCTGTTGTGCTAAAAATAGTAACTCCGTTTTTATCAAACACTCCAACTGACCAAAAATCGCTTGTAAGCTGCCCACTTAAAAGGCCTGGCCCATTTGATAAGTCATATCGACAAACAGCATATGCTAATTCGGGATCAAGGCGTAAAATGTTAGCCTCTCCCGGCAGCGGGCGCTCAAGAATAATTACTTCTCCAATCGGGGCAATTTTAGCAAAAATCTTCCAAGCATTAGTTGAAGGGAATAAGGGTAATAGTAAAATAATGCTTAAATGAATTATCAGCCCAAATAAAACACCAGCAAATAGCGCAAGGAAAGTTTTGCTCATCAACAACTCTCCTTAATAATGCTTGGCATTTGCTCAATATTTCCACCAAAGCCAGCAAGTATCGGTGCGTCATAAAAAGTTAACACGATTTCAAATAAGTCTTTCCCATGTATTTCTAACCAATTTCCAGTTCTGTTTTTTGGACCAATAAAAATTGTAATAGTTCCATCATTGTTCCTTGCAAGGCGGGAGCTATGGATATTTTGTTTTGCATTGTTTGGGGTAACTGAATTACCTTCAAAAGAGGTGGCTCTTAACGTCCAAAAAGCTGCAACTGGCGTATCGCCTTTCAATATATAATTACAATTACGCATGAGTAAATCGCCATTTTCATCCCTTTGAGCAATAAATTGGATACCCTCCCCACGCCCTAATTGCACACTATGCCCTAAAGCTAAAAAGGCCTTTGTATAAGGATCTGGTTTTGGCGATCCTGCTTTTAGCCATGCCGACCAAGACCCCCACTGATAAGCGCCAATAAAGCGTCCATCATTAAGAGAATAATATGTAAGACCTAATCCAACAATTAGAGCGCTTAGTAAAAATATTAAAAATTTAGGTGTAAAATTCTTCATTATTCTTCACCAATTTTAGAGTTTTGTTGAACTCGAGTTTCTTGACTTTTAATGCGTTCAATTTCAACACTTAAAATTTCAGACAATTTGACTAAATTCATAGCAGCTTCTGGCGGCAAAGTTGGTGCGCGATTTTGTGCTAATTCGCCACCCTCTTGTGAGAGGTTTTCATTTATAGTAAATTTTCTGGGCTCAAAATCAACTCCATATAATGGCAAGACTTCAATATTAGTATGAGCAAATTCCATGAATTTTTGCCAAATAGTTGCTGGTAGTGAACCGCCCGTTAAGCGCTTGGTCTCCGTATTATTATCATTTCCCATCCACACTGCCGCAACGTAATTTCCTGTGAAACCTGCAAACCAAGCATCACGATAAGATGAAGTTGTTCCAGTTTTTCCAGCAGCAGGAACACCTTCAACATTTGCTCTTCTGCCAGTTCCAGCAACTACAACATTTCGCATCATCATGTTCATTTTTCTTGTAGTATCTTCACTTAAAATACGTTGTTTTTCTATATTATTTTTGGCATCAAAAACCACATCACCATATAGATTGCTAATACGAGAAATGCCCGTTGCCGTTGATTTATAGCCCCCACTAGCAAAGACGCTATAGGCTGATGTCATGTCAATTACGCTTACTGATGAAACGCCAAGTGCTAATGAACGAGTTATAGGGAAATCATTTTGTATTCCCATTGCGTGCGCCATGTCTGCAATAGGTTTTCTACCTGTGCTGATAGAAAGCCTTACAGGTATAGTGTTGATTGAGCGAGTGAAAGCATTTAGTAAAGTAACTGTGCCGCGATAAGAGTTGTTATAATTTCTTGGACACCAATTTCCAATACATACAGGCCTATCCACTATTTTTGTTTCTGGGGAAAATTTACCAGTTTCAAAGGCTGTTGCATAAACAAATGGCTTAAATGCTGAGCCCGGTTGGCGGGTTGGAGTGGTTGCACGATTAAATTGACTTTTGCCATAATCAAGACCTCCAACCATTGCGCGCACTGCGCCGTTTGGATCTGTCACTACTATTGCGGCTTCACTCACGCCATATCTTTCTCCGCTTTCACGAAGTGTAGATGCTATTGCTTGTTTTGCAAAGGATTGTAAAACTGGATCAAACGAAGTGCGAGCGATAAACCCTATTTCGTCTCGTCCTAAAACTAATTTTTTTGCTTCAATAAATGCCCAATCAAGAAAATAGTTTGGTGAATTAATTTCATGTACTCGATCAACAGGTGTTGCTGGGTTGCGTCTGGCATTTGTAACCTGCCCCTCTGTTACATACCCCGCATTTACCATGCTTGTAAGAACTATATTTGCTCGCCCCCTTGATGCCGCTAAATCAATATGGGGGGCAAATCTTGAGGGAGCTTTGAACATTCCTGCAAACATTGCAGATTCAGCAAGTGTGAGATCTTCTACGCTTTTAGTAAAATAATATTCAGCAGCAGCTGCAACTCCAAAATTGCCTCCTCCAAGATAGGCACGATCAAAATACATTTTTAATATTTCGTCTTTAGTAAAATTAGCCTCTAACCACAAAGATAAATATGCTTCTTTTATTTTTCTAGAAAAAGTTCTCTCAGAAGTTAGAAATAGGTTTTTGGCAAGTTGTTGTGTGATAGATGATCCGCCCTCAACAACTGAATTTGCCCTTAAATTAGAAAGAGCAGCACGTAAAATACCTAAAAAATCAATCCCAAAATGCTCGTAAAAACGCCTGTCTTCAATAGCTAATGTAGCTTTGATTAGATGATCTGGTAATTTATCTAATTCCACAGAATTATCAGAACGAATGCCTCTTCTTCCTATTTCATTGCCATATCTATCTAAAAAAATAAAAGAATAATCTTCTGCTTTATTAAATTCTCCAGAAGCTGTCTCATCAAATGCTGGCAGAGCTAAAGAGAGCATCAACACGGCTGCAATAGCCCCAAATGAGAGAATATCTGAAATAACTTCTACAATAAATCGGCGAAATCCAGAAACATGAAAAATAGACATAAAATCTTGAAACCGTGTATATCCACGGCCAGATGATTTAAAAAACTCATAAATAGAAGAATCAAGCCAAGCATCTAGTTGCAAAAGGCGGTTCTGTTTAATCGGTTTATTATTCTTGTTAATAGGCTCTTGATTTTTGTTAATTGGTTCTTGCACTTTTGCTTTCCAAACAGGATTTATCTGGTCTATGGTTTTATTATATATGGTTCGTTAGTAAATTGGCAAAGAAAATGAAGTTTTGGGAAGAAAAAACATTAAAAGAGATGAGTGAAGAAGAATTTGAGGCGCTTTGCGATAATTGCGGCAGGTGTTGTTTGATTAAACTTGAAGACGAAGACAGCAATGAAATATTCCCCTCAGATGTTCATTGTAAACTATTTAATCCAAAAAATTGCCTTTGTCTTGATTATGACAATAGAGAAAAAATAGTTCCTGATTGTGTGAAATTAAATGCTGATAATATTAGCTCGCTTAACTGGATACCTGCTAGTTGTGCCTATCGTCGTATTGCAGAAAATAGAGGTCTCGCTTCTTGGCATCCTCTTGTTTCGGGTGACAAAGAAACCGTTGTTAAAGCTGGTATATCAGTAAAGGGGCTTACAATAAGCGAAAAAGAAATAAAACCTGAGGATTGGATAGATCATATTACTAAATGGCCAGAATGGTAAACTAGCTAATTTTTTCGTTTGCTCTTAGCACAAAGCCAATAATTTCAGCTACCGCTTCATAAAGCTCGATTGGGATAGTTTCATCTAATTCAACATTGCTAAGCGCTTCGGCTAGCATTTCGTTTGTTTCAATTATTATGTCATTTTCTTTTGCCGTTTCAACAATGCGTTTTGCGACCTCACCATAGCCCTTAGCAATGACTTTTGGCGCATTGTCGCTTTCTTTTTCATAATTTAGCGCAACGGCAATATCTAATGGTTTTTCTTCGTCTTTATCGCTCATAATAAATCATTTACAAAATCGCCCTTTACGACCCCGCCCTTTTCTGGTGCGCCGTGACGAACCCTAATGAAATTGGTTTCTAAACCACGTGCCTCAAGCGAGCTAGTTAGCTCTGGTAACATATCGTTTAATTGCTTAGCTGTTTCTTCTTCTTGCGCCCAAATCATCGCTCCAACTTTTCCTAAGCGAAAGGAAATGTTCGCCCCGACTTCTCCTAGAGATTGTAAATTCATCGCAAAGCGCAAATTCCAATTTTGCTCACCATTCTCATTTTTATTGCCGCCATCTTTTTCAATTTGAAATCGGATAATATTACTTTCATTACCAAGTGAAAATAGTAGTTCGAGATTTATTTCATTGCTTATAGCGCTACGAGCTGCCTGATCGGGCAGGGAGCTAATTTGAAATAATCGCAAACGAGAAAGAGCGCTATCTGTTTGCCTTAATAGAGCAGCACCAATATTTTTTGGATCCAACCCCTCTGGTAATCTTTGTGAATTTGGAGGGGAGGCACGAGGCAAAACCCCTTTGCGTGGCGGCGGCATTTGATTTTCTAGAGGTTTTTGAGACGCTGGTTGTTCGCCTAGCCATTTTAATAAGGAGGAGCGTAAAGACAAAAGCAGTGCTTTCATATCGCTTTGCGCTAGAGATATTTGTTGTGCAGGAGAGGAGGAGGGTGAAGTGAGCAGAGATTGCGTTTTTCCTGATAGGGCCGATTCTAAGAAATTGCCAGAACGAGTAATTGCTTGTTTTATTGTATTGCCATTTAGCGCTTTACCATCGAGTTTTAATTGCCCATCTAATAATTGTTGCACTGCTTTTTTTACACTTGGTTCAAGTTCTATATTTTGTTTTTGTAAACCCATCAAATTAGCAAAAAGCGCCGCCATACTATTTTGTTGTGCAAGCGCTAATGGAATGGTGCTCGAAATTGCTTGTGCTATTGGGTTGGCGATTGGGGGTGGGATAGTTTGGTTTTGTTGTGGATTTTGGGTGGTGCTAGAAGTTGTGATATTTTGTATCACCTGATTATTATAGGGGTTTTGCGTTGTTGGTTTTGCTTGTGCTTGTTGTGCAAGCTTGATATTTGGCACGTTAAGCACTAAACGAGCCTGCCCATTTTCACTTTTGACTAAGAATTGTAGTACTGTTCCAATAGGTGGGTTATTGGCAATGGGGGCGCTAAATTGTGTTGCGCCAATGGTGAAGTTGGTTTGTCCATTTGTAGCTGTTCCGCTCACTTTGGCACTAACCGTTTGCCCCGCTAATAATTGTAATTTTGCTTGCGTGGCAGGGGGGAGAGGAACGCTGGTTATTGTGCTTGTTTGGGCTTGAGGTGATTGTGGTGTTTGGTTTTGTTGTGCAGAATTTGGCGGATTGGGGTTTTGTGGGTTGGGGGCTTGTTGTGTGTTGGCTTGTTGAGTCGAAATTGTAATTTTTGTTGCGCTATTTTGTGTGACTTGGTTTTGTGTAGTTTGGTTTGGTTGAGATGGCTGAGTTGATTGAGATGGTTGAGAGGCTTTGCTGTTGCTAGCTCCCTCGCTCATTAGGGTAATTTGTGGTTTTTCTCCGCCCGATTGAAATAGGAATTTTAGCATTACACCAAGTTGTGGTTTGCTTGGAAGGTTGAGCGAGATTTGTTGGGAGCCGACTTTTAATTGTGTTAAGCCATCGGGGCTATTTGAAATAACTTGTGCAGTAAAAGATTGACCCGGACGCAAGCCCAAAGCTCGCAACACTCCTGAGCGAGTTGAATTGATATTCGCAGAACTATCGCTAACTATCTTCAAATGTCTTTCTTTCATAGCTAATAGTGACTAACTTAGCAGATTCGCAGTAATTAAAAAATAGGCGATAGTTGAGTTTAATTATTGAGATATTTAATACTTATCCACCCGTCACGTTGGTCATGTATATTTATGGCAAGGTCGCAGAGTTGCGGCAAAAATATTACGACTTTCCTCCCTTTCGTAATTTCAACTTAACTCTGCGATTTTTTGGATTTTTATGAGCAATATTAAAAGCCCTAACAGAACAATTTTGATTAAACGATTGTTTTGTGTGTTGGAGCAGCAAATTGTTCTTTTGGAGAAAGATATGGCAAATCATGGCAATAAAGAAGTTACATTGCTTGGAACTATTACTAGGAATTTAGAGAAGCTTATTGATCTTGACCAAAAGGAGCGAGAGCGTAAGCCTGATAAAAAGCGTACTCGTGAGCTCAATGAGTTACGCCAAAAATTGTCGGATAGGATTGAGCATCTTAAGCAAAACTAGCCACGAACTTGTTGCATCATTAAGTGATGAGGAAGTTGAGGAACTGATTGCTGATTGGTCGCTTTGGGCTCGAACAGAACAATTACCGCCTCATGGAAATTGGACTACTTGGCTTTTAATGGGTGGGCGTGGCTCTGGTAAAACTCGGGCTGGGGCCGAGTGGGTTCGTGCTTTGGCCATTGGTAAAGAGCCTGTTTCGCCTATTGCTTTGGTTGGTGAAACTATTAATCAGGCTCGCTCGATTATGGTTGAGGGGGAAAGCGGGATACTTAATATTGGCACTCTTGCTGAGCGTCCTAAATTTGATCGGCAGCGCAATATTTTAATTTGGGAAAATGGGGTTGAGGCGCATCTGATGTCTGGTTCTGAACCTGAGAGATTTAGAGGCCCGCAATTTGGCGCTGCTTGGTGTGATGAAGTTGGCAAATGGCCGCAAGCTGAAAAAGCGTGGGATATGTTGCAATTTGCGCTTCGGTTGGGCAAAAAACCTCGTCAATTAGCAACTACTACGCCACGTCCAACTAAGTTGATTAAGCGTTTGCTTATTGATGAACATAGCGTTGTTACTCGCATGAAAACAGGGGAAAATGAGGCTAATTTAGCGTCTAGTTTCTTAAGCCAAATTGTTGAGCGTTATAAGGGATCTGTTTTGGGGCGGCAAGAACTGGACGGTGAATTAATCGATGATTTGCCTGACGCTTTGTGGTCTAGGCGCTTGATTGAGAGTATAAAAATAAAGCAATTACCGCCTCTTGAGCGGATAATTGTGGCGGTTGATCCGCCTGTTTCGGCAAATAAAAATTCATACGCTTGTGGGATTATTGTTGCGGCAAGTTATGGCGAAAAAGCGATTGTTATTGAGGATAAAACTATAAAGCCAGCCAAGCCGCTTGAATGGGCGGGTAAGGTGGCACAAGCCTATAAAGCGCATGATGCCGATGCCGTTGTTGCTGAAGTTAATCAGGGTGGGGATATGGTTTCGCAAATGATTAAGCAGGTCAACCCTGAAATATCTGTTATTTCTGTTCGTGCAACTCGTGGAAAATGGGTTCGGGCTGAACCTGTGGCAGCGCTTTATGCTCGCGGTTTAATTAGTCATAGGCATGGTTTAGATGAGCTTGAAGATGAAATGTGCGCCTTTGGAGTGAACGGTCTTTCTGATGGTCATTCGCCCGATAGGGTTGATGCTTTGGTGTGGGCGCTAACGGAATTAATGCTTAATAAAATGAGACCTAAAGTTCGTGGGATTTGAGTTTTTGTTTGTTTTAGTTTGGTGTTTTTACCTTTGTTATTTGTATGTTTGAACCCCCGCCGCTTTTATGTTTTTACCCCCACCCCTAGCCCCTCCCCGCGAGGGGGAGGGGGGATAATAATTTACGGAGAGAATGATGGTTTCTTGGTTAGATCGCTTTACAGGCGGACGAAAAAACTCGACTAAAAATAGTGCTACAATAGAGCAAAAAGCGCAAAGTTTTTTCACCTTTACTGATTTGGCAAATGCAAATTTTGCTTCTGGTGTTGGCTCATCTGCTAATTCTAGTTATGCGAAAAATCCTGTGATTTATCGTTGTGTTAGATTGATTGCGCAAGCGGCGGCTCGTGTTCCGTTGCAAGTTATTTTGGACGGTAAAAAGCAAAGCGAGCATAGTGCTTTAACTTTGTTAAATTGTCCTAATGCGCATAGTTCTGGGTCTGAAATTTTGGAGCGCATATATTCTTATTTGCAATTAAATGGCAATGCCTATCTTGAGGCGGTTATTGTTGACAATGAAGTTAGGGCTTTGTTTGAACTTCGCCCAGACCGTATGAAATTAATTGCAGGAAAAGACGGCTGGCCCATTGCCTATGAATATGTTGCTGGCAATAAACTTCGAAAAATTAGCCAGCTTGAAGAAATAATTCCAAAGATTTTACATCTAAAATTATTTCACCCTGACGATGATTATTATGGATCATCTCCTTTTGATGCCGCAAAATCTAGTGTTGATATTTTTGAGGCGGCAGCTAAATGGAATAAGTCATTGCTTGAAAATGGTGCTCGACCATCTGGTGCTTTGGTCTATTCGGCGGCAGGAGGCAATTTAACTTCAGATCAGTTTGAGCGCCTTAAGGGCGAACTTGAAACAAGTTTTCAAGGGGCAAATAATGCAGGCCGTCCTATGGTTTTAGAGGGTGGTCTTGATTGGAAAACTATTGCCTTAACGCCAAAAGATATGGATTTTATTGAAGCTAAAAATTCTGCTGCTCGTGATATTGCGCTCGCCTTTGGTGTGCCACCAATGTTGCTTGGTATTCCTGGAGATAATACTTACGCCAATTATGCTGAGGCTAATCGAGTTTTATGGCGGCAAAGCGTGTTGCAAATGGTTCGCCGAGTGAGCGCTAATCTTTCAAACTGGCTTGCGCCGAGCTTTGAGGGGCAGTTGCAAATCGTTCCAGATTTTAGCGTCATTGAGGCTCTGGCTGAAGACCAAACACTTTTATGGAAACGCATAGGCGAGGCTAATTTTTTAAGCGAAGAAGAAAAACGTGAGCAGTTAGGTTTAGCTGCAAAACAATGAATGGAGGACAAAATGGACGAGTTAACAAAACTGATTTCTGAACGAGGTGATTTGGCGCATTTGGCGCTTTTTTTATGGGCTAGTGGCGCTAGTGGAATGCTGTTTTGGGCTCTTAAAGAAATATCAGCATCGCACAAAAGATTTAATGAATTTGTTTCTGAAATTGCTTCGCTAAATCGTCTTTTCAAAAGGGAGAAATGAATATGAATATCCTATCAAAAACAGCGAAAACTTCTACACCTGAATCTAGTCAAGTGTTTCGCCAATTTGCTTGGAATATCGCTGGAACGCTTTCTAAAACTAGCTCTAAAAAACCACGAGCAAATTCGAAAAGAACAACAGCTAATAAAAGAACAATAGCTGCAAAAAAGGGTGCAAATAAATGAGTTTAAACTCTATTCCCATTGATGAAATGGGGCGCTTTGCTGGTTATGCTTCAGTGTTTAATCAGGTGGATCAGGGCGGTGATATTGTTATGCCCGGTGCGTTCAAAAAATCTTTGATGCAAAAAAATAAACAAGATATTCGCCTGCTTTTTCAGCACGACCCAAAAGAACCGGTTGGTATTTGGGAGCAGGTGCAAGAAGATGGTTTTGGTCTTTGGGTTCGGGGGCGATTACTGCCCGGAATTGAGAGAGCGGACGCACTAAAAAAACTCATAATTGGCGGTGCGCTTGATGGGCTTTCAATCGGCTTTAAAACGCAAAGAGCCAAAAAAGATAGAGTTACTGGATTTCGTCATCTTTACCAAGTCAAACTTTGGGAAATTTCCATTGTCACTTTCCCGATGATGGAGGGCGCAAGAATTAAACCAAGCGCTACAAATCAAGAGGGCGATGTCTCTCTTGTTCGGTCGTTAGATGCGGCCATTTCACTTTTACGCAACCAATGAAGGAAGTCCGCATTATGGATAAAACTAACGAACAATTAGAAATTAAGGCCACAACTGGCAAAGGGACTGGAGATGTGTCTGGCATGTTTAATGAATTTATGTCAGCATTTGAGGAGTTCAAACATACTAATGATGATCGCTTAAACGAATTAGAAAAACGTGGCTCTAGCGATGTTATTGTTGAGGATAAATTAACTCGTCTTAATGTAGCACTTGATGGACATAAATCTGCGCTTGATAGAGTTGTGCTTGAGCGTTCTCGCCCAAATCTTGAAGCTGGGTTTGCCTCTAACCATGCTAATGATGAATATAAAGATGCCTTTTCTGCTTACGTAAAACGAGGTGAAGAAAAAGCACTCTCGATTGGCTCTAACCCTGATGGTGGCTATCTTGTTCCTGATGAAACAGAACTTGAAATTGCTCGTTTGTTAGGTGACGTTTCGCCCATTCGTGCTATTGCTGGCAATCGAATTATTTCTTCTTCAATCTATAAGAAGCCTGTTTCTATTGCAGGCCCTGCGGTTGGTTGGGTTGGCGAAACCGATGTGCGCCCTGAAACTGCAAGCCAGACTTTAGCTGAAATTTCTTATTCAACTATGGAGCTTTATGCGATGCCTGCGGCTACTTCTTCTTTTCTTGAAGATAGTGCGGTTGATGTTGGGCAGTGGATTGCTGATGAGGTTAATCTGGCTTTTGCTGAGCAAGAAACAGCGGCTTTTATAAGTGGTGATGGTATTAATAAGCCAACTGGTTTTTTATCAGAAACTCAGGTTGCTGAAAGTGCTTGGACATGGGGTAATCTTGGTTATGTGCCAACTGGTGAGGCTGGTGATTTCCCGCTTACTAACGAGAGTGATGTGTTGATTGATTTGGTTTATGCTCTTAAATCTGGCTATCGTCAAAATGCTTCTTGGGTGATGAACCGCTCAACACAAGCCGCTATTCGTAAGTTAAAAGACGCTGATGGTAATTATATTTGGCAACCTTCATTAACACCAAATGGTCGTGCTTCTTTGTTAGGTTTTGAGTTGGTTGAGGCAGAAGATATGCCTGATATCGCCAATGATTCAACTTCCATTGCCTTTGGTGATTTTAGACGTGGATATTTGATTGTGGATCGTCGTGGTGTAAATGTGTTGCGTGATCCTTATTCATCAAAACCTTATGTTTTATTTTATACTACTAAGCGTGTTGGTGGCGGAGTTTCTGATTTTGATGCAATTAAATTGCTTAAATTTGCAGCTAGCTAATTATTAAAAGGGGGCGGGAATATCTCGTCCCTAATTTTATCTACTAAAAATAAGTGAGAACAATATGACTTCATATTTGCTTAGTGCGCCAGCACTTGAGCCAGTTACGCTTGCTCAAACGAAGGAATTTTTGCGCATTGATGAAGCGCACGAAGATGATTTTATAAATTCGCTAATTGCAGCGGCAAGAATTCATGTTGAAAGCATTACGGCTCGTGCGCTCATTTCGCAAAGCTGGCGAGTGGTGCGTGATTGTTGGCCAAGTGATAGAATAGTAAACCTGCCTGTTGCACCGCTTTTATCATTAAGCGCAATTACCACCTATGATGATGACGGCAATGTAACTGCTTTGCCTTTAGCGCAATTTTTACCTGAAACTAACATAACGCCAGCAAGGATATTCCTGCCCAAAAGCATTTCTGGGCAAGTAATTATGCGTGAAAGAGCGGCAATAGAAATTGACTATGTTGCAGGTTTTGGAGCAAGTCCGAACGATGTGCCAAACACTCTTAAACAAGCGATATTTACGCTTATTGCTTATTGGTTTGAGCATCGTGATGCAGTAATAATTGCTGGCTCTGGCGCAATAGTGCCAGCTGGTTTTGATGCGCTTATCTCACCCTATAAAAGTGTGAAATTATGAGTGCTAAAAAAATCCCTGCCATTGGCACTTTGAGAGATAAGGTGCAACTTGAGGCAAAAAACATGAATGATGATGGGGCAGGTGGGCATGTTGTGAGCTATGCTTTAATCGCAACTGTTTGGGCAAATGTTAGCCCAAGCAATGGGCGTGAAGTGCGTGAGGCCGATGCAAATAATATTGCAACTTCTCATATTGTTTTACTTAGATTTCGCAGTGATTTATCTGTTGGGGATCGCCTTATTTATCGCTCTCGAATTTTAGAAATTCTTTCAGTGAATGATTTTAATGGGCATAAAGCATATCTAAAATGCCTATGCTCTGAAATTGTGGTGGTTGGCTAATGGCACATGCAATAATTGAATTACAGACAAATTTGATTTTGGCGCTTAAAAATGATGCGCAATTAATTTCTTACTTGGGATCAGATGCGATTTTTGATGCGCCAGCGGAGCGAAAGAAAGCCCCCTTTGTGGCGATAATTCGCCATGATATAATTTCAAAAGATGGTGATGAAACGCCTACTAATGAGCATAGAATTTTGCTTCATGCTCGTCATAATCACGTTTCTCGAAAAAGTGTTTTAGAGATTGTTGATAGGGTTTTAGATGTGGCTCTAAATCAAGATCTATCTAGCGATAATTTGCATGTAACTTACGCAAATCATATCAAAACTGAAACTATGATTGATAATAAAAGCTCAACTGCTTTGGCAACTATTAGCCTTAGAATATTGAGCGAACCTATTTAACCTTACTTATAAATTTGGAGAAATAATATGAGCGCTCAAAGCGGCAAAGATATGCTGTTACGTCTTGATGAAACTGGAGCTGGTAGTTTTTTAACTGTGGCTGGGCTTCGTACTAAATCACTGGCATTTAATGCAGCTTCCATTGATATAACCGATGCTGAATCTGCTGGTCGGTGGCGAGAATTATTAGCAGGTGGTGGTATTAAAAGTGCTTCCCTTAGTGGAGCTGGAATTTTTAAGGACGAAAGCTCGGACGCTAAAATTCGTGAATTA